>Ga0194037_1001908_pt1 | contig 14470 bp, 14 predicted proteins | sample JunL306m_MetaG_FD_148653 | JGI IMG/M metagenome (GOLD analysis project Ga0194037, IMG submission 148653) | Anoxic zone freshwater microbial communities from boreal shield lake in IISD Experimental Lakes Area, Ontario, Canada - Jun2016-L304-6m | ecosystem: Environmental > Aquatic > Freshwater >...
GATAAAGGCCATTCAAAGCCAAATCCAATTTATATGAATTACGAGTTTCCCGATAGGTTTCCAAAACAATTGTAAACCCTAATATTTCAGTATAAAACTTTTTTGACTCCTGATATAATTCAGGAGAAGTTAATACTGCAATATGATGTATGCATTCGATTTTAAACATATTACTATTCCATTATACTGATAGATCCATCAGCAAGTTTTAAAGAAATTTCTTTCCAGCTTTTTTGCCAATCACCTGTAATATCTACTTTACCTGATGCAGCAAATTTCCTTATTCTTGCAACAATAAAAACATCACCTGTTTTTACTTTCATTCTATTCAGGGTATTTGATAAAACACGGGATAGTTTTTGCTGTTCATTGGTAATGTTGCTTAGTATATCAGCATCAAAAAAATCAATCTCTTTTCCAACAATTTTTTTACCTCCTTCTAAGAAACGAACCATTGCATTTTCAGCACAGTTTTTTTTCCATTCATCCGGATCCACTTCAAATTCACTTAATGTTATTGGCCTTGCTAATTTTTTTGCCTTTAAAAATTCTTTCGGCTGAATTTCATGAAGATAAATAGGATAAAAAATATTCCCTTTCTCATTTATAAAAGGAAGATTATTTAAATATAATACCTGAATCCTTCCTTGTAAATCTTTCAACTGACTCATCAACCAAAAATAGCCACAAACATCATGTGCATTTTGTCCCATCCAAATCCACACAATTTCTTCTGGATTCTCATCAAGCGTTCTTAACAATTGATGAACCGCCAATTTATCGTCCACAATATTTAATTGATCTTGATAAGGTGAGAATTCCAACAAACCAGCCCACCAATCTCTTCTTGCCTGATATCCTTCTGTTTCATATATATCAACAATGGGTCCAACGGCATAGTCATCTTTTATTTCAACAATATCCCCTACTAAAGTTTCATCTAACTCAATAGCTTTTTGTAAAGCCGTTACATTATTACTATCAAAAACAACGTGTATCATAAAAGTATTTTAAAATTCAAGATCAGCTCCCCAGCTTGAAAGCCGGGGTTAACGGTTTACTTTAGCAGTTTCAGTCCCGATTAGATGTTGTGCACCAAATCCAACTCAACTTTCAAATTATTAATAATAAACTCCTGTCTGTCCATGGTGTTTTTTCCCATATAATATTCCAGTAAATTTTGAATATGATCACCTTGCTCTAAAATCACTGGTTGAAGCCTGATTTGAGGTCCGATGAATCGTCCAAATTCTTCAGGTGAAATTTCTCCTAACCCTTTAAATCGGGTAATCTCAGGTTTTGAACCTAATTTATTTACAGCCGCCTGACGCTCTTCATCATCAAAACAGTAAATGGTTTCTTGTTTGTTTCTAACTCTAAATAAAGGGGTTTCTAAAATATACACATGACCTTTCTTTACAAGATCAGGAAAGAATTGCAGGAAAAATGTCATCATCAATAAGCGAATGTGCATTCCATCAACATCCGCATCAGTAGCAATAACTACATTATTATATCTAAGTCCATCAAGGCCTTCTTCAATATTTAAAGCATGCTGCAGTAGATTAAACTCTTCATTTTCATACACCACTTTTTTAGTCAGCCCAAAAGAGTTCAAAGGTTTACCTCGTAAACTAAAAACTGCTTGTGTATCTACACTTCTCGACTTAGTGATGCTTCCACTGGCACTATCTCCCTCTGTAATAAAAATCGTAGTATTGTTTTGAGTAGCAATAAACTCTTCTCTATTTTTAACGGGAGGTTCATCGTTCAAATGGGCTCTGCAATCGCGTAATTTTTTATTATGTAAATTAGCTTTCTTGGCACGCTCATTTGCCAGTTTCTTAATCCCTGCCAGCTCCTTTCGTTCCCTTTCATTTTGTTCAATTCTTTTTCTTAATGACTCAGCAACTGTTGGATTTCTATGAAGGAAATTATCTAATTCTTTAGATAGAAATTCTTCAATGAATTTTTTCATGGAAGGTCCGCCTTCATATACATTCTGAGATCCTAACTTAGTTTTTGTTTGACTTTCGAAAACAGGTTCCTGCACCCTTACTGAAACGGCCGCAACAATACTGGTGCGTATATCAGATGCCTCGTAATCTTTTTTATAAAAGTCTCGAATCACTTTTACATAACTTTCTCTGAAAGCCTGCTGATGTGTTCCACCTTGTGTAGTAAACTGTCCGTTAACAAAAGAAAAAATATCTTCTCCATAATCACTGTTATGAGAAATTGCCAATTCAATATCCTCTCCTTGTAAATGAATGATGGGATACCTCAATTCATCAGGATTGGTTTTACGAAGTAACAGATCGAGTAACCCATTCTTACTCACATATTTTTTACCATTAAAATGCATGGCTAATCCCGCATTTAAATAGCAATAATTCCAAAGTTGATTATCTAAATATTCATGTATATAGTGGAAGTTGCGAAATATAGTTTCATCAGGAATAAAAACAACTTCTGTTCCATTAGGCTCGGTTGTTTTGGCCTCTTTGTGTTCTTTAATCAGTTCACCTTTCTCAAATTCTGCTGTTCTTTCTCTTCCTTCTCTAAATGCAGTTACTTTAAAATACTGACTTAATGCATTCACGGCTTTTGTACCCACACCATTCAAACCCACACTTTTTTGAAAGGCCTTACTATCGTATTTAGCACCCGTATTAATCTTACTTACAACATCCACAAGTTTTCCTAATGGAATACCTCTGCCGTAATCGCGAATAGTTACAGTCTTATTTTCAATCGTCAACTCTACCTGTTTACCATAACCCATTGTATGCTCATCAATACAATTATCGATTACTTCTTTGATCATGACATAAATACCATCATCAGGAGCCGACCCATCCCCTAGCTTTCCTATATACATACCCGGACGTAGACGAATATGTTCCTTCCAATCCAGCGAGCGAATCGACGCTTCGTTATATTCTGATAAATTCTTTTCAACTGCCATATTAACTTCCAAATTACTAGCCTACCCAATGAGGCTACAACCCGCAAATCTAATCACCTCCTACCGTCACAAAATTTTACTTTTCTACAAATTGATGCACATTGTGGATAAACTTTCACATTTGCCCTTTTTTGCACCCATTCTAGCATTTCAAAGCTATTTTTACAAAATCAAGGCAAGAAAACACGATATTATTTCAGATTTAAACCTCATTGCAAGCAAAAGTAATGAGCTGGCTGAGGAGAATGAACGCTTCTCCCATTATTTGAAAAATGATCAAATTCAAGGATTAGACCAGAAAGTCTTTGAATTAAATCATCAGATTAGCGCTTTAATAGATTGCCAGCAATGTGGTAATTGCTGTAAAACCCTGATGATAGTAGTAACAGATGAAGAAGCCGAAACGGTTTCTACCGCATTGCAACAAAGCAGACCACAATTTGATCAACAATACCTGGAAAAGGGATCCAGTGGATTAATGATCATGAATACCATGCCCTGTCATTTTTTAAAGGCAAATAGCTGTACCATTTATCCAAACAGATTTGAGGGATGCAGGGAATTTCCAGCACTTCATCTTCCTGACTTCAATAAAAGAATTTTTACACACTTGATGCATTATGAAAGATGCCCGATTATTTTTAATGTGATTGAACAGCTGAAAATTGATTTAAATTTTGAAAAAGAACCCACCTGATATGATAGAATTTGGTATTGATCAATTATTGAAACAATCTATTAGCTGGAAACAAAAGCGCATTGCATTACTCACAAATCATGCGGCAACCACCAATACGGGTATCCCCACAAGAAAAGCATTACAGGATCAGGGATTTCAATTGGATTTACTCTTTTCACCAGAACACGGCTTGGATTCTAATGCAGCAGATGGAAAATCAATTCCAGATGGTTTTGATTCATTAACTGGGTTACCCATTATAAGTTTATATGGAAAAAAATTAGCTCCAAATGCAGATGATCTGAAAAATATCGACATTGTACTTTTTGATATCCCTGATATTGGTGCCAGATGCTATACTTATTTATGGTCGATGACTTATTTAATGGAAGCATGTGCCAGGTTTGGTAAAAAACTCATTCTTCTGGATCGGCCAAATCCTATTTCGGGGAATATGAAATTATCTGAAGGCCCCATGCTACATGATTCATGCGCTTCTTTTATAGGTAGATGGGCAATCCCGCTCAGGCATAGTTGTACGCTTGGCGAATTAGCCAATTATTTTAATCAACATTTGAAAATAGGTGCTGACTTAGAAATTATTACATGTAAGAACTGGAATAGAGATAATTTTCAACCTGATTGGGGAACAGCTTTTGTGTCTACTTCTCCTGCTATCCAGGATTTCGAAAGTATGTTATACTATCCAGGTTTATGCTTATTGGAAGCAACTAATATCAGTGAGGGAAGAGGAACTACAGAAGCATTTAGAATAGCAGGTTCCCCATGGATGAATGGAAAAATAATTGCCAATTTATTTAATCAAATTGGATTAGAAGATGTAAAGGCAAAACCTATTTCATTCAAACCTACTGAAGGAAAATATAAAGGTGAAATCTGTGAAGGAATAGAATTCATGATACAGGATTTCAATTATTTTCAATCCGTATCAAATGGATTGCTTTTAATTAATTTAATTAAATCAATGTATTCTAAAGAATTTAAATGGGCCAAATATCCAACTGAAGTGAATCCCACTGGAGAAAATCATTTAGATAAATTATTGGGATTGCCAAATAGTGAGTCTTTATTTAATTTACCACTTCAACAATTTCTAGCCACCATTATAAAACTTACCAACACCAATGAATGGCAACATGAAGTTGCTGCTTATTTGCTGTATTGATATTCTGAACCAGTAATTAGTCCTCTGATTACCACACTTGCAACATTACATCCAAATATGGCTGGCATATAACTGATGGTACCAATAATCGATTTTTTAGGGAAGGCTTTTTCAGTTTCAAAAACCCTTGATTGATCTACTTTCTCGGGACTAAAAACAACAGTCAAGCCTTTTTGAATTCCCATTGCATGTAATTTTTTACGAACATAGCGAGCCAGATTACATTCGTGGGTTTTTGAAATATCAGTAATCATTACTTGTGAAGGATCTAGTTTTCCACCGGCACCCAATGAACTCACGATTGGAATTTTTCGATCCATACAGGCTTTAATAAAGTATACTTTGGGTGATAAAGTATCAATACAATCTACCGCATAATCAAAATTTTGAGATTCAAGAATCTGGATTGTTTCTTCCTCTTTGATATAAATAGTTAAAACAGTAAGATCAATATCAGGATTAATATCTTTAATTCTTTCGGCCATTACTTCTGCTTTCAATTTTCCTGCAGTAGAATGTAAGGCAGGAATTTGGCGGTTGGCATTGCTGAGGTCAACTGTATCAGCATCTACAATGGTCATTTTACCAACCCCAGCTCTGGCAATCATTTCAGCACAGATTCCACCTACTCCACCCAGACCTACTACTAATACGTTTTTCGACATCAGCTGTACTATTGGCTCATCCCCTAACATCAATTGTGTGCGACTCATCCAATAAGGTATCATAGGATATGTTTTAATTTCTAGTTTCTATAGAAGAAACCTATTTTTAGTTGGCAAAAATGATGCTTATGCGCTTATTAAAAACCTTTTCCATACTATTTATTTTGGTAAATGCTTTTGTAGCTATTGGTCAGACTCCTACAATTGAAATACTTGAATCCGGCAATAAAGTTAGTATTCGTGGACTTTCGGTAGTTACAAACAAGATTATTTGGGCAAGTGGCAATAATGGAATGGTAGCAAAATCTACCAATGGTGGCAAAACATTTGACTGGATCAATGTAGCTGGATATGAAAAGCGCGACTTCAGAGATATTGAAGCTTTTGATAACAATACTGCCATTATTATGGGGGTGGATGCCCCTGCTATTATTCTTAAAACGATAGATGGAGGGAAAAGCTGGAAGACAGTTTTGGTAGACAGTACCAAGGGTATGTTTTTAGATGCCCTAGATTTTTCGGATAACAAAAATGGAATTGTGGTGGGTGATCCAATTGACCAAAAAGTATATTTATCAACCACCAATGATCAGGGGAATACCTGGAAAAGAAAGATATACATCGAAAATCCTAATACTTTAACAACGCATACTGGCGAGGCATTCTTTGCATCAAGTGGAACCAATATAAAGCTGATAGGGAAAGAAATAGTTTTTGTTTCGGGAGGCATGAAATCTCAAATTTTTTACGAAAACAAATGGAAAGAGCTACCACTAACACAGGGAAAAGAATCAACTGGGGCCAATTCAATTGCCGTGAATCATGGGCATGGCGTAGTGGTTGGTGGCGATTTTTCAAAGGATACGATTGTATCAGGAAACTGTGTTTTGATTAATCTAGGTAAGGAACTAACGATTACTCAACCAGAAACTGCACCACATGGATATCGGTCTTGTGTAACATATGTATCTGAAAATGTTCTTATTGCATGTGGCACTTCTGGGGTTGATATTTCGAAAGATGGAGGAAAAAATTGGGCGCTAATCTCAAAAGAAGGCTTTCATGTGGTTCAAAAAGCCAAAAATGGAACTGCTGTATTTTTGGCAGGCTCAAATGGTCGAATTGCGAAACTTATTTTTTAAAAGCAAAGTAAACTGCACCTAAAATCAGACCAAAACTGACAAGGTACTTATAATGAAAAGGTTCTTTTAAATACAGAACTGCAAAAAAAGTAAATACAATTAATGTAATAACTTCTTGAGTTACTTTAAGTTGAAACCCATTCATTCCATTTAAATATCCAGCCCTATTTGCTGGAACCATCAAACAATATTCAAAAAAAGCAATACCCCAACTGATTAAAATTGCTTTCCAAAGAGGAAGTCCTTTTTCTTTTAAGGTACCATACCAAGCGAAAGTCATAAAAATGTTAGAAAGCAGTAACAAACCAATTGTTTTCATCATATATTTAGTTAACGAAGGAAAATTACTGTAATAAGTTCAGTAGTGAGTTAAATGGGCGACAGTTTGCCATTAGACAATTTGTTGCACGAATCTTGTATATCTTAAAATAGTAAAAGAAGTACATGAAAAAATTTCAAGCTATCATCAAGTTTACCATGGACGAAAACTTTATGTCGTTCGTACCACCTCATCGTACCTATATCAATTATTTAATGAATAAGGGGATTATTGATAGTTACGCAGTTGGAATGGAATCCCAAACCTGTTGGATCACAATGAATACAGAGGATAAAGCTGAAGCAGATACTTATTTGGCTAAATCACCATTATATAAATACTGGACTTACGAGATTGAAGAATTATTTGTTTATGATAGTCAGCATTACCGATTGCCTGCACTACAATTAAACTAAAAGAAAAAGGGGTCTTAAATAAGGCTCCTTTTTAGTAAATATCCCTGCAATTTTATACTTCAACTCTTGTTGGATAATTAATATTTATCCAAGCATTTCTATGTCCATTTTCATATCTATAACAATTAGTAAAATTTAAAGTGGTTTTCATAATGGATATAAATCATATACAAGTATGTTTCCAATTGAATTAAATCTCCATTAAGTAATACAATTAATTAGATAGATAAATAATTACTATCTAAATCATAAAAAAAAAGGTCTCTACCAAGTAGTTGGTAGAGACTTATAATTTATAAACCATTCAATTCACAATCTTTTCTAACATCTCAACCAAATTATATGACTGTAAACTTTCGAGTTATTTTTTTAATTACCGTCATTTATATGGTTTCCGCACCATTTGCAAATGCCCAAATAAAAGGTGCTTTTCATATTGGCAGTATTGGAGGGATGGGTTTGAAGCAAACTGTATTTACTGGTCCTGTAGTAATTAATGATAGTTCATGTTTTTCAATTTCAAATGGGGTAAGCACTTTAAAGCATCATACTAAAGTCAACCCATTTACCATGAATTGTGAATTGCTTTTTGTTGATGTGCCAGTGATTGAATTTTTTGCTTATCCTAATCCATCAACTTCTTTCGTAATTGTACAATCAGCCGTAAGTAATCCCTTAAAAAAGAATAATCAAAAAGCTCAAATAGAATTGTATGATCTATCTGGGCGGGTATTGAAGGCTTACCAGTCAAGTTTGTTCGATTTGAGGAGTGGATATCAGATCAGCCTGAAAAGTTTAGCCAACGGACCTTATTTTATTAAAGTCCTTATCCCATCTGCAGCAATCGTTAAAACATTAAAAATTATAAAAGTAGATTAAATGAAAAAAATAGTCCTATTAACAATGGTCATTTTGTGTTTCATGTCAGGAACCCAATCATATGCTCAAAATGTACCCTCTGGAATTTCTTTCCAGGGAATAGCTACTGATGCATCAGGTAATATTGCAATGAATGCAGTTGTTTTTGTGAAAAGTGCCATCATTAAAAGTTCTGCAAATGGCAGTAAAATTTATAGTGAATCGTTTAGCAATTTAAAGACCACTGAAGATGGTATTTTTACCATTACAATCGGACAGGGAAGTTCTCAGTCTGGCAGTTTCAATGATATCAATTGGGCAAATGGACCTTACTTTTTAAATTTACAAGTAGCTATTAAGCCATTAACAGCCGCAATTAGTTGGGCACCCAGTACCTATTATTCAATGGGTACGCAACAATTTTGGAGCGTGCCTTATGCGCTTAATGCAGGTACGGTACCAGGACTAAGTGCCTTGATAGCTGATACTGCTAGTTTGGCTGCAAGAATTGCAGGACATACCACTCAGATTAATGCTTTGATTACTGATAGTGCCACATTGATGAATCGGTTTAGTAAGAATGTAAAGTATACAGACACTTCTAACATGCTTAGTCTTTATCAAAGAAGTATAGCAGCAGTTAAATATTCAGATACAGCTTTAATGTTATCAACACATTCCAACAAAACATACGTAGATGCTAATTTGGCAACTAAGCAAAATACATTATCGCTAACTACAATAGGAACCAGTGGAGCTGCAAGTTTAGTTGGAGCAACCTTAAATATTCCCCAAGCTTCCGTTGGTGCAACAGGTCCTCAAGGAGCAACTGGAGCCAATGGAACAAACGGAACCAATGGAGCAAAAGGTGATACTGGTGCAGTTGGAACAAACGGGACCAATGGAGCAAAGGGTGATACTGGCGCAAATGGTCAAGATGGAACAAACGGAACCAATGGAGCAAAGGGTGATACTGGTGCAACTGGTGCAGATGGAACAAATGGAACAAATGGGGCAAAAGGTGATACTGGCGCAAATGGAGCAGATGGAACAAACGGAACCAATGGAGCAAAAGGTGATACTGGCGCAAATGGAGCAGATGGAACAAACGGAACCAATGGAGCAAAGGGTGATACTGGAACAGATGGAACAAATGGAACAAACGGAACCAATGGAGCAAAAGGTGATACTGGTGCAGTTGGAACAAACGGGACCAATGGAGCAAAGGGTGATACTGGCGCAAATGGAGCAGATGGAACAAACGGAACCAATGGAGCAAAGGGTGATACTGGCGCAGTTGGAACAAACGGGACCAATGGAGCAAAGGGTGATACTGGCGCAAATGGTCAAGATGGAACAAATGGAACCAATGGAACCAATGGAGCAAAGGGTGATACTGGAGCAACTGGAACAAATGGAAACAATGGAGCAAAGGGTGATACAGGTGCAACTGGAGCAGATGGAACAAATGGAAACAATGGAGCAAAGGGTGATAATGGTGCAGCTGGAGCAGATGGAACAAACGGGACCAATGGAGCAAAGGGTGATACTGGCGCAAATGGTCAAGATGGAACAAACGGAACCAATGGAGCAAAGGGTGATACTGGCGCAAATGGAGCAGATGGAACCAATGGAGCAAAGGGTGATACTGGTGCAACTGGAGCAGATGGAACAAATGGAAACAATGGAGTAAAGGGTGATATTGGTGCAACTGGAACAAACGGAACCAATGGAGCAAAGGGTGATACTGGAACAGATGGAACAAATGGAAACAATGGAGCAAAGGGTGATAATGGTGCAGCTGGAGCAGATGGAACAAACGGAACCAATGGAACAAAGGGTGATACTGGTGCAGCTGGAGCAGATGGAACAAATGGAAACAATGGAGCAAAGGGTGATACTGGTGCAACTGGAGCAGATGGAACAAATGGAAACAATGGAGCAAAGGGTGCAACAGGAGCTACGGGCGTTGTTTATCCTTTAACAATAGATGCAACCCATTTAACTGGAACCTCTTTTGATGGAACTACTGCAGTAACAATTGCCACAGATGCAGCTTCTTCAAATAGCGCGAGCACTATAGTATCAAGAGATGCTAGTGGTAATTTTAGTGCGGGAACAATTACTGCGTCTTTAACTGGAAATGCAACCATGGCAACAAGGGCTTCAAATATATCAGGTGGAGCAGCTGGATCAATACCTTATCAAACTGGAGTTAATGCAACAAGTTTATTGGCGGCAGGTACTTCTGGACAAGTATTGACATTATCTGGAACAACCCCAATATGGGCAACGGCTTCAGGAAGTGGAGTTCCTTATTCAGGAGCAAATCAGGCTGTAAACTTAGGTGCTTATGATTTAACTGTTAATGGATTGACTGTAGGGCATGGTCCTAAAGCTGGCACTGGTATCATTTTTTCAAATACTGCCATTGGTGATAGTGCTTTGAAATCAAATATATATAGTGAGATGACAGGGGCAGGGGCTATTGGGGGCTATGGTAATACTGCTATTGGCCAAAATTCACTTTATACAAACACAAGTGGCTACTGGAATACTGCAAGTGGGTATCAATCATTGTATTTTAATACAAGTGGCCACGATAATACTGCAAGTGGAAATCAATCATTGTATTATAATACCAATGGTAGCTATAACATTGCAGATGGTCCCCGGGCACTTTTTTATAACACCACAGGCTTTTATAACACTGCATATGGAAATCATGCACTTTATTCAAACACCACAGGGTCCAATAACACAGCCATTGGCTATTTAGCAGATGTTGCTACAAACAACTTAACAAATGCAACTGCAATTGGATATGGCGCAATTGTTAATGCAAGTAATACCATACAATTAGGAAATGCCAATATAACAAATGTAAAAACAAGTGGCACTATTACTGCATCAGGATTTATCATACCTGGTGGAACATCAACACAAGTTTTATTAGCGGATGGTTCTTATACCACTATTGTTAGGGAAGTTTCTGATGAATTCTCTGCAACTGTTACTCAAACAAACTTTACATTAACTCAAACTCCTTCTACAATAAGTAAGGTAAAAATGTATATAAATGGTATTCGCATCAGCAATACGGCTTATAGTATCAGTGGAACTACATTGACATATACCGCATCTTTTAACGGGAATTATTCACTTTCAGTAAGTGATCGAATTCAAATGGATTATTTTTATTGAGTTTCAAACAATTAAGTAAAACACAGTAGCATGTACAAAATATCAATCATACTAATTATAATCATGATGTTCCAAAAGCTTCCTGCAATGGCAAGTGAAAAGAATTATTATCATGTAGGAAAAATAATAATTTTGAATTCGAAGGAACCTAATTATTCATTGAATGATTCCATCCGCGGGTTTGAAATTTTTAATATAGAATTCGACAAAAAATTAAAGTTTGCAGAACTCAAAAATATTATTGTAATAAATAATATTCTTTGGGCAAATACAGCTATAGCATTATCTGGATTAAATAAAAATGGCAAAATTCAAGCATCAAGCAGTACTGACAATGTTACTCTTAATGGACAAATATCTTCCACTCATTTCATAACCAGAAATGGAAAAGCTTTCTAAATTTCGTTCAATAGATCGTGATTATTAAATTCAAAAAAAGACTCTGAATTCATATAAAATCAGAGTCTTTTTTCAATTATAAATTGTATAATACCTCATTCGTTATTCTTTAGAAATATATATCCTAATTCATTCTCAAATCAAATATTTAAACGTTTTAATAAATTTAAAATTTGGAGAAGAATTGTGCCTATTAGCTATCTGCTTATCTATTTGATATGTCTGTGATGTAGGTTAACATTTTTTTTCAGAACATTCCTTTTTTTTATCAACGATATATTTTTTAGCAGAAACAATTGGATTTATTTCACAATATAAAAGATATTTTTTTTTACCACAGCATTTGAAGTAGTTTATAATATTATATCCTTTCAATATTTCAAAAGTCAAACAAATGGTATTTGGAATATGATTTTGTATAAAATGAAAGATGCAGATGAACATTTACAAAATCAATCAATTAGGCGCTTATCTTTTAGTTGACCAGGGTAAGGATATCAAATTAAACATTTTGAAAGAGGAAGCAGGTTTTAACGACGCTAGAAAGTGTTTGGACAAATCAACCATGCGCAGATATTCAGTGGAAGTTGACATGATTTAATTAAGAGAAATCATGGAAGCCCTCCCACTTCAAACAATTTCACGGCTTTTGGTGAAGTATCTACGGCTAATCCACGGCTAATCCACGGCTAATCCACGGCTTAAGTATGGAGTAACAAAGGCTGAAAAAACAAATAACCCCAAGAATATCTTGGGGTTATTTTGTGGGAGCACACGGGTTCGAACCGCGGACCCTCTGCTTGTAAGGCAGATGCTCTAAACCAGCTGAGCTATGCTCCCTTTCCTTGTTTGGGATTGCAAAAATAAGGGTTGCACGTTTATAGCCAAATTTTATTTTCTCTTTTTTCAGTTTTTATTTAAAAAATAGGTTTGTAACGTACTGAAAAACAGTCATATCAAGCATCATAGATCGATCTAGTCTAAAAAAATATTATAAATAAGCCTTTACTATTATTTATCCACTTATAAAATGAATTCTCATTTTTTACGTTTTAATTAAATATTCATCTATTACCTTTGATTTATGCCTCTATCCACTAACAATGATGCAGCTCTTCCCTGGGAAGAATCTTCAGTTGAAACAATCACCGAAATTACACCCAATTTCAGCTTGATTGTATGGAATGATGAAGTAAACACCTTCGAATGGGTGATTGAAACATTGATGGAAGTTTGTAGTCATTCTGAAGAACAAGCTGAACAATGTGCCCTTTTTATACATTATAAGGGAAAATTTGCGGTTAAAAAGGGAGATTACGACTTTTTGAAACCAATGTGTGATGCCATTACTGATCGGGGCATTGGAGCCACCATTGAGGTTTTCGTTTAATTCTTCCATTTTCATATTACCATACGTGCATTTTGCATGATGTTACCCACAAGCAAACATATGCCTCTCCATATATTAGATAATAAGTTATGGTTTCCACCAGCTTCAGATGCCGATAATGAAGGCTTATTAGCAATGGGTGGTGATTTGTCGGTTGATCGATTATTGATCGCCTATAAAAATGGCATTTTCCCATGGTTTGATGGTGAAATCCCTTTGTGGTGGTGCCCGGACCCACGATTTGTCTTATTACCCTCCGAGCTTATCGTCAGCAAAAGCATGCAATCCCTTTTAAAAAAGCGAAGCTTTCAGTTCACCACAAACAAGGCCTTCAGAGAAGTTATAGCACATTGTAAAAAAGTAAAAAGAAGAGAACAGGATGGCACCTGGATTACAGATTCTGTTGAAAAAGCATATATCGAATTACATGAATTAGGCTTTGCACATAGTGCTGAAGTTTGGCAGGATGGTAAATTGATGGGTGGATTATATGGCATTAAAATGGGAAAAGTATTCTTTGGAGAAAGCATGTTTAGCTTAACCAGTAACGCAAGCAAATATGCGTTTATAACATTTGTAGCACAACTCAAAGAAGAGGGAATTGAAATCATTGACTGCCAGATCTATACAGAGCATTTAGAAAGTCTGGGAGCTAAAATGATGGAAAGAGATCTATTTATTAATACGATTCATCAGCTTATTTAACTGCGATAACCATACATTCTTTCCACATCAATTACAATCTTTTCCATTTCAGCATCATTGCCTTTAGGATCGTATTTCTGTTTCAAATTACTACCAAATAATACAGCGATTGTTTGCCAAAATGCAGCATTGATAAATCCTTTGTAATCATCTATAATTTCATAACAATTGTTACCCGTTTCTCTATAAATTAGTTTCATCAATACCTTCCCTTGATAAATAGAAAGCTGGGTTAGCTTATCAGTAAACTCTTTCTTCAATTCTTTTTCTCTGGCATGAATGATTTGCCTGCGTTTAGCTCGATCGGTTACATTAACTAAACGGGCATTGATATCGTTCATTATTCTACTAGCCGCTTTTGCATAAGGATACGTTACATACACTGCATTTCTCAAACGAGTCCAATCAGCCCAATACTTTTTCCATCGATCATTTAAACGGGTATACACTTCAACATTGGGTAAATAACTCATGGGAACAGTATCACCCTGTGGCGTGATAAACGCATAAACACGAACACTATCATAAGCTCCAATAGT
>Ga0194037_1001909_pt1 | contig 14465 bp, 9 predicted proteins | sample JunL306m_MetaG_FD_148653 | JGI IMG/M metagenome (GOLD analysis project Ga0194037, IMG submission 148653) | Anoxic zone freshwater microbial communities from boreal shield lake in IISD Experimental Lakes Area, Ontario, Canada - Jun2016-L304-6m | ecosystem: Environmental > Aquatic > Freshwater >...
TATGTTGATCGCCACGTTTTTTTTGATGAAAAACTTCATAAGTTTCCCATTGATCCAAATCTTTTAATGGTGTAATGGTATTGTTTTCTTCAATTTGAGCGCGGGTTACGCGTGGGTCTAATGATTTTATCATTTGTTTAATTCTATATTTTTAAGATTAGAAAATTTCAAAATTATTTTGCCTAATGTAATTTAATAATTTTCAAATTTTGAAATCATCAATTAACTAATTCAGTTTTTTTTGATGCTTTTAAATACTTCATAAATCCTTTAAGGTTTTTAGAAATTTCAATAATGGTTGGCAATAATTTATCATGCTGTTCTTTTGTTATTTGTTGGGTACGATAAAACGCATGAAGCATACTTCTTACTTCACCTGCCGAACCTTTTGAATATTTTAAAAACGGATGAATTCTTTGTTATTTTCATACTCAAAACCTTCGGCAATATTATTTGAAATTGAAAGTGCTGCACGTTTTATCTGAACCGTTGCAGAAAAATCTTTTTTCAAATTACTATTCTGAGAAATTAAATATATTTCAACATATAAATCAATTGCTTTGTTCCAAATGTCAATGTCTTCAAAAGTATCTATTTTCATAAGCTAAATTTTTGAATAGTACAATTTCTAAATTTTCAAATTAATATTTACGCCAACGGAACGATGTATTTTGAACCAACATTATTGAGTGCTTCGCGAACCCATCGGCCGTGTTCTTCGGCATGTCTTCTAACTGCAAGACGTTCGGCATTACATGGGCCGTCACCATTTATTACTCGTTTAAATTCGTCCCAATCAGGTTCGGTATATTCCCATTTATTGGTGGCAGTATTTTTCTTTAATAATGGATCAGGAATTGATAATCCAAGATCCCAGATTTTTGGAACATACATATCTAAAAATTGCTGACGCATATCATCGTTCGAAGCCATTTTTACTTTCCACTTCATCAATATTTCTGTATGCTGTGAAATTTTATCACTTGGTCCGAAGAAGTGCATAATAGGAGGCCACCAACGGATCAATGCTCCCTGAACCATGTCTCGCTGTATCGAACTTCCGGTTGCAAGTGTTACAACATTATCATGACCATATTTTAAATGAAAAGATTCTTCAGTACAAATCCTGTCAAGTGCACGACAATAAGGACCATAACTTCCTTTAGCATTTGCAACCTGATTGATGATTGCTCCGGCATCAATCAGCCAGGCTATTATACATGCATCAGCCCAAGTAAATGCAGGGTAATTAAACACGTTCGAATATTTTGATTTTCCGGTAATCAAATCATTGATCATTGCTTCGCGACTTTTTCCTAATGTTTCGGCAGCACTATATAATAATTGAGCGTGGCCAACTTCATCTTGAACTTTTGCCATCAAAGCTAATTTGCGTTTAAATCCAGGAGCACGGGTTATCCAAGTTCCTTCAGGAAGAGCACCAATTATTTCAGAGTGCGCATGTTGTTCAATCATGCGGATAAGTTGTTTGCGATATTCTTTGGGCATCCAATCCTTAGGTTCAATTTTTTCACCTCGATCTATTCGTGCTTCAAATTCTGCTAATTTTTGAGGATCTTCTTCGGCCAAAATTAAATTGGCTTTCTCATTTGGGTCGATATATGCGTTTCCGTACATGTGATTGGTTTGGTGAGTTATGGTTGTTCGTTTTAAAGGTATTCAATAATTATAAAGATGGAAGTTTATTTATTAATAGATGTCAGTAATCAATTTTTTTCTTAATCCACCCAAAATAAAATCGGAAAGATTTGTCGCAATTTCTGTAGGAGTAATTCCATCTTTAGGATCATACCATTGATAAATCCAGTTAACAGCCGAGAGTATAGTAAGGGTTGCAAAATCCAAATTAACATTATCAAAAATGTCCTCGTTTTTTCCTAACACAATAATTGATTTGAATTCATTTTCATATTGGGCGCGTAAAATTTTATATTCACTTAAACGAGGTTCTTTTAAATTTCTCCATTCATTCAAACACACCACCGATTGATCGAGATTTTCAGTCATCAAATTCACATGAAGGTTTATTGCCAAGCGCAATTTTTCTTCAGCATTGAAATAAATATCATTAACCTCTTTTAGGGCACTGATAAATTTTTCGACCATTCCGAAACAGATTGTATCGAGCAGTTCATATTTAGAAGAGATATGGTGATAAAGGCTTGCGGCTTCCATACCGAGTTCGGTGGCAAGCTCACGCATTGAAGAAGCTGCATACCCTTTCTCGCGAAATTGTTTTGCAGTAACATTCAATATTTGTTGCTTTCGATTGATTATGGGTTCTGTCATGGGTTAGAGTTAGAGTCCAGAATACTATTAATATGTGCCAAAGAAAGTAATAATTCCTCTTTAATAAAAGCAATCAATCGATAAAATACTTTTTCAGAAATTTATCCGATTATGAATATGGTAGGAATTTTATGAATATTCGGTTTTTGTGTACCCCAATCTTTTATGGATTTTGTTTTAATGAATTGGTTGGCAGAGCTGATATTAGAAGCTATACACAGTTTTGTATCTGATACGCATGTTTTTAAAATGTCATCCAGTAAATGATTATTTCTATATGGTGCTTCCATAAAAATTTGTGCTTGATTTTTCGACTTCGAGTCTAATTCGAGATGCTTGATTTTTTTTGCGCGCTCTATTTTTTCAATCGGTAAGTATCCGTGAAAAACAAAATTCTGTCCATTCATACCGCTTGCCATTAACGCCATAAAAATACTTGAGGAACCAGGAAGAGGAATCACATCAATATTTTTTTTATGTGCCATTGCCACTACTTCATTCCCGGGATCGGCAACACAAGGTAAACCTGCGTCAGTTATGATTCCTACATCATTTCCGTTTTCAAATATTTTAAGCAGTTCGTGCACGGTGTTTTTATCGCTATGTTCGTTCCACAGCAAAATTTTCAATTCATTTTGCGGAGTTGAAATTTTGAGTTTTTTGATCAATGCACGTGCATCTTTTTCCGTTTCAACAATAAAACTTTTTAGATGATGAATTTGCTCACGAACAAATTCAGGAATAAAACTTTCAGCATTGTCATCTGCCAAAAATTGGGTATTAAATAGAGTTTTCCGAAGCCTTTTTGCATGGTGCCAAAAGTAACAATAATAGCAGAGGAGTGGTATCAATAAATACCGATATTTAGTTAATCGTTTGAAAACAAGACAATTGAATAAAATAAAAATAGATTGATTTATAAAGCGAGTGCGCTTATTTTTGCCGTCTTACAAAAGTTTTAAACATGTCGATATTAGAAAGAATCAGAAAAAATTCAGCGATTGCAGTTGGTGCCATTGGCCTTGCATTGGCTTTATTTGTAATCACAGATGCTTTAAACAGCAACACCGGATTATTTGGAAACAGCAGTGCTAACCGGAATAACGTTGGTGAAATTGATGGTGAGCAAATAAGTATTAAAACATTAGAAGCGAAAACAGATGAAAAGGTTGAACAATACAAACAGCGTTCAAACGAAAAAACTGTTAATCAAAGCACAATAGATATGTTGCGCGAACAAACGTGGACAGAACTTGTTCAGCAAACTTTATACACTAAAGAATATGCTGATCTTGGGCTTACTGTTACCAGTGATGAATTGGCTGATATGTTTTATGGTGAGAATATTCATCCTCAGGTTAAACAATCGTTCACTGATCCAAAAACAGGAGTTTTTGATAAGAACATTGTTATCCGAAGTTTGAAAAACATCAGTGAAGGAACTGACGAAAAAGTAAAAAAACAAGTAACAGATTTTGAAGATTATCTTGAAAAAGATGGGTTGACTCGTAAATACAATTCGTTATTAAAAAAAGGTATTTACGTTACATCTTTTGAAGCAAAAGTCGGATTTACTGATCGCAAATCTATTGCTGATGTTGACCTAATTGCATTGCCATATTTTAGCATTGCTGATTCAACAATTAAAATTGACGAAAGTGAAATCAAAAGTTTTTTCAAAAAGAACAGTGATAAATATAAAGAAAAAGAAAATTCACGTAAGATGGAATTTGTTCTGTTTGATGTTGTTCCAACAAAAGAAGATACAGATGCAATTAATAAATGGGTGAATGAGCAAGTTGTTCAATTTGCTGAATCTAAAAATGATACAATTTTTGTAGACCTTAACAGTGATACAAAATTTGATACTACAGCAAAACCACTTTCTGCATTTCCTGAAGAAGTACAAAATCAATTATTCAGCCAACCGGTTTCGTCAATAGTTGGTCCGATTTATCAAAATGGTAAATTCAGCATCTATAAAGTTTCAGGAATAAAAGAAGATACAGTTTACCAAATGCGTGCTAGTCATATTCTCTTTAAAGTAGAAAATTTTGATACAGCTGCAACTATTAAAAAAGCAAATGAAGTGATGAGTGAAATTAAGAAAGGTGCATCATTTGCCGAAAAAGCTGCTCAGTTTGGAACTGACGGAACATCATCTCGTGGTGGTGATTTAGGATGGTTTCGTGAAGGACAAATGGTGAAAGCTTTTAACGATGCAATCCTAAGAGGAAGCAAAGGAGACATGTTTGTACTTAAAACGCAATTTGGTATTCACATTGTTAAGGTCACTGAAAACAAAACTAAGAAATTAATATGTGCAGGTATGCTCGACAGATCAATTGTTGCAAGTACAAAAACCGTAAATGGTATGTATTCAAAAGCAAGTCAGTTTGCAGCAGCTAGTCAATCAGTAGAAGATTTCGATAAAAATATCAGCGAAAAAAATTACACCAAACGTACTGCAGATAATATTCGTGAAAATGATAAATCTATTGCCGGTTTACCAGATGCACGAGAAGTTGTTCGTTGGGCATATAACGCTAAAAAAGATGACGTTTCGGATATTTTTTCAATAGGAGAAAAATATATTATTTGTGTGCTAGCTCAAATAAAAGAAAAAGATAAAGCAAACTTTGAAGATGCAAAAGATCGCGTTGAAACTGATTTCAGAAAAGAGAAAAAAGCTGAAATGTTAATGGAAAAAGCAACAACAGCTATGGCTGGATCAACCAACCTTCAGGATATTGCAGGGAAATTAAAAACTCCTGTAACTCCCGTTAAATCTCTTACTTTCGAAAGTGCAAATATTCCTTACATCGGTCCTGATAATAGTTTTGCAGGCAATGTTTTTGGAACAGCAACAATTGGAAAAATTTTGGGTCCAATAAAAGGCGATGGAGGAGTTTATATTTACAATAAACTAAAATCTGATTGTCCAAAACTTGAAAACGAAAAACAAATGCAATCAGAACTTCAGATGGGACGTTCTCAAAAAATGGAGTCTGCATCTTTTGAAGTATTAAAAGATTTAAGAAAAGTAAAAGACAACCGATTCATGTTCTATTAATCGGAATGATACACTACAGCAAATCGGGAGAAGGAAAAGTTATTGTTTTACTTCACGGATTTTGTGAAAATAGCACCTGCTTCAATAGGCAGGTGTTTTTTTTGCAACAAAATTTTTGTGTGATTACTCCTGATCTTCCCGGAGCAGGATTCTCAGAAGCTATAGATAGTACTAGCATGGAAAGCATGGCCGATGAAGTTTATCAAGTTCTACAAAAAGAAAATATTTCTTCGTGTGTGATACTCGGACATTCAATGGGAGGATACGTTACTTTAGCATTCGCAAAAAAATATCCTCACCTATTAAAAGCTTTTGGTTTATTACATTCAACAGCATATGCCGATAGTGAAGAACGAAAAATAAAACGCATTCAGGCAATTCGTGTTATTGAAGAAAAGGGCGAAGATTTTTTTGTTCAGAATTTTATTCCGCCATTGTTTTCAACTTCATTTACTGATAAAAAAATAATTGAAGAATTTGTTGTTGAAGGAAAACGCACCACACAAAAAGGACTAACTCAGGCTTTAATGGCAATGAGATCAAGACCCGACAGTATTTCATTTTTGGAACAAACAACGTTACCTGTTTTATTTATTGCGGGTAAAAATGATATGCTTATACCTGCGAAGGATATTTTCTATCAGTCATCACTATGCAAGCAATCAGAAATTATTTATTTAGAAAATTCTGCACATTTAGGATTCATTGAAGAACCCGAAAAATTTTCGAATGCAATAAATGATTTTGTTTTCGACAAATAAAAATTAATCTCTTCGTCAAATTAATTTGGTTTTTTACGGATTTATTTTTATTACATTTACATATCTAAAAATAAACCTATTATGAAAAAATTTACACGCATTCTTTTATTATTATTGTTTATCACCTCGGCTCAATTCAGTTTTGGTCAACTCAATTATCAGGTTGGAGGATTCAGTTCATTTAGTTCAACCTATAATGACCTCGGTACAACAGGTTCGGCTATTACTATGAATAATAATGATAGTGGACACTCAGTTGCTATTCCAATTGGTTTCACATTTAATTTCAATTCACATCCGTACGATTCATTTATTATGTATGTTGATGGTTTTGTAAAATTAGGAAGTGTACCAGCTTCAAGTGATACCAACATGAATTTTACAGCATATAATCAGCCTCCAGTTGGTGGACCTTTTAATTCAACTTTTCCTCAGGATACCTCTTTGATTTTTCCTTTGGGAAATGATTTATGGGGTGCTAAGTATAATGCAGTAACACCCATTTTCAGGGTTTCAACAACAGGTGTTTATGGTTCACGAGTTTGTACTATTCAATGGAAAAATCTTTCCGATAAAATTGTAACATTATTAGTGCAAGGAACCAATACCACTGTTCTCGAACAATTTGACACAATTAATTTTCAACTAAAATTATATGAAGGTACAAATGCAATCGAATTTGTTTATGGTACCTGGACAATTTCTTCAAACACTTCCCAGGCACGTTTTGGTGCATGTGGAATAAAAGGGAATAATACCGGAGGAACCTCTTTTGCTGAAGTATTAACTTTAACAAAAGGATCTGCAGTTGCTTGGTCTGGAGCCTCAGCAAATTCTCAAACATCAGGAAGCCCTTGGGGAAATTATACGGTTAACGCTTTAAATTTTGGGAATAACAATGTAACAGCTAGACCTGCTCCCGACCCTGGAAGAGTATACCATTTTGGTCCAGTTGTTTATAATGATGCAGCAGTTGTTGAGGTAAGGGCAATGGGGAAAGTTGCTGTTACTTCCTATGTTCCAGATTCAATAAGAGCAACTATTTATAATCCCGGAATAAATGCATTGACCAGCTTACCTGTAACTTTACGTATTACCGGAGCAAATGTTGATTCAGCAATTGCGATAGTATCATATTTAGCACCCGGTGGAGTTGCCTATGTGGCATTCCCACCTTTTGCACCAACTAATATAGGAGCAGGGCTTATTACCGTTTCAGTTCCAGTTGACGATAATATTACCAATAATAATTACACGTATAGTTTTTCGGCAAGTAAAAACGTACTCGGGTATACAGATTCTACAAGATCTTTTTCTGGATCTAACGGAAGTTCTCCAATAATTTACGCTTGTAAATACCGTGTTAATGGAACTAAAATGGTATCATCAGTTAAGTTTTTTATACCTGCAAATTCAACAGCTCAATCAGTTCCGTGTACAGGCGTTGTAATAGATTCTAATAATAATATTATAGCAACATCGGCAAGCTATACATTAACGGTTGCTGATATGGGAACTTACGTTACGTTTAATATTTTAAACCCACCACTCATGTCTAACACTTATTTTTATGTTGGTATTTCAGTTGGGTCAAGCTCAGTTGGTGCTTACTATTTAAACATTTATCAAAATGAAGGGACAACTTTTGGGTCATTCATTAATTATAATCGTCCGGAAGTTGCTTTAACATTTGCAACAGGAGCAGGTGTTGCTCCTATCATACAATCTATAGGTCGTTATATGATTGAATGTGCCGTTGATCCCGACACGAATGATGTTGGAATATCAGCATCTATTCCTGCAAATAATGGAGTTGTTCCAACAGGTTCACCAATATCATTACGTGCTTATGTTAAAAATTTCGGATCAAATGTGCGTGCATCAGGTTTATCAGTAAAGTATTCACTTGACGGAGGAGCGGCTGTTGGTCCTTTAACCACATCAGTTGGATTAAATCAAAATGATACTACAAGCGTATATTTTACAAGCACAAACGCCTTTACAATTTCAACTGCAGGAATACATACCATTCAAATTTATACTTCATTTTCTTCCGATCAGAATAGAGGAAATGATACCCTCACTTTAACTTTAAATGCAGTAGCTCCAATCACAGCTTTTCCATATCGTATCGCAAGTGGAATTTTAACATCATGGACACCTATTAATAATACCTCTGCACTTTGGGCGCAAGGACAAGCAACACCACAACCAAATGGTGTTTCATCAACTACAGTTTTATATGCTAATAATAATGGCGTAACCGGAACCCCTGATGCAAAAATGCTTTCTCCTATTTTTAGTTTTGCGGGAATTACAAAACCAACGCTTCATTTTTATGTTGCACATGCACCGAGCACAACAACAAATACCAATGATACTTTACAGGTTTTAGTTTCAACAAATGGAGGAGCAACATATACATCTGTTTATACAAGAAACAGTCAGTCATCATTGCCAACACTTGGAACAGATACTGCTGCAGTATCATCATCAGTATACGTTCCTTCAGGCCCTTCAGACTGGCGTCATGAAACAGTTGATCTTTCGGCTTTCGCAGGAAATACAAATGTGGTAATTGCTTTCAGAGGCAAATCTGCACAAGGAAATAGGGTGTATTTAAGTGATGTTATTATTTCAAATCCTATCACCATAGCTACTCTTCCGGTAACAACAACCAATACATTTGTAAGTGGAATCGTTTCGATAGGAATGACCTCTGCAATTGGTTCTACAAACGGACAGCTTTCAATAAGCCGATACAATAGTGCACCATTCTCTTCTGCTTCACCGGTATTCGCAACTAATTCATCGGCTACAACAAATTCGGGAGCAGTATTTACCCCAAGCAATGTTTCACCGGATAATTGGTGGACAATAACATATTCAGGTATCGGAACAGGAAATTTTGCATCAACAGTTCCTTATTATTTGATCGTTAACTATTCGGGAATTGGAGGAATAACTCGCCCTGATAGTTTATATCTTATGAGAAGAAGTGAAAACAACGGTTCATGGATTGCATTAAACACTACAAAAAGTTCAACAACACTTCTTGCCGGACCGATAACAGGCTTCTCAGATTTTGGAATTGGAAGCACTCCAAGTTATAATACTTTACCAGTTTCTTGGCTTTCTGTTTCAGCAAAAAAATCAGTGAATTCAGTTTTAGTTGATTGGTCAACAGCATCGGAAATAAATAATAATTATTTCGTTGTTGAAAGGTCAATCAATAATTTAGATTTTATTTCTATTGGTGAAGTACCAGGTTTTGGAAATTCAAATTGTACCAAAAACTATTCATTTATCGATAACAATTTAGTTGCCGGTGCAAAAACAATTTACTACCGCATTCGTCAGGTTGATTACAAAGGAACTTCTACAATCAGCAAAGTTGTTTCAGTAACACTTGATGAAATTATTTCTCCAATACTTGCTTATCCAAATCCATTTAGTAAAGACCTGCAGCTTACTTTTAACTCAAAATCTCAGGACATCAAAATAGTTGTTTTTGATTTAAGCGGGCGTGAAGTATACAATAAAACTCTTCGCACCGATGCCACATCAACTTCAATAAAACTGAGTGATCTTAATAAATTAGACAATGGTTTTTACATGTTGAATGTTACCATCGATGGAGAAACACATGTTTTAAAAATTAACAAATCTGAATAATAAATCAGCGAACATATTTTAAAAATTTAAAGCCAATACAAATTCCTGTATTGGCTTTTTTAATCTTCGCGCGATTTGATGGATTTAAAAATGCTTGTAAATTTAATTTGTAAAGATGTTTTCCAATCAAAAAAAATCTTGTTTTGTAAATCATAAATCGCCAAATTTGATTGTAAATTGAGCCTTAATTTCCCGAGATATTAAATACTTTCAGCAACATATTATCAAACCATTTTGGTGTCTTTTCATCAGCATTATTTTATGTCAAAATGCTATTGGGCAAGGTATGTATACCGACTTTGGACAAAACCGTGTTCAATACGGAAGGTTTGATTGGTCGTTTGTAAGGTCCGAAAATTTTGATGCTTTTTTTTATTCGGGAGGCAGAGAGTTAGGAACTTTTGCAGCTCGAAATGCCGAAGCTCAGTTAGGTGATATAGAAAAAATTGTTGACCACAGGTTAAGTGGTAGACTAGAAATAATTTGTTACAATACCCTTTCGGATTATAAGCAAGCAAATTTTGGATTAACCGAATCATCTGCAAATACTGGTGGATACACTCAAGTAGTTAACAATAAAGTGTTTGTTTATTTTGATGGAAACCATGATCATTTTTTGCAGCAAATACGTTCGGGATTATCACTTGTGCTCATCAACGAATTAATTTTTGGAGGCTCGTTACAGGAAAGATTGCAAAATGCTGCTTTGTTAAACCTTGCAGATTGGCAATTATTTGGACTCACATCATATATCGGAAAAGATTGGAGTGTTGAAAATGATAATAAGATGAAGGACATGATTTTAAATAAAAAGTTTAAAAAGTTTAATCGTCTTGCACAATCAGATCCAATTTTAGCAGGACATTCTTTTTGGAGATTTTTGGTTGATAAATATGGAATTGAAGTGATTGCAAACATGGTATATGTTACCCGTTTAACACGAAATTTTGAAAGCGCTTTATCATGGGTTACAAACAACGACCTGAAGCAAACAATGAAAGATTGGCTAAAATATTATCAAGAACAATACGCCAAAGAAGAACTTAACAGAACGCTTCCCGATAATGATTTTAAAATAAAAAAAAGATTACGGCCATATGTTGAACCTCAAATGAAAGTTGGGCCTCGTGGTGATTATGTTGCTTTTACAACAAATAAATTTGGGAAATATAAAGTGTGGTTGGTTGACACTAAAACGAGTAAAACAAAAAGAGTTCATACAGGTGGATTAAAATATAATCAGAAAGAAATCGACCATTCATTTCCAATTTTATCATGGCACCCTGGAGGAGAAAGATTTTCTTATGTTCATGAAAAAAAGGGTAAAGTAAAAATTACAACTATTGATATTAAATTAAAGAAAAAGGAAACGATAGAATTTGCAAAATTTGATAAAATAACCAGCTTCGATTATTCAGAAAACGGAAGAACAATTGTTCTATCGGCAATAAGAAAAGGACAGTCGGATATTTATGTTTATGATCTTCAGTCACGGAAAGAACGAGCAATAACAAACGATCCTGCTGATGACTTGTATCCAAGATTTGTAGATGGCTCATCAAAAATTATTTTTAGTTCGAATAGAAATAATGAACTTCTTGGCTCTGCAATAAGCCCAACTTTGAAACCCGACAATAACCTGGATATCTATCTTTATGATTATGCATCGGCTGATAAAAAAATGAAAAGATTAAGCAATACTCCAAATATTGATGAAGTAAATCCAATGGAGTATAGCAAGCAATATTATTCTTACATTACAGAATATAACGGAATTCAAAACCGCTACACAACAAGGGTTGAGGAAGAATATGATTATACCGAAATTCAAATTATGTATAAGGATACAACTCCTTCCGACACATTGAATTTTGAAGCATTAGAACCCAAAGGTTCAAGTTTTATTTATAATGGAAAACGAATTGTATTAAACGATAACGTAGCAAAAATTGATACCATCATTCATACAAAAGATGTTGTTTTTACTTATCCAATTACCAACTACAGCAGAAGTATTTTAGCTCAGGATATGTGCCGTCAAAATCAAACAGTATATGATATGGTGATGGACAATGGAAAGTATTTTATTAAATATTCTCCAGTTGTGAATGATGTTGTTGCGGAAAGTAAATTAACAGAAACTTTTCCAAACATGTTTCGTTTAAAAAGTGGTTTTGCATCGAAGCCTTTTTCAGATGGACCGAGAGTTTTTAATCCTCGTAAACCTGCAGTAATTGAAAAAAGTGAAAATGCTCTTCCTGAAAAATTAAAAATTATTGACAGCAATAGTTATTTTTTCGTAAACGATTTCACACCAAAAACATATAAAGCCGAAGATGTAAATTTATCATTTCAACACGAAGAGATCAGGTCTGCCAAAACATTTAAAATTGCCGCACCAAGATTTTATGACGTTACTTTTTTCCCTGATCATTTTGTTACACAACTCGACAATTCTGTAATCAATTCTTATTATCAACCTATCAGCGCGAGTGGACAAAATTTATTTAATCCAGGTTTGGGAGGAATGGTAAAACTTGGGTTGGTGGATTTGATGGAAGATTATCGTTTAACCGGTGGATTTAGGATTCCGCTCGACTTTAGTGGAATGGATTATTTTATTACTTATGCAACTCTCAAAAAACGTCTCGACCAAAGCATTACATTTTACCGACAAGTTAGAAACGGGAACGATGCAAATAATAATGTTCTTAAAAATACCTCTCACGAGTTGCGTTACGTGATCAAATATCCTTTTAGTCCGATAACAAGTTTAAGACTAAATATTTTTGCCCGTCAGGACAGAGATATTTTTCAATCAGTTGGTCAACAATCAATCGAAACACCTGATAAAATAGTTTATTGGACCGGATTTAAAGCTGAATATGTTTTGGATAACACTATTCCTCGAGGATTAAATTTATGGAATGGAACACGATTCAAAATTTTTTATGAAAAGTATTACAATGCACAAAATCAGGATATCCAATTAAATACTTTCGGATTTGATTTCAGACATTATCAAAAGATCCACCGTCAATTAATTTTTTGTAGCCGATTAACTTACAATACTTCTTTCGGTGTGCAGAAAGTAAAATATGTTTTGGGTGGTGTTGACAATACTTTTTTACCGGCTTATGATAATACCAACAACAATACAAATACCGAGACCTATGCGTTTCAAGCTTTGGCCACAAACATGCGAGGTTTCAATCAAAATATCAGAAATGGAAGTTCGTTTGCCGTGATCAATACAGAAATAAGATTACCTCTTTTTCCATACATACTTAATCGACCTATTCATTCTGAATTTTTAAATAATTTTCAATTGGTATCTTTTTTTGATATTGGTACAGCATGGTCTGGTACAAATCCTTATTCAGATGAGAATACTTTTAATAAAAGGATTGTGGCAGTACAAAATATTTATGCAACTGTTATCAATGTTCGTGATCCAATTGTTGAGGGTTTTGGCGGAGGAGTAAGAAGCAAAATTTTTGGATATTTTATTCGCTTTGATGCTTCGTGGGGTATTCAGGATAATGAGGTTAATAAAACAACCGTATACTTTATTTCGATGAGTACCGATTTTTAAGAATTATTTTTCATTCCCTCAGAATAACATTTTCTGCATCGCGCTTCGTAAGTGTCTTTTTCGCCAAGCATCACTAATGAATTATCTGAACTTTTTCTAAAAGTATGTGTAGCCAAATCACCACATACCATACAAATCGCATTTACTTTTGTAACAAATTCGGCAATAGCCATAAGTGATGGCATCGGGCCAAAAGGCTTTCCCAGATAATCCATATCAAGGCCGGCAATAATAACACGAATGCCCTTTTGAGCAAGGGTTTCGCATACATATACAATTTCATCATCGAAAAATTGTGCCTCATCAATTCCAATCACATCGGGATCCTGCATCATCAATAAAATATTTAAGGAAGATGTTACAGGTGTAGATTGAATGGCATTTAAATTATGCGAAACGATTTCTGTTTCATGGTAACGTGTATCAACAGCCGATTTGTATATCTCAACTTTGAGATTTGCAATTCGGGCACGATTGATTCTTCGGATCAGTTCTTCAGTTTTACCTGAAAACATTGAGCCGCAGACCACTTCGATCCATCCCTTTTTATGATATACTGTTTGTAACTGAGGTTCTAAAAACATAATTTATTGGGCGTGAAAATACACAATTTTGTAATTCTTGTTTATGTTTAAAATTGTATAACTCACATAGTGTGGTTTATTTTATTTTAAAGTCAATTTTTCTTTTACCACATTGCACATATAAATAATTTTTTCTTATGAATACGATTCAGCTTTTTAACAAAATAAAAATTCAGATTTCTGAGATAAGCAAATTGAACGATCACTTACTTTCCGAAAACAAAGCTGCCAGTGCACTTGATATTGCATTGTTTAAAAAGCAATGTGTGGAACTTTATGAAAGCATATTAAAATTACAAGAAGACCCTCAAACCACAGTTGTTGAAACAAAGGAATTAATAGTTGAAGCACCTATCGAAGTAATTGAAGAAGTGCAGATACCGGTGGAAAAAGTTGAACAAACAACTTTAAGCATGGAAGATTTTGAGATAAAAGAAGCTGCTATTATTGGCGCTGTTGAATCAGAA
>Ga0194037_1001910_pt1 | contig 14464 bp, 9 predicted proteins | sample JunL306m_MetaG_FD_148653 | JGI IMG/M metagenome (GOLD analysis project Ga0194037, IMG submission 148653) | Anoxic zone freshwater microbial communities from boreal shield lake in IISD Experimental Lakes Area, Ontario, Canada - Jun2016-L304-6m | ecosystem: Environmental > Aquatic > Freshwater >...
TGCATTCACTATCTGTGTACTTTCCATCTCTATCCTCGCAAACAATTGTGTACAAGGGAATGCTCACTACAGGCCAGTTAGAGGAATTCTTTCCTGATCTTTCCGATGCGAGAGTTGCATCGCCTCTGGCTCTTGTACATTCACGCTTTTCTACCAACACATTTCCTTCATGGCCACTTGCCCACCCGTATCGATTTATAGCCCATAACGGTGAAATCAACACCGTCAAAGGAAATCGAAATTGGATGAGAGCTCGTGAAGCGCTTCTATCAAGTGACCTAATTCCTGGAGATTTGGATCGCCTCTTTCCGATTGTGGATGTGCAAGGCAGTGACTCTGCATCATTTGACCAAGTCCTAGAGTTGCTATATCTGGGTGGACGATCATTGCCGCATTCAATTTTGATGATGATTCCAGAGGCGTGGGAAAATCACACGTCAATGAGCGACAAGCGCCGTGACTTCTACGGTTTCCATGCATCGTTGATGGAGCCGTGGGATGGCCCTGCGTGTGTGACATTTACTGATGGACACCAAGTCGGCGCAGTTCTCGATAGAAATGGATTGCGTCCTTCTCGTTTTTGGGTGACTAAAGATGGCCTTGTTGTATTGGCAAGTGAAGTTGGTGTTCTTGATATTCCCGTAGATCAAATTGTGCGAAAGGGTCGCCTACAGCCAGGGAAGATGTTCTTGGTAGATATCGAGCAGGGACGCATTATTGAAGATGAAGAGATCAAGGATCAATTGGCCGACTCCGCGCCATTTGGCGAATGGTTACATGCTGGAAAAGTGAGACTCGTTGACTTGCCAGCGCGCGAACATATCGTCTATCCGCACTCCTCTGTAATTCGTCGTCAAAGAGCATTTGGGTACACCGAAGAAGAATTACGAATATTGGTTGCCCCCATGGCGAGAAATGGCGCCGAACCTCTTGGTTCCATGGGCACTGACTCGCCCATCGCGGCGTTATCTGAACGACCTCGATTACTTTTTGACTATTTCTCCCAACTCTTTGCTCAAGTAACCAATCCACCATTGGATGCAATCCGAGAAGAGCTTGTGACATCACTAGGCGGCTCCATTGGCCCCGAACATAATCTTCTCGATCCAGGTCCTGCCTCTTGTCGACAGATAGAGCTTGATTTTCCAGTCATTGATAATGATGAGTTAGCAAAAATTATTCATGTCAATGCCGATGGAGATCATCCTGGGTTTACCGCTCATATAGTTCGCGGGCTCTTCCCAGTTTCTGGTGATGGAGACGGATTAGGAACTCGGCTGGAGGAGATTCGATCTGAAGTTTCACAGGCTATTGCAGATGGAGCGCGCCTTATTGTTCTTTCTGATCGTGATGGAGATGCTGACAATGCTCCGATTCCTTCGCTCCTACTCACCTCCGCCGTGCATCATCATCTGATCAGAGAAAAAACTCGCACCAAAGTTGGATTAATTGTTGAAGCGGGAGATGTCCGAGAAGTTCATCACGTAGCACTGCTCATCGGTTATGGGGCAGCTGCCGTGAATCCATATTTGGCAATGGAGAGCGCCGAAGACCTCGTGTTGCAAGGTGTCATTACTGGCATTACTCCAGAGAAAGCCGTCCGAAATCTTATAAAATCTTTGGGCAAAGGTGTCCTCAAAGTAATGTCAAAAATGGGAATTTCCACTATTGCCTCATATACGGGTGCTCAGGTTTTTGAGGCGATCGGACTTTCACACGAACTTGTTGATGAATTTTTCACGGGAACGACATCTCGACTCGGTGGAATCGGTTTAGATGTCATTGCCGTTGAAACTATTGCACGGCATCACATTGCTTATCCTCCTGGTGGAGAAATTCCAGGAACAAAGCGACTACCCATTGGTGGGGAGTACCAGTGGCGCCGAGATGGTGAACCACATCTATTTGATCCTGAAACCGTTTTCACTTTGCAACATTCCACACGTAATAAGCGTTTTGATATTTTCAAACGCTACACGAGTCGAATTAATGATCAAAGTAAATCTTTGATGACGCTACGAGGACTTTTTACTTTTACAGAAGGTATAAGGCCGTCGCTGTCGATTGACGATGTGGAGCCAGTCTCAGAGATCGTGAAGCGTTTTTCCACGGGAGCCATGTCCTACGGGTCGATTTCCCTTGAAGCGCACGAAACTATGGCCATTGCCATGAATCGTTTAGGTGGCAAATCCAATACAGGCGAAGGTGGGGAAGACCCAGAGCGTTACCTTCCCATGGCTAATGGTGACTCCAAGCGCTCTGCCATTAAGCAGGTGGCATCGGGTCGCTTTGGTGTTACGAGTGAATATCTTGTCAACGCCGATGACATCCAAATTAAAATTGCCCAGGGTGCAAAGCCTGGTGAAGGCGGTCAGTTACCGGGTAACAAGGTGTACCCATGGATCGCAAAGGTTCGTTACTCAACACCAGGTGTGGGGCTTATTTCACCACCACCACATCATGACATTTACTCTATCGAAGACCTTGCTCAATTGATTCACGATCTTAAGAACGCAAACAAAAATGCGCGAATTCACGTGAAGCTCGTTGCGGAAGTTGGCGTTGGTACTGTTGCCGCCGGAGTAAGCAAGGCACATGCTGATGTAGTTCTTATTTCTGGACACGATGGAGGCACAGGCGCCTCACCACTTACTTCTCTTAAGCATGCGGGGGCGCCATGGGAACTTGGGTTGGCTGAAACCCAGCAGACACTTTTGTTGAATGGTCTTCGAGATCGGATTGTTGTTCAAACTGACGGACAATTAAAGACTGGTCGAGACGTAGTTATTGCTGCCTTACTCGGGGCCGAAGAATTCGGATTCGCAACGGCGCCACTGGTGGTTTCAGGATGCGTCATGATGCGTGTCTGTCACCTGGATACATGTCCGGTCGGTGTCGCGACTCAAAATCCTGAACTTCGTAAGCGCTTCACGGGTAAGCCAGAGTTCGTAGAGACCTTCTTTGAATATATTGCCGAAGAGGTTCGTGAGTACTTAGCTCAGCTGGGGTATCGCTCCATAGAAGAGGCGATTGGTCATGTTGAGGATCTGGATACCCGAGATGCCATTAGTCATTGGAAGGCAAGCGGTTTGGATTTAACTCCACTGTTATCACGACCAGATGTGAAGGGCCCATTTCATAATACGACCACGCAAGATCATGGTTTAGCGGCGGCGTTAGATAATCACTTGATCGAATTAGCCGCACCCGCGTTATTGCGTTCAGAAAAAGTCAAGATTGAACTTCCGGTAAGAAATGTGAATAGAACTGTTGGAACAATGTTGGGCGCAGAGGTCACGCGCACATTTGGAAGCGCCGGACTTGCAATGGATACGATCGATCTCACACTGCATGGATCTGCGGGACAATCATTGGGCGCGTTCATTCCAGCAGGAGTAACTATTCGCCTCTTTGGCGATTCAAATGACTACGTTGCCAAAGGACTTTCAGGTGGACGAGTCATTCTTTGCCCCGATAGTAATTCCATATTCGCCTCACAAGAGAATGTAATCGCGGGAAATGTTATTGGATATGGGGCCACATCCGGAGAAATACTTATTAGAGGCACAGTCGGAGAAAGATTCTGTGTTAGAAATTCAGGAGCGCGTGCAGTCGTTGAGGGTATTGGTGATCACGGATGCGAGTACATGACCGGTGGAGTCGTAGTGGTACTTGGAAAAACCGGGCGAAATTTCGCAGCAGGAATGTCCGGAGGTCGCGCCTTTGTTCTGGATATTGATTCAGCTCAGGTAAATACTGAAATGGCTGACATCGTGGCAGTTCCTGAGGATCAACGGGAGATCCTTTTCGATCTGATCTCAAAGTTTGCCAAGGAAACACGTTCAGAAGTTGCGCAAGCACTGCTGGATGATTGGGGAAATTCGATACAACGAATCTCTATGGTCATGCCGCGTGATTATGCGCGCGTTCTTGCTTCGATGCAGAAGGCTCTCAGAGAAGGTTTACCTGCAGATACCTATGTAATGGAGGTTGCACATGTCTGATCCAAGAGGCTTCCTAACAACTCCGCGCGAGCTTCCTACGCGTCGTCCCGTAGATGTGCGCATTCAAGACTGGAAAGAAGTCTATGAACCGCAGGAGTTTTCACATCTGCAAAAGCAGGCTGGGCGTTGCATGGACTGTGGAATACCTTTTTGTCATCAAGGTTGTCCGCTGGGCAATCTCATTCCCGAATGGAACGACCTGATCTGGCGCGGAGATAAGACCGAAGCAATTGCCCGCTTGCATGCAACGAACAATTTTCCTGAATTCACAGGTCGTCTCTGCCCTGCTCCGTGTGAGAGCGCTTGCGTTGTCGCAATCAATTCTGACGCTGTAACAATTAAACAGGTAGAACTACGCACTATTGAAGAAGCATTTGCATCTGGAAAAGTTCCTCCACTTGCTCCAGATCGTTTAACGGGCAAGACCATTGCGGTAGTGGGCTCAGGACCTGCAGGACTGGCTGCCGCTCAACAGCTCACTCGCGCAGGCCATACTGTGGCTGTATACGAAAGAGCCGCAAAAATTGGCGGATTAATGCGTTACGGAATTCCAGAGTTCAAAATGGAGAAATCAATTCTCGATCGACGCCTGACGCAGATGGAACAAGAGGGCACCCGCTTTCGCGCTGGCGTAGATGTAGGTGCTGAACTCACGGGACATCAATTGAGATCTCGATACGACGCAGTTGTCTTAGCGATTGGGGCTACCCAGGCGCGAGATCTTCCAGTGCCGGGGCGCGACCTCGATGGTATTTATCAAGCAATGCAGTATTTGCCGTGGGGCAACAAACAAGCGCTGGGCGAAATTGATGAACCTCCAATAAATGTTGCCGGCAAGCATGTAGTAATTCTCGGCGGGGGAGACACGGGTGCAGATTGTTTGGGTACTGCAACACGTCAAGGCGCCGCTTCAATCACTCAACTAGAAATTATGCCTATGCCAACCTCGGATCGTCCGAACACGCAACCTTGGCCAATGTATCCCATGATTTATCGAGTCTCCAGCGCTCATGAAGAAAATGACAATCGAATCTTCGCGGTCTCCACAGAAAAATTTCTTGGTGATGAATTTGGCAATGTACGAGCCTTGAGTATCGTCGAAACTCAGATGGTGAACGGAAAATTTGAAGCAATTCCGGGCACTGAAAAGGAAATACCTGCAGATTTTGTTTTTCTTGCCATGGGCTTCACTGGACCTGAAAAGAGTCCATTGATCTCGCAATTAGAGGTCGAACTAGACGAACGCGGCAATATTAAGCGAGACGAAGATTTCCAAACGTCAAGTGAAGGTGTTTTTGTCTGCGGAGATGCAGGGCGAGGCCAATCGCTGATTGTTTGGGCTATTGCCGAAGGACGAAGTGCGGCGGCAGCCGTTGATAAATATCTCACATCGCGTACGCAATTGCCTGCGCCGATTCCTCCTACAGCCCGTCCATTGATGGTTTAAGGTTAAACAATGCGTAGAGCCAAGATTGTGTGCACCATGGGACCGGCCGTTGAGTCTCCCGAAAAAGTGCGTGAGCTAATAGCGGCGGGTATGAACATGGCTCGTTTAAATCTTTCTCACGGTAGTTATGAAGAGCATCAACTTCGCTATGACCGAGTGCGTGAAGCGGCAAAGGAAGCGGGCGTTGCCGTGGCAATCCTTGTCGACTTACAAGGCCCCAAGATTCGTTTAGCTCGATTCAAAGATGGCCCTCATGATCTAACGCGTGGAGATATTTTCACCATCACCACAGATGATGTTGAGGGAACAAAGGAGAAGGTCGGTACGACCTATAAAGGACTCCCTGGAGATTGCAAAGCTGGCGATCGCATTCTGATTGATGACGGAAAGGTCACTGTCGAAGTTGTAGAGGTAAAAGGTAACGATGTCGTCACTAAGGTCATCGAGCCAGGAGCCGTGAGTAACAACAAGGGAATTAACTTGCCTGGCGTTGCTGTTTCAGTACCTGCAATGTCAGATAAAGATATCGATGATCTGCGTTGGGGACTGCACGCGGGGGCAGATTTCATCGCTCTCTCCTTCGTGCGAAGCGCCGATGACATTAAAGATGTACATAAGATTATGGATGAAGAAGGAATTCGAATTCCCGTCATCGCCAAAATTGAAAAGCCTCAAGCTGTAGATAATTTGCAAGGCATTGTTGATGCTTTTGACGGCATTATGGTGGCTCGTGGAGATCTAGGGGTAGAGCTTCCTATCGAAGATGTTCCGCTTGTTCAAAAACGTTGCGTGGAAATGGCACGAGAAGCGGCAAAGCCCGTGATCGTGGCAACACAGATGTTGGATTCGATGATTACCAACTCTCGTCCAACCCGAGCTGAAGCAACAGACTGCGCCAATGCGGTTCTTGATGGAGCTGATGCACTCATGCTCTCAGGTGAGACCAGTGTCGGAGAGTTTCCTATCGAAGCAGTTGCAACGATGGCGCGCATAATTGAGAAGACCGAGGAAGATGGCTTGGATCGTATTCGCCCACTTCAGCATTCACCCAAAACCAAGGGCGGGGCGATAACGAAAGCGGCAAAGGAAGTTGGCGAGACTGTCGGTGCAAAATTTTTAGTGGCTTTCACTAAAAGTGGTGACTCGGCCAGACGTATGGCGAGATTGCGTTCGGCCATTCCTATTCTTGCTCTAACGCCAGATAACGGAACCTTTAACCGAATGGCGCTTTCTTGGGGAGTGGAACCCATGATTGCCCCAGTCGTGAAAACGACAGATGAGATGGTCAAGCAGGTGGATTCCGTCCTCATTGAGTCAGGAAGAGCGCTCGTCGGTCAACTCATCGTGATTGTGGCTGGGTCTCCACCGGGAATCCCAGGCTCAACAAATGCGATGCGGGTGCATTGCATCGGAGATGCAATTGGCGGAGTAGCAGCGGCATATCGCTAGACTATGCACGCGCGCCTCGGTACTCCAACGGTAGAGAGGGCAGTCTCAAACACTGCATAGTGTCGGTTCGAATCCGACTCGGGGCACATGAGTTCACGGTTGCCCCATGACGCGGCAGTAGCGCCAAGAATTTTGGTTGCAGAAGATGAAACCCTTATTCGCATGGATCTCGTTGAGATGTTAATTGAGGCGGGTTATGACGTTGTTGCCCAAGCGAGCAATGGTGAAGAAGCGATTGCCCTTGCAAAGGAATTCAAGCCTGACTTAGCAATACTGGATGTGAAGATGCCCGTTCTTGATGGAATATCGGCGGCAGAAACAATAATTTCGATTGCCCCCGTATTGATGTTGACGGCCTTTAGTCAGAAAGAATTAGTAGACCGCGCACGTGATGCAGGCGTCATGGCCTATGTCGTGAAACCATTCTCTATTAGCGATCTCGTTCCTGCTATGGAAATTGCAATGAGTAGGCACCAGCAAATGACTTCATTAGCTGCCGAAGTCGCGGATTTGCACGAGCGGCTCGAGACTCGCAAGCTCATCGACCGTGCCAAGGGAATCCTCATGGCGGCCTTGAATCTGAGCGAGCCGGATGCATTTTCTTGGATTCAACGTGCGGCAATGGATCGACGTTTGAGCATGAAAGAGGTAGCCCTTGCCGTCATCTCGCCTTCCGCCGTTCCTGAAAGATAAATCTAGGTTACAACTTCGTTATATCCCCAAAAAAGAGTGATTTGGGCTTGTCCACAGGGTGATACGCCCGCTAACCTGACGCCCTCCCTGTCCCGGGACATAAGTAACAGGAAGGCACTACATGAAGAAGAGTTTTCGTGCTGTAAGCATCGTTGCCGCAGTGGCAATGATCACTACAGGACTCGTAGCAACTTCTGCTGTCACAAATGCAGCAACAGTTCTCACAATTTCGACCGATCTCCCACTTCAGGGTTCATCGTTCGACTCAAATGATTCAACAAACAAGGCAATTGCTTTGTACTTGAAGCAGATCAACTACAAGGCTGGAAAGTTCACAGTCAAGTTGAAGATCTACGATGATGCAACAGCTGCCAAGGGTGGCTGGGATGATGCAAAGTGCGCAGCTAATGCACAAGCACACGTTGCCAACAAGAGCGAAGTTGCCGTTATGGGTACATATAACTCAGGTTGCGCAAAGATCATCGTTCCAATTCTTAACCAAGCTCCTGGTGGAGCAATGACAATGGTTTCTGACGCCAACACAAACCCAGGACTTACAAAGTCATGGAACCCAGGCGAGCCAGATGTTTACTACCCAACAGGCGTACGCAACTATGCACGTGTTTGCACAACTGACGATGTTCAGGGCGCAGCAGCTGCACAGTTCGCAAAGTCAATTGGCATCAAGAGCGTTTATGTTTTGAACGATACACAGACCTACGGTCAAGGTGTTGCTCAGGCATTTACAACTGAAGCCAAGAAGCAAGGACTAACAGTCCTTTCAAGTGGCGCATACGGCGAAGGCTGGGATGCAAAGCAGACTGACTTCACAGCACTCTTTACAAAGATCGCTGCATTGAAGCCAGACATGCTCTACATCGGCGGAATCTTCGACAACGGTGGAGCTCAACTTGTTAAGGATAAGTTCAAGGTCCTTGGAAATAACACTGCTGTAAAGATGATGGCACCAGATGGATTTACTGGATACCCAGACTTCAACTCAATGCCAGAAGCAGACGGTGCTTACCTCTCCTTCGCAGGTCTTTCCACAGAACTTCTTCTTAAGAATGCTCCAAATGGAGCGGGCGCGAAGTTCGTAAAGGCTTACAAGGCCACATACAAGAAAGATCCAGTCGGGTCTTACCCAATCTACGGCGTTGCAGCAGTCCAGGTCATCTTGGCCGCAATTGCAAAGTCGAACGGAACACGTAAGGGCGTTACAAACGCAATCTTCTCTGGTTCCGGAATCACCATCCCAGCAGCTGCATCTGTACTTGGAAAGGCGCTGACAATCAGCACCTTGACAGGTGACACATTGGCTAAAGATGTAACGATTGAAATCGTTAAGGGTGGACAAGAGACAACCTTGAAGGCACAAACCGTCAAGTAGTTCGTTTCGCAAGAAGTGTGAAGACATCGGGGTGGGCATCTGCCCATCCCGATGTTCTTTAACAGAATAATTTCCTTTTATCCGGTGTTTTCCTGCACTACTATGAGCCACTTACTGCAAGATTCTTGAGAGGGTGCGCGTGTCACTATTTACTGGGGGCTATCAAGCCCGACAAGATCGCAGACGATATCTCGAACGAGGCCTCAGCATTATTGCTACCTTCGGAATTCTCTATTGGCTGGGAATAAACTTTCATAAATCCCCGTCCCAATTCTTTCAATCATCCTTGATCGGGCTCAGTAACGGCGTGCTCTACGCGCTCATTGCCCTCGGATACACACTTGTTTACGGCATTATCGAACTCATTAACTTTGCCCATGGTGACCTCTTCATGTTGAGTGCAGTATTTTCAGCGAACTTCATTGCCGTCTGGTTTCATAAAGAGCATTCAGGCCCTGCAGCGTGGGGAGTCTTCCTCATGTGTCTTCTCACTGTCATGATTTTCGCTGCCACGATTAATGTGGGAATCGAGAGATTTGCTTATCGAAGGCTGCGACGAGCGCCGAAACTTGCCCCACTCATTACGGCAGTTGGAGTCTCCTTTGTTCTGCAATTTATTGGACTTCGCTGGAATGGTTCAGGCCCCAAGACGTGGAACACCGTTCTACCAGCCGGTGGCTTTCATATTTCTGGTGTAAACATTGAATACACCACACTGATTTCCTTCGCAGTCACGGCACCATTGCTGCTGCTTATGTCTTGGATCGTTACACGAACACGTCAAGGAAAAGCAATGCGTGCAACTGCGCAAGATCAAGATGCCGCACGTCTCATGGGCATCAACGTTAACCGCACCATCTCCTTCACCTTCGCACTCGGTGGAGCACTTGCAGGTGCAGCAGGAATTCTCTTTCAACAAACGCGTGGTCTCACCAGCTATAACTTAGGTTTTCAGTTGGGTCTTATCGCATTCACCTCAGCAGTCATGGGCGGAATTGGAAATCTACAAGGCGCAGTTTTAGGTGCGCTGCTCATCGGGTTAATCCAAGGCCTCAATGACGGATTACCTATCGGATTGGGCCAACAATGGTCGCAGACCGTGGTTTTCTCCATCCTGATTCTTCTTATGGCATTTAGACCTACCGGCCTGCTGGGTAAACCAGTTACAGAGAAAGTCTGATGATGATACTTACGAGAAAATCCAAAGATTCAAAGACTCCCAAGCAGAGCGCTAGCCATAAGAAATGGACCATCGGCTTTTTAATCGCAGCGGCATGTATTTGGATCTTCTATACCTACATCATGATGCGTCTACCCGACGGGCTTCAGACCCTTTTCCAGACATGGTTGCCGCCAACGACAGTCAATGAAGCAATGGTCTGGGTTATTTGCGCAATTGGACTCAATATCGTTGTTGGGTATGCAGGACTTCTTGATTTAGGTTTCGTTGCGTTCTGGGCCATCGGCGGATACAGCGCTGGTTGGTTTATGTCGGCATTCTTCCGTCAGGTTAATATCCATATCTTTGCTCCACACCAAACGCTTAAGACTCCTGGTATTCACGTTACTTTCTGGGCGGTCTTATTTATCGGTGGAATTATCTGCGCAATCTTCGGCATGATTATTGGAGCGCCAACACTTCGACTTAAGAGCGATTATTTGGCTCTCGTAACTATGGGCTTTGGAGAAATTATTCCGCAGGTCTTCACCAATGGTGAAAACCTTGGTGGATTTAATCTATCTAACGGCACGAAAGGAATTTCTCCGGTAGATAACATTGGCGTTCCGGGGAAAGTACTTGGGCCCTTTGACTTCAGCTGGAAATTTGCAATCTTCGTGCTGCTTACAGCAGTTATGGTCTTTGTTTCTTTGCGTTTGCGTAAAGGTCGCTTAGGTCGTGCCTGGCTGGCGATTCGCGAAGATGAATTAGCTGCGAGCATGATGGGCGTTCCACTTATGACGACCAAACTTGCGGCATATGCAGTCGGCGCATTCAGCGGCGGTGTCGGCGGCGTTGCTTTTGCTACGCATGTTAACGGAGTCTTCGCCGATCGCTTCAATTTCTCTATTTCAATCATCCTGCTTGCTATGGTGGTTCTGGGCGGAATGGGAAATGTTTGGGGAGTCATGGTGGGCGCCCTGCTTGTCGCGTGGATCAACTCAACGGGTCTTCCTGCTTTTGGCGACTTAGTGAATAACACATTCAAGACAAATATCAATTTCCCTTCATACAACTTTCTTCTCTTTGGCGGCGTCCTCATCTTGATGATGCTTTACAAGCGAGAAGGAATGATCCCCGAGTCTCGTCTCAAAGCAATCCTGCATGAAGCCGATGACACCTCTGCAAACATTGGCGGTACTCATTAATGACAAACGCACTTTTAGCTAAGGACATCACTGTTAAGTTCGGCGGACTTACCGCTGTGAACAATGTGACCTTTGATATCCCACAGGGCAAGATCGTTAGTCTTATCGGCCCAAACGGTGCGGGGAAGACAACCTTCTTCAACGTACTCACAGGCCTTTACAAGCCAACTAGCGGAAACGTTTTCTTTGGTGACCTGGATATCACGGCGCGCCCACCGCACAAGATTGCTGCAGGTGGTTTGGCGCGTACATTCCAGAATATTCGCCTCTTTGGTCTGATGACCGCGGAAGAGAATGTCATGGTCGCAATGCATTCCCAACTCAAATCAGGAATCCTTGCCACAATTTTTGGTACGCCAAATCAGCGCCGCGAGGAGCGCGAATCTCGTGAGCGGGCTCGTGAACTCTTGGACTTTGTGGGAATTGGAAAATGGGCGGGGGAGTACGCGCGAAACCTTTCATACGGTGATCAACGTCGCCTTGAGGTGGCTCGTGCACTGGCTCTTAAGCCAAAAGTCCTTCTCCTTGATGAGCCAACTGCTGGTATGAACCCTCAGGAATCACTGACTTTCATTAACTTCGTCTACAAGTTGCGTGATGAGCAAGATGTTTCTATTTTGCTTATCGAGCACGATATGAGCGTTGTTATGACAGTCTCTGAGCGAGTGACGGTTTTGGACCAAGGCGAGAAGATCGCTGAAGGAACACCTGCTGAAATTAAATCCAATCAACGTGTGATCGAGGCCTACCTCGGCAAAGCAAAGGGAGAGAAGGCATGAGCGCTCTTCTTGAAGTTAAAGATCTTAAAGTGGCCTACGGTTCGATTCTCGCTGTTAAGGATGTTTCTCTCACGGTAAATGAAGGTGAAATCGTTACCTTGATCGGCTCCAACGGAGCAGGCAAGTCAACAACCTTGCGCACCATTTCCGGATTGCTTAAGCCAAAAGGTGGAACAATCACTTTTCAAGGCCAACGCATTGATGGCAAAGAGGGACACGAGATCGTCAAGATGGGGCTGTGTCAGTCACCAGAAGGCCGTCGCATCTTTCCTCGCATGTCAGTTCGAGAGAATCTAGACCTAGGCGCTTTCCTGCGTAACGATAAAGAGGCGATCGAGGCAGATCGTGAGCGAGTTCTTGATCTTTTCCCACGTCTTCGCGAACGCTACGAGCAAAAGGGTGGCACCATGTCAGGTGGCGAACAGCAGATGCTTGCTGTTGCGCGAGCAATGATGGGCGCTCCAAAGTTACTTCTTCTCGATGAACCTTCCATGGGACTTGCCCCAGTATTGGTTGATATGATTTTTGAAACGATTATCAAAATCCGTCAACAAGGTATAACAATTTTGCTCATAGAGCAGAATGCTTCGGCAGCTTTGGATGTCGCTGATCGGGCATATGTTCTTGAGTCAGGCAGAATTAAGATGAGCGGCAACGCTTCAGACCTTGCCAAGGATGATGCAGTTACTAAGGCCTATCTCGGCGGTTAAAAAAGTGCGAACTAGCGCTGCGCGAGGATGAGGCAAGTGATTCGCGCAGTGCAGGTTCTCTCACCCGCATCATTGGTAATCACAATTTCGTAGGTGCATAGCGTCTTTCCTAGTGAAACCGGTGTCGCCACTGCCGTAACAAATCCTTTAGTAGCTGATTTGTGATGAGTTGCGTTGATATCAACTCCGACAACTTTGCGATCAGGTCCGGCATGCAGTTGCGTTCCGATGGAGCCAAGACTCTCAGCGAGCACGACGCTCGCTCCGCCGTGCAGTAAACCTATTGGCTGAGTATTTCCCTCGACCGGCATAGTCGCGACAAGTCGGGTAGGAGATGCTTCAGTGATGACGATGCCCATTTTCTTATCAAGGGCTCCGCTTCCGCGCTCTCGCAAAATTTCCAGATAATCGGGTATTGATTGATCGCTCATAAGTGTTGAGTCTATCTCGCGTCGCATAGAATGCTGCTCATGAGCGCCCGATTACTTCTTATTGATGGTCACTCCATGGCCTATCGAGCCTTCTATGCCCTTCCGGCAGAGAATTTTACAACTGCTACAGGACAACACACGAACGCTGTCTATGGGTTTGCGACGATGTTGATCTCCTTGATCAAGGAGGAGAAACCAACTCATATTGCCGTGGCCTTTGACGTCTCTCGTAAGACTTTTCGTACTGAAATTTTCCCCGAGTACAAGGCCACTCGATCTGCTACCCCCGACGAGTTTAGATCGCAGATGTCTTTTCTCCATGACCTTGTCAGCGCTTTTAATATTTCCCAATTTGAGCTTGAAGGATATGAAGCAGATGACATTTTGGCGACGATCTCAACGCAAGCACAGAAAGATGGCATGGATGTATTGATCTGCTCGGGAGATCGTGACAGTTTTCAACTGGTGAGCGAGAAGATTACGGTCTTGTATCCGAAACGAGGAGTGAGCGATCTTGCTCGGATGACGCCCGAATCAGTATTTGAAAAATATGGGATGTCGCCCGAACACTATCCAGATTTCGCGGCGCTACGAGGTGACCCCAGCGATAACTTGCCCTCCATTCCTGGCGTGGGAGAAAAGACTGCAGCCAAGTGGGTCGTTGAATACGGTTCACTCTCCAATTTACTTGCGAAAATCGATCAGGTTCCTGGCAAGGTCGGAATCTCGCTCCGTGAGAATGTTGACTCCGTCTTGCGCAACCGTGAGCTGACACAACTTTTGCACAATGTTCCCTTGGAAGTCTCACTCGCAGATCTATCGTGGAGCGGTATTGATGAAGCAAAGATGTACTCACTCTTTGACCAATTAGAGTTTCGTACACTCAAGGATCGAATTAAGCCACTCGTCGGAGATAGTTCGGCCAGTCCGGCGCAAGAGGCAGAGCCCTTGATGATGCTCGGATTTGATGCGCAAGAAAACGTGCTCACTCCCGCCGAACTCTCTGCCAAGATAGCAAACCATTCGGGTTTAATCGCGATTGCTTATGAAATTACCGACGAGAAACTTCATCGCTATTGCGTTGCGCTTTCAGCCTCAGAGAGTTATCTCATCCACTCCTCACAGTTGGGTGAATGGTTTAGAGATGCATCGGTTCTCAAAATATTGCACGATGCAAAGTCGCTAGATCGCGTT
>Ga0194037_1001911_pt1 | contig 14461 bp, 3 predicted proteins | sample JunL306m_MetaG_FD_148653 | JGI IMG/M metagenome (GOLD analysis project Ga0194037, IMG submission 148653) | Anoxic zone freshwater microbial communities from boreal shield lake in IISD Experimental Lakes Area, Ontario, Canada - Jun2016-L304-6m | ecosystem: Environmental > Aquatic > Freshwater >...
ATAGCGAAGGGTAGAAATGCGCGTCACATAATGGTGAATGACATTACCGACCGCAAAAATGCCGAAAAAGAGTTGCGCGAAAGTGAGTCTAAATACTTCAACCTATATTCACTTATTCGATCAATGAGCGATACCATGCCCGACATGCTATGGGCCAAGGATTTGAATAATAACTATATATTTACAAACAAGGCATTTAGCAAAATAATACTTAATGCTACTGATACTTCTGAAGCAATTGGTAAAAACGATATTTTCTTTGCCTTGCGAGAACGTGAAACCCACATTGAAAATCCTGAATGGCATACTTTTGGCGATATTTGCGCCAATACAGATGTCCTTACATTGCAAGAAATGAAACCCATGCGGTTTGATGAATATGGAAATGTAAAAGGCAAATTTATATATTTGGATGTTGATAAAGCGCCATTGTATAATAGCAATAACGAACTAATTGGAGTTGTGGGTTCTGGACGTGATGTAACACAAAAGAAGGAAGTAGAAAAAAATCTCAGGCATCTAGCACGCCTTTATGCATTGCTAAGTGAAATAAATAGAGCCATTGTTAAGCATAAAAATCAGGACGAACTTTTTGATACTATATGTAAAGTAGCCATAGAATTCGGTCAATTTCGGATGGCATGGTTTGGCAAATACGATGAAGATATATGTAAGATTATTCCCATAATATCAGCAGGTTACAGCGATGGTTATTTGGATTTACTACGTCTTGACCCCAACTCCAAAACCAATGGGAAAGGACCTACCGGCAGGGCATTTCATGAAGGGGAAATTGTATTTTGTAACGATATTGCCAATGACCCAATGATGCAACCATGGAAAGATCAGGCACTTAAACGTGGTTATCAATCATCGTTTGCAGCACCTATTTTGCGAGGCGGAAAACCTTACGGAACTTTTACGCTTTATGCCTCTGAAGTGGGGTTCTTTAATAATGATGAACAAAAACTGTTGGCAGAAATTGGACAAAACATTTCTTATGCCATCGATGCCATCGATTCTGAATTGGAGCGCATACAAATTCAGCAAGATTTGGAAATTAGTGAGCTAAAATACAGAGAGTTGATGGAAAACTCGCCCGAAGGAATCACTATATATGTTGACGGAAAAGTGGCATACATCAACAAGGAAGCCATGCGATTGATGAGGGCAAAAGATAAGAACAACTTATTGGGCAAAACAATTGTAGATTTTATTCATCCCGACAATCAAGCCTTGGTATTGGAGCGCATGCAATATGTGGCAATGGCACCTTTGTATGCCATTTTGCCATCGGTGGAAGAAAAATATATCAGACTTGATGGTACAGAAGTGTATGTGGAAATTAAAGTGATGCCCATTCTTTATGATGGAAAACCAGCCATACAATTGTCAGGTCATGACATTTCGGATCGGAAAAATGCTGAAATGGCCCTTGCAGATACCATGACGGAATTAAAAACCATATACGATAACTCGCCTGTAATGATGTGCGTGGTGGACGAAAAGGCTGACATACAATTTGCTAATCAGGCTTTTGCCCATTTATCTGAAACTATTAAGAGCGAATTGAAGGGCGAACAAGTGGGCGATGTGATGGGATGTGTTCAGGCTTTAGAGAACAATGCTGGATGTGGTTTTGGAAAACTATGTGGCAATTGTGGATTAAGAGGCGCTATGTTGAATACACTTAAAACTGGCAAAGGACATAACAATATTGAGCATAAATCTACTTTGGTGCGCGATGGAATACATGTAGATGTTTTCCTTCTAGCTTCTACTGCGTTAATACTTACAGGTAAAACCAAGCGTCTTCTTTTGTGTTTGGTAGACATAACAAATCGTAAACAAGCCGAAGAAGCCCTTCAAAAAAGTGAAGAGAAGTACCGATTGCTTGCAGAAAATATGCATGATGGAATTTTATCATTTGGGGCTGATAACAAAATTAATTATGTGTCAGCATCTTATATTAAACAACTTGGTTATTCAGAGAAGACGCAGCTTGATAAGGGCGTAACTGATATATTTTCAATCATTCATCCTGAAGATCGTGATGAAGTGTTTGCAAATATATTTGATGCGATAGAAAAAAAGAAACCTCAATTGGTTTATTCTTATAGAGTTAAACATTTTTTAGGACATTATATTTGGCGTGAAGATAGTACAAAATTCAATTACGATGACGATGGAAATTATGCTGGCGCTTATTTAGTCTGTCGTGATATTACTATTCGAAAACAAACACAAGAAGCATTACAACTAAGTGAAATTCATTTGAATAACTTGTTTGAGTTTTCGCCAATTTCTATTTGGGAAGAAGATTTTTCTGAGATTAAAAATTATTTTGACGAATTGAAAGGTCAAGGAATAGCTGATTTTAGAGAGTTTTTGACTAGTAATCCCCACGAGGTAGAAAAGCTAGCAATGCTTATAAAAGTTGCGAAAGTGAATGAAACGAGCGTTAAAATTTTTGGTGCTGATACCAAAGAAGAGCTAATTTCTAGCTTGCCCTTTGCCTTTAGCCACATCAATGTGCCTGTGTTTCTGGAAGAGTTTGTAGCATTGGCCGAAGGAAAAATCCATTTTGAGGGCGAAACGCAAATTGATACTTTGAAGGGAGAAAAGAGGAACTTTTGGTTGAACCTCACCGTGATGCCCGACTATGAAGACACGTTGTCTAAAGTGCTGGTTACGTTTATTGACATTACTGAGCGGAAGCAGGCGGAAGATGCACTTCAGAAAAGTGAAATGTTTTTAAGGACATTTATCGACAATACTCCTTTTGAAATTTGGGCCAGAGATGTCAATAATATTGGAATACTGGAAAACAAAAAAGTGGTGGACCATTATGGATCTATATTAGGCAAACAGCCGAATGAACTTTCAATACAAGATAGGAAACTGGGGAAAACTTGGGAAAGTCAAAACGTTCGGGTTTTTAAAGGTGAAATGATAGATGAAGTTGTTGAGTTTAAGGAAAACAAAGAATTGTTATTCTATCAAAAAATCAGTTTTCCTATTATCAACAAGTCAGAAATCATAGGTATTGCGGGCTTTAATATTGACATCACCGAACGGAAGCGTGCCGATGAAGCATTAAGAATATCGCAAGTTCAATTGAAGCAATTTGCAGCTCATCTTCAGGATGTGCGTGAAGAAGAAAAGAAAATACTGGCCCGTGAAATTCACGATGAATTAGGTCAAATTCTGGTAGCTCTTAAAATTGATTTAGGATTATTGAAACAAAAAGTAGTAAGAAAATTTGAGGATACAGATCCAGGTGATTTAATTACAAAATTTGACCACCTGTATGTTTTAGTGGACGATACCATTAAAACTACCCGGAAAATAATGACCAACTTGCGGCCGGAAGTGCTTGATCTGCTCGGATTTATGGATGCCGTGAAATTATACAGCCGTGACTTTAAGGAAAGACATCGGATGGAATGTAATTTTACTTGCAACATTACGAAACTTGAAATTCAACCTCAGCACTCTATGGCATTGTTCAGAATTGTGCAGGAGTCGCTCACCAACGTAGCAAAACATGCCAAAGCAAGTACGGTGAGTATCACTTTGGAATTTCTGAATGATAAACTCGTCTTGAAAATAATAGACAACGGTGTGGGCTTTGATGAAAATCACAAAGGACGATCCGATTCGTATGGAATGATTGGTATGAAGGAGCGCGTTTTTCTGTTGGATGGCGAATTGAGTATTGTAGGAAAACTGGGAATTGGCACCACTGTAAAGGTTTCGATGCCTTATAAAGAAGCGTGAATTGTGATTGGAAATAGGATTTTGTAGAATACAAGATTCCAAAAACCCTTTACAATTTAACATTAAAAATTTCAATTTCCAGAATTCATTATGAAATCATCATTTAAAATTTCAAACATTCTGATTGGACTTTTCTTTCTGATAAGTTCCTCATCAGCAGTAGGTAAACCCACAAACGTAACTTTGCAACTGAAATGGAAACATCAATTTCAGTTTGCGGGATATTATGCGGCCATCGCCAAAGGATTTTACCAAGAAAAAGGAATTACAGTCAATTTGCAAGAAGCAATGGAAGGTGTGGATCCCAATGATGCTGTAGTGAACGGAAAGGCCGATTTTGGTGTGTGTACAACAGATATTCTTTTGCTGCGGTCGCAGAATAAGAAAGTAGTGGTATTATCTACCATTTTTCAACATTCGCCACAGATATTAGTAGCATCCAAAAAATCTGGTATTGAGCATGTTCACAATCTGATTGGTAAAAGAATTGCCATGGAACATAATGCTGTCGACATCATTGCATTTATGAAGGAAGAGGGAATTGCTTTGGATAAATGTGTGCTTCATGCTTATTCCTTCAACCCCAATAATCTAATTGAGGGAAAAATAGATGCTGCCACTGCCTATTTAACAGATGAGCCTTTTGAATTAAATCAAGCTCATTTCGATTATAACATTATTTCTCCTTCAATGGGAGGTATAGATTTTTATGGCGATTTGCTATATACCACCGAAGGATTGATAAAATCGAATCCTGAATTAGTAGAAAATTTCAGAAAGGCCTCTCTTAAAGGATGGAAATATGCCATGGAACATCCTGAAGAAATCATCAATTTTATTTACAATAATTATGGCAAAAGGCATAGTTTAGAGCATCTTAGGTTTGAAGCCGAAAAGATGAAAAATCTCATTCTCCCCGATGTTGTAGAAATTGGATATTCAAATCCAGGACGATGGGAAAGCATATTGGATGCCTATAAAAAATTGGACATGATTGATGCCTCGTTCAAAATTGATGGCATGATGTATTCCGATTATGTTGAACCTAAAGTGGTGATTCCTTGGGCATTGATTGGTGTCATATTTATTGTTTTTCTCGTTATTGTAATTATTGCTTTGGTGTTTTATCGTTCAGCAAGAAATCTTAAAAAGGAAATAAATAATCGACACGCTATAGAAAAAGATTTATTGGAAAGCAATGAATTATTTCATTCAATAATAAAGGCCTCACCCGAAGATATTACCATTACAGATCTAGAAGGGATAATTATAATGAGCTCACCAGCAGCATTATCCTTGTTTGGCTACAAAAATAAAAATGATTTTGAAGGTCATTTAATTTCTGAATTTATTGTTCCCGAAGATCGCCAACGTGCCATGGAAAATGTGGTGCTAATGTTTCAGGGAATTATGACTGGCGTGGGCGAATATCGTGGTTTGAGAGCCGATGGGACCTGTTTTGACTTGGAGGTAAACGCCGAATTTATTAGAGACCCCGAGGGAAAACCTATAAAAATGATTTATATTACCCGCGATATTTCCGACCGTAAATTGGTGGAAGAGCGGTTGAAACAAAGTGAGCAAAATTACAGAATGTTAATAGAGACTGCAAATGAAGGCATTGCGGTTTCTTACGATATGTATTTTAAATATGTAAATCCCAGAATGCTGGATTTAACAGGACGCACGCAAGAAGAGTTAATGTCAATCCCTTATGAGGAGTTTATTCATCCAGACGATAGAGAATTTGTGATGAGCAATAAGGCAAAGCGCATGGCTGGTAATGTTATTGTGTCGCGTTATCAATTTCGGTTTGTTCACAAAGACGGTTCTATTAGGTGGATGGAAATGAGTGGTGCAAAAATAGAATGGGAAAACAAGCCCGCCATTATAAACTTTATAACAGACATTACCGAGCGGAAAGAGGCTGAGCAGCAATTAAGTAACTCGCAGGAGCAATTGAAAAATTTTGCAGCGCATCTTCAAAATGTTCGCGAAGAAGAAAGAGCACTTTTAGCACGCGAAATACATGATGAACTGGGTCAGATTCTAGTGGCGGTTAAAATTGATATGGGAATGCTGCGGCAAAAGGTTATAAAATGCAATACAGATAATGAAAACAATGATGTTTTAGAAAAACTCAATCAGCTGTATATTTTGGTTGACAATACCATCAAAACCACCAGAAGAATAATGACAGGACTCAGACCAGAAGTGCTTGAATTGCTGGGATTTGTTGAAACAACAAAAATTCATCTGACTGAATTTCAAAATAGATATTCTATTAATACTGAATTTCATTGCAATGTAATGGCATTGAAAATCACTGACCAGCAGTCGGTTGCATTGTTCCGTATTTTGCAAGAATCACTTTTGAATGTGTCTCGTCATGCAGAAGCATCCCTTGTGAAAGTAGAAATAAAAGTAGAACACGAAAAACTGATAATGAAAATTGTGGACAACGGAAAAGGTTTTGATGAAAATAACAAAGGTCGATCCGATTCTTATGGAATGATAGGTATGAAGGAAAGGGTATTTCTGCTGGATGAACAAATGACAATATCAGGAAAAATAGGCAAAGGAACAACCGTGAGGGTAGAAATACCCTACAAAGAACCCATTGTAGGTACTGAAGAGTAGAATTTTTATCAATTTAAATATAGTAAATCATATAAATTAACACAGAACGCCACTGGCATATATCGAAATTTAATATGGACATTCAATTTAACGACATCTTTATTCTTGAAGAAATTCAACAATTGCAGGATATGTTTTCAGATGCTACGGGAGTGGCTTCTATTATCACACAGCCTGACGGTACATTAATTACCAAACCTAGTAATTTTACCCGTTTGTGTAATGATATTATTCGCAATACCCCAAAAGGTTGTGCCAATTGTATCAAATCCGATGCAACAATTGGCGGGTTAAATTCCTGTCAAGTTGTTGTAAAACATTGTTTAAGTGCTGGGCTTTGGGATGCTGGCGTTCCCATTACCGTAGGTGGAAATCATATAGCCAATTGGCTGATTGGGCAGGTGCAGGCTGAAGATGTAGACTTGGAAAAAATGAAAGCTTATGCCGATGAAATTGGTGTTGATAGAAATGAATTTTTATCCGCTTTGGAAGAGGTGCCTAAAATGACTGAAAACAGGTTCAAAAAAGTGGCCGAAATGCTTCATGTTTTTGTCATTGATTTGTCAGAAAAAGCATACAACAATTTGCAATTGAAAAATGAAATTGCAAAACGTGAAGAAGCAAATTTGAAATTGCAAAAAAGTCAGGAATCACTTTATATCACCCTTCATTCTATTGGTGACGGTGTAATTTCTACCGACAGAAATGGGTTGATAAACGAAATGAATCCTGTGGCAGAGCAGCTTTGTGGATGGAAATTGAAGGATGCAAAAGGAAAACCGTTGACTCAGGTTTTTGAAATAGTGAATGCTCAAACCAGATTGCCAGTTGAAAACCCTGTGGATAAAGTACTGGAAAATGGCCAAATTGTGGGGCTTGCCAATCATACAGTGCTCATTTCCAAAGATAAAACAGAATATCAAATTGCCGATAGTGCCGCGCCCATCAAAAATTGTGAAGGTGAAATTACAGGCATTGTGTTGGTGTTTTCGGATGTGACTGAAAAATATGAATCGGAAGAATCACAAAAGATATCGGATAAAAGATACAGCGACTTGCTAAACCATCTGGAAGCTGGAGTGGTGGTTCATGGCCCCGATACAGCCATCTTTTCAAGCAATCCAAGAGCATCGGAATTGTTGGGATTGACTGAAATGCAAATGTTCGGGAAAATGGCAATGCATCCCGATTGGAAGTTTCTTGCTCCAAACAGTAGCCATTTAGCACTAGAAGATTATCCGGTAAATTTGATTGCACGCACTAAAAAACCGATTATTGATTATGTGATTGGGATTAACCGTCCAGTGACCAATGACCTTGTATGGGTAATGGTGAATGGCTTTCCCATGTTAAACCCGACGGGGGAAATTTCTGAAATTATAATAAGTTTTATCGACATTACCCAGCGTACAATAACAGATGAAGCATTGATTAAAAGTCGTGAAGATTTTAAGGAACTATATGATAATGCGCCAATTGGGTACCATGAACTTGACAATGAGGGCAGAATAATTCGGATAAATCAGACTGAATTAAAAATGTTGGGATATACTGAAAATGAAGTATTGGGACAGTATGGTTGGGAATTTCTTGAAGATAAAGAATTGTCGCAAAATAGAATCCAAGGAAAATTGGACGGAACCATTAACCATGGCGATAGTGTTGAACGCCAGTTTCTACGAAAAGATGGAACTAAGCTAATTTTCCTTAGCAATGATAAAATACTGAAGGATCAAAATGACATAATAATAGGTATACGCACTACGGTACAGGACATTACCAAAAGAAAATATGCTGAAGAAGCTTTAGAAAATGAAAAGCATTTGTTAAGAACTCTGATTGATAATATGCCAGATGCCATTTACACCAAAGATTTGGAAAGCCGCAAAACCCTTGCAAATAAGGCTGATGTGAAAAACTTGGGTGCAAATTTGGAACTAGAAGTATTGGGGAAAACCGATTTTGATATTTTTCCAAAAAAAATGGCTGAAGGTTTTTTTGATGATGATCAAAGTGTGTTGAAAAAAGGTGAACCAATACTCAATAGAGAAGAGTATTTAATGGATGATAATGGTGAAAAACGTTGGTTACTAACTTCAAAGCTTCCACTTTTTAATAATAATCACCAGGTTATTGGTTTGGTTGGTATTGGTCGTGACATTACCATCAGACGCAAAGCAGAACTTGCTTTGCGCAAAAGCGAAAGTTTTCTCAAAGAAACACAAATGATTGCCAAAGTGGGTAGCTATTCATTAGACGTTAAATCAGGAATTTGGGTAAGCTCAGAGGTGTTGGACAAAGTATTTGGTATTGAGGCCAATTATGAAAAAACCTTGGAAAGCTGGAAGCGTATTATACATCCCGAATGGCAGGAAGTAATGATTGATTACTTTATAAATGAAGTAATTGGCAAGAAAACCCAGTTTAATAAAGAATATAAAATTATCAGTATTAATGATGGTGTAGAAAAATGGGTGCATGGAATTGGTAGGTTAATTTTTGGTGATAACAACGAAATCATATCCATGATTGGTTCCATTCAGGATATTACCGAACTTAAACAGACAGCATTGGCATTGGAAGATCAACTGAGAATGCAACAAGTATTGATGAATATATCATCAGAATATATCAATTTGCCCATCAATAAAATTGAAGCTGCCATTCATGTTTCTTTACGCAATTTGGCTGAATATGTGGAAGCAGATAGGGCGTATGTGTTTGATTATAACCTAGATAGTCAAAATTCAAACAATACTTATGAGTGGTGTGCCGAAGGAATTAATGCTCAAATTGCTTCAATGAAAGCTATTCCTTTAAATGAAATGTTGGGGTTTGAAGCTCATCAAAAAGGAGAATTAGTGGTCATTCCTAATGTTTCTGACTTGCATGATGGTAAATTAAAGCAATGGTTGCATAATAGAAATTTGAAAAGTTTTATTACTATACCAATGATGCTCAATGGTATAACCATTGGATTTGTAGGATTCGATTCTTTTAAAAAGCAACATTCTTATACCGAACACGAAAAATATTTATTCAGGGCATTTGCCCAAATGCTGGTAAATATCCAATTGCGTAAGGAGGTTGACGAGACGCTCCAAAATGAGCGACTCTTGCTCCGAACCGTTATCGACAATATCCCAGATACCATTTATGCCAAGGATCTGAATTATAAGAAAACACTTGCCAACAAAGCCGAAGTGAAAATACTTGGGGCAAAATCCGAAGCCGATGTTGTTGGGAAAACTGATTCAGAATTTTATGATGAAGAATATGCAAGACGTTTTAAGGCGAGTGATCAGATAGTAATTGAATCCGGAATCCCTGATTTTAACAGAGAAGGCTTAATTGTTGACGGATATGGAAACAATCGCTGGATGTTATCTTCTAAGCTTCCATTGCGCAACAAAGACAACCAAATTGTTGGACTAGTGGGTATTGGTCACGACATTTCCAATAGAATACTAGCCGAAGAAACACTGCGAAAGAGTGAAGAAAAATACCGCAACATTTTTGAAAACGTACAAGATGTCTATTTTCAAATGAACTTGTTAGGCGAAATATTTGAAATAAGTCCCTCTATAGAAAAGCTTTATGGATACAAACGCGAGGAAATTATTGGTAAATCTATTTACGATTTCTATTATCAAAATGATGATTCGATAAACTTATCCCTTTTGACAGAAAAAAGGACAATAAAAGATCTTGAATTTATAATTAAAAATAAAAAAGGCGAAACAAAATCAATTCTGTTAAATGCGCAGTTGATTTTCGATGCAGAAGGTCATCCAAACCATATTGATGGTACCATTAGGGACATTAGCAAGCGGAAGAATGCCGAAGATGCTTTGAAAGAAAGTGAGCGTAAATTCAGAAACATCCTCGAAAATTCGCCATTTCATATATGGGCTTTCGATGGTGAAGTGTACAACTATGTAAATAAAGCGTATTTTGATTTTACGGGAATTGAAAAGAAAGATATCATGACCATAGAAATGTGGACTTTGTGCCTTCACCCTGATGATTTGGAATCAGCTGGCAAGGTGTGGAATGATGCTTGGGAAAGAAAAGCTGAACATGATAACTATTTCAGACTATTGAGCAAGGATGGGATTTATCGTGATTTTTGGTGTCATGTTGTGCCTATATATGATGAATTTCAACAGTTTAAGCATTTTCAAGGATTTAATTTCGACATTACCGAGCGGAAGCAGGCAGATGAAGCTTTGAATAAATCGCAAGACGAACTCCAAAAATTTGCATCGCATCTCCAAAATGTTCGCGAAGAAGAAAGAATTATGCTGGCAAGAGAAATTCACGACGAACTGGGTCAAATACTTATAGCAATAAAAATAGACACAGGCCTTCTTAAACAAAAAGTGTTAAAGGTTGTCGACTCTATTAATTATTCGGAAATATTGACTAAATTTGAAAATCTTTTCGGGCTGGTTGACAACACAATAAATACCGCTCGTAAAATCATGACCGACTTACGTCCCGAGGTACTTTATTTGCTGGGATTTGAGGAAGCTGTAAAATTACATATCTCAAAATTTCAAGTACGACATAATATTGATTGTCAGTTTTATACTGAAGATACGAAACTTGAACTGACAGAACAGCAATCAGTTGCTTTATATCGTATTGTTCAGGAAGCATTGACCAATATTGTAAAACATGCAAAAGCAACAAAAGTAGATATTCATATTAGTTTAGTTGACAATGTTTTAACCTTGGAAATAAACGATAATGGCGTTGGCTTTGACCAAAATTTCAAAATCAAATCCGATTCTTATGGTTTGATTGGCATGAAAGAGAGGGTTTATTTGCTGGCCGGAGAACTTAGCATCATTGGTAATGCTGGTAAAGGTACATCGTTGAGAGTGGTTATGCCGTATTAAGTAGAAGAAAGTAGAGCTCCTTGTCCGCCAGCTGGCGGAGAATTAGGCAAGTTCATTCGACCTGATTTTTTAGATATAAAGATATAAGTATATCAATACTATCCTAGTTCTCCGCTAGCTGGCGGACTAGGGGTTATTTCTTAGTTTCCTAAATTTCCCGTAGAAACTACCTTAATGAAAAACGAAATTACCGATGTTGATACTACTCTTCGCCAAAAGGCAGAAAAGTTATTAAAAAAGAAAGCTACAAAAAAAGTAGAAACGCAACTCTCAGAAGCCGATTCGTTAAAATTAATCCACGAATTGGATGTGTATCAAATAGAGCTTGATATGCAAACCGATGAGTTTCAGCAATCGAAATTGTATGATGCAGAAAGGTTAGCACTCATACACCAATTGGAAGCTCACCATGTAGAGCTTGAGATGCAAAACCATGAACTCAGCTTGGCTCGTGTAAAGGCTGAAAAAATTGCAAAAAATTATTCTACTTTATATGATTTTGCGCCAACTGGTTATTTTACACTTTCCGTTGATGGTGAGATACTTGAACTCAATCTTTGTGGAGCGCAAATGCTTGGTAAAGAGCGAAGTAATTTATTGAATAGCAGATTTGCATTTTTTGTTTCCAACAACACCAAACCATTTTTTCAACTTTTTCTGGATAAAGTATTTATTACCAATAAAACTGAAACCTGCGAAATTACAATCAAAACCGATGGCAATCCCTCTATATATGCACATGTAACTGGATTGATTTCTGAAAATAAAGACCAATGCCTTCTTACTGTTGTTGATATTACCAAAAGGAAAAAAGCTGAAGAAGAACTGTTACTTAAGAATGTCATTTTTGATTCATCCATTGCTGCTAATAGTATAGCCGATATTGATGGTATAATTATAGAAGTAAACAATTCTTTTTACCTCGGTTGGGGTTATAAAAGTAAGTATGAAGTTATTGGAAAGTCTATAGCTAGTTTTTTTGCTTATAGCTCTGAAGCCGAGCAGATTATGAATTCCTTGAATGAAACCGGACAATGGGAAGGCGAATTTATTGCCAAGCGGGTTGACAATTCACACTTCTTTGCTTATGCTACTGCTACAGTTGTTAGAGATAAGTATGATAAAATAATTGGTTATCAATCATCTGTTATAGATAATACGAATCAAAAAATTGCTGAGGAAGCTTTAAAAGTGAGCGAAGAAAAATTCCGTGGCATTTTTGAAAACACCAAGGATATTTTCTTTCAAATTAGTTTAGACGGAAAAATCATAGATATTAGCCCATCGGTAAAGTCATTAACAAATATCTCTAGAGAGGAATTTATTGGTAAGTCTTTCATAGATTCACATAATAATCCTCTGAAAACAAAATTGCTTTTCGATTCCGTTATTAACAATGTGGATTTAACAGACTTTGAAATTGAAGTTAAATCCAAAAATGGTCATTCAAAGTTTTTATCCATAAATGCCATATTAATTGTTGACCAATTAGGAAACAAAAAACATATTGATGGATCAATAAGAGATGTCACTGAACGAAAACTGGCCGAGGATGCATTGACAGAAAGTGAGGAGAATTATCGGTTCATGTTTGCAAATAATCCGCAACCGATGTGGATTTATGATTTGGAAACCCTTGTGATATTGGAGGTTAACCAATCAGCAATTTGCCATTATGGTTATTCAAGAGAAGAATTTCTGTCAATGACATTAAAAGATTTACGACCAAAAGAGGATTTTCCAGCACTTATGAGGGATTTGGAATTGGCCAAAGCCGACAATAACACGGTTACCCAATGGCGGCACATTAAGAAAAATAAAGAGTCAATATTTGTAGAAGTCATTGCTCATTCGGTCAAATATAACGGAAGAAATGCACGTCATGTTTTGATAAACGACATTACCGAGCGCAAGCAAGTGGAGTTCAAATTGGTAAATACGCAGGAAGAGCTGAAGAAATTTGCAGCGCATCTTCAAAATATCCGCGAGGAAGAAAGAATAATGTTGGCTCGCGATATTCATGACGAATTGGCTCAAATTCTTATTGCCATAAAAATGGATATGGGTTTAATAAAACAAAAATTATCAAGAGGACTAAATAGTATTTGTAATGAGGAACTTATGGAGAATTTTAACCATGTATTTGGTCTTGTCGACAACACAATTCATACCTCAAGAAAAATAATGTCAGGACTAAGGTCAGAAATGCTTGAATTGCTTGGATTGATTGAAACCATTAAAATATATACCAAAGAGTATGAAGGCAGGCATTATATAAAATGCAATATGATGATTGAAAGCAATGAAGTAGAATTTGATCCACATAAATCTGTCACTTTATTAAGGATATATCAGGAAATATTAACAAATGTAGTTAAGCATGCAGAGGCTACTGAGTTAAATATTTATCTGACAGTTAAATCAAAAATACTTATCATGGAAGTAAAAGACAATGGTAGGGGTTTTGATAAAACCACGGAAAACAAACCCAATACTTATGGGATAATTGGAATGAAAGAAAGGACTTTTTTGTTGGATGGAAAATTAAGTATTGAAACTGAACCAGGAAAAGGAACTACCGTAAAAGTGGAAATTCCATATTAGAAGAACAGCTAGCCCTCCAACGGGAATTAGGCAAGTTCACTTTACAAGTTTCGCGTCCAATCGTTTTTTTTTACGGTTTGAAGCATAAGTAAGCAGAAATAAAAGCGGTTTGACACAATAAAACGAATTATGAATAAAGAATTTAAAAAAATGTTTCCAATTCTGCGACAAAAAGCAGAAGAGTTGTTAAAGGCTGCTCCGGCTAAAAACACCGTTGCCCAGCTTTCTGAAGCCGAAGCTTTGAAACTTTTGCACGAATTGGAAGTATATGAAATTGAACTGGAAATGCAAACCAATGAGTTTGCAATTGCAAATGAGCTGTATTCCAATAACTTGAAATTGATGCAAGAACAGGCGATAAAAAATATTGAGTTGGAGATGCAGAAGGAAGCACTTGTGGAAGCAAAGTTGGAATTGTCGGAAACAGCAAAGCAATATGCTGAATTTTTTGACAATGCTGACACAGGTTTTTTTACACTAAGCCACGAAGGAGATATTTTGGAGTTAAATCTATACGGCGCACAGTTAATTGG
>Ga0194037_1001912_pt1 | contig 14461 bp, 16 predicted proteins | sample JunL306m_MetaG_FD_148653 | JGI IMG/M metagenome (GOLD analysis project Ga0194037, IMG submission 148653) | Anoxic zone freshwater microbial communities from boreal shield lake in IISD Experimental Lakes Area, Ontario, Canada - Jun2016-L304-6m | ecosystem: Environmental > Aquatic > Freshwater >...
GTGAGTACCGAGGTTTCTGATGCAACAATGGAGAGCATCGAGACTATCCAGGGAAGGGTATGGCTGCCGATGAAATAATCTTTGGTACTTTTGTTGCTTTTGCCATGCCAGAGGCCGAAGAGGGTATTGCCGGCAAGAAACAGGATGATGATGGCAAGATCGATAGGCTGCATAAGCTGATTCAGGAGTTGTTGATAAATGATATCGATTAAAAATCTTGCGATTATTCGTGCTCACCGGATATGATTCCACGGTTAATCGTAAAGGTGAAAATTCAGCTTGATCCTGGAAAATTCAGCTTCGTCATGTTGCCACAATGCAAGCGTGTTCTGAGCATCGCAGCCGTTCAGTATGTTGGTACGGATTCCGGAATTTCCGGCCAGAAGATCGAATGCCGGTATGGTATCGTTGAATTCGTAAACGCCGTTTAAAAACTGAAGGAACTCAGGGTATAGCTCATGGATTGCTGCAGTCATGGCTACCCCTGTGGCGAATGACCTGAAGAGAGAGTGGTCGGTCACGTGCAGCCAGATACCGCCGATCACTTCTCCGCTGAATTTGTGAAATGTCGGTTTGAACCATACCGGGCGAAAGTGAACCCCTTCGAGCCCATATGTTGTGCATCGTTCGGCAAGCTCGTCCGGTTTGATGAAGGGGGCTCCGGAAAGCTGGAACGGGGTTGTCGTGCCTCTTCCTTCCGAAACGTTTAGTCCTTCGAACAGGCACATACCGGGATAAACCTCGGCTGTAGCAAAGGTCGGCATGTTTGGAGAGGGAGGAATCCAGGGAAGTCCTGTTTCAGGAAAAAGCATGGAACGTCGCCATCCTTCCATTTTGATGACACTGAGGTTTACATCAAGCTTTTTGACATCAAGGTAGAGGAGTGCAAGCTCTCCGGCCGTCAGACCATGCCGTACCGGTACCGGAAAAATACCGACAAAGGAGCGGTATGCCGGATCGAGCAGTGGTCCCTCAACAATAGTTCCCCCCAGAGGATTTGGTCGGTCGAGCACGATAATTTCGATATCCCGGCCAGAAACGGCTTCCATAAAAAGCGCCAGGGTGTTGACATAGGTATAATATCGGGTGCCTACATCCTGGATATCAAAGAGAATAAGGTCAAGGTTGTCGAGCAGTGTCATGTCGGGAAGAAGTGACTCTGCGGAGTCACCGTAGAGGCTGGCCACTTCACAGCCAAGCTCCGGCTGGTAGTTCACGGCAATCTGATCCTGTTCGGTAGCGAAGAGTCCATGTTCTGGAGAAAAAATCATCTTGACATGAAGTCCCCTTTCTTTCAACATGTTCCATGAGTATTTCAGATGAGCGGTTACGGAGCTCTGATTGACAATCAGTGCAATGTTTCTGTTTTGAAAACGCTCGCAGTTTCTGAGCAGGATATCCAACCCTGTTGCTATCATTATTATTTCCTGTTTTCTTTCGGCTCTTCCATGATGGTGATACTGTAGGGATCGACAATCGAATTGATAATGGAGCTTCCTGGCATTACCGTTACTCCCGGCAGGAGTACTGAATTCCGGATAATGCATTCTCTGCCGATAGTGCATCCCTTGCCGATGACGGAGCGGGACAGTATGGCATCTGTACTGATAATGGCATCTGGAGCAATCAGGTGAGGAGAGATGCCCAGTCCCCGTTTCATTGGTTGGGCCAGATTGTTCATGAGAGAGGGGGTATCAATATTTGCAAGCCAGTAGCTTTGCATGGTTCCGATATCCATCCAGAGCCCCTCATGCCGATAAAAACTCAGTCCACCGTTATCAATCAGTCCTGTAAATCCTGTATTAACAATTCCTGAAAATTCGGCTTTCATAAAGCGGAAGATTTTTGGACTGAGAACGGCAACTCCAGTATAGATGAACGATGAGGCAAGCCCCGTTTTGCGTATGTCTCTGAAGTCTTTTACCAGACCATTCTCAACGCCGACATATCCTATTGTGGCGGCTTCCGGCGTCTCAAACAGTGTAAGGGTTCCCGGGCAACCTGACCGATGATGCTGGGTGACAAGAGCTTTAAAGTCAATATCGGTAATAATATCGCTGTTGACCAGAATAAAATCGTCATCACCGAGGAGCTTTTCGCATTTTTTCAGCCCGCCTCCTGTTCCGAGAATTTCTGGTTCTTCTGAAAACGTGATAGTTATTCCGTTCAGGTCGCTTGATTCGATATACCGCCTGATGACATTGCCGTGATGGTGGATGTTGCAGATAATTTCAGTTATTCCTGCCTGCTTCAAAAGAAAAAAAGAATAGAACAGGCTGGGAATATTGAGAACAGGAATGAGAGGTTTTGGAGTATGATCGGTCAGGGGAGCCAGACGGGTACCGAGGCCTGCGGCCAGTACAAATGCTTTCATCGGGCAATTCCTTCAAAGAGTGGCTGGAGGAGTTTTCCTGCTCTTTTCAGTTCGTTTCTTGCTTCAAGGTAATCGGGAATGTAAGCCAGCGTCGGTGCAATCGAGAGCTCGAAGGCGTTGTTTTTTACTATTCTGGTCTGATAACAAAAGGTTCCTATTGCCTTGATATTGCGCTGAAAAGCCATAATATCGAAATAAAAAAGGTATTCGTCGAAACTCATGCTGGTCAGCCCGTTGCCCGAGAGAGCATGGTAGTGGTATGCTTTCAGCTCATCGGCCAGTGAGGGGTCGAGGCTGACATAAGAATCTTTTATCAGCGATACGGCATCGTATTGTGGCAGGCCCATGCGGGCATCCTGAAAGTCAATAATGACTGGTTTGTTCTGGTGAATAAGAATATTGCGGCTGTGAAAATCGCGGTGGTTCAGCACAAAATGCTGTGGCTTCACGAGGATCTCTGCAATGGTTTCAAATTCATATCGTAACTTTCCGATCAATTCCTCTCCAAAAGCCGGTGCAAAGTAGTTTCGCAGAGCGTGCTGGATAAAGAAATCAAATTCAAACATCAGTTTCTCCTTGTCAAAACAGATGCTGAAGGGGATCTGGTTGTTGTGCCCGCGTATAGTCTGAAGCTGTACAAGGGTATCGAGAATCTCCCTGTACCGGTCAGGAATAGTGTGTTGTATCGCTGAATTGAACACGTTTTGCAGGAGCAGATCACCGCAGTCTTCAAGTAGCAGAATGTTTTTTTCGGCATCCATAGCTAAAATTGCCGGAACAGCAATAGCGTGCCGGGCTAACAGGGTGTGCACTACAAGAAAGGGGAAGGTGTCGGCCGATGAGGTGTTGAATGCCTTATCATAACAGGCGATAGAAGAACCATTCGTCCCGGTAACCCGGAAATACTGACGGCTTGAAGCATCGCCCTGTATTTTTGTAATGGAAAGCGGCTTGCTGCAACAGGTGCTGAAAATTGCGGCAATATTGTTCTGGATGGTCATTCGTCAACTTCGAAAAATCCTTTGCGGAAAGCAAAAAAAAAGCACCCCATACTGACAGTATAAGGTGCTTTTGCTGAAATAAAATGCGCTTACTTTTTAGCAATGGCTGCTGATAGACTCTGCAAGACCTGTGTGGTCGTATTTGCAAGGCTTCCGATCAGGTCGGTTGCTGTTTTTGCAAGAGGTGCTACGGCACCGGCAAGAGCATTAAGGCTGCTGTTCAGGAAATCCAACTGGAGCTGAAAAACCTTGCCTGCTGTATCAACAACGCTGTTGATAGCACCTGATACATCAATGTTTGATCCGTTTGACATAGTGTGATTTGTTTTATGGTTAGTAGGATGAATGTTGGTCAAAATTACTTTCGGAATCCTATACCGATTTTGAATAATTTAAAACATTTTCAACAATAGAGCAAATACAAAACTGCTTCCACAACACTTTAAGATCCCTTTAGATTGGATTTTCAGATTGATGCCATTCGCCCCGATGCAGCCGCTCTGCCCCTCTCTTCTGTCAATCGGTGCGGTTTACCGTTGCCTGATTACATTATTCGAGAGGTATAACTGCATCTTTTTTTTGTGCAGGGGTTCCAAAAAGAGTATAAATTTCAGTTTTACAGATTCGCGTTCGCTCGTTATCTTTTTAGTTTCATTATCTTGTCCCATAAAGATTTAAAGAGCGGACACAACATGCAGGAAGCAGTGTTGTTTTTTGAAATTGTACGATTTTGTGTCAGGTTTTGTCCAGATTCCATGCGGATTGTGTTCATTTAAGTCTATATATAAAAAAGCATTATCTTTTAATTATTACTCGCTGTTCAATGAAAGCTATTATTTTGTATGATAGTAGGACGTCAACTGGCTCTACGGAGGCGTTTATTGATGCTATCGGGCTCAGTCTGGCGGAATCAGGAGCCTATGTAGAAAAAGCAAAATGTAAGGCGACGGCGGATTACAGCTTTGTCAAGGAGTTTGATCTGGTTATTCTTGGGGCGCCAGTTTATAATTTTATCGTTGCCTCACAGCTTTTGGGGGCATTGATTCAGGGCAATCTGAAAAAAAATCTTAAACGGAAGAAAATAGCCCTCTTCCTTACATGCGGAAGCTCGGAGTCCACCGCGGCGGTGCTTTATCTGCCTCAGTTGAAAATTCATCTTATCCGCAACAAAATTCTTGCTGAAAAAATATTTGCACCCGATGCTTTTTCAGACAGCGAAGTGATTGATTCGTTTGTTGAGGATCTTCTTTACGAATATAACAGGGGTCCCAAATCCAAAGCTTTGTCGGCAAAATGGACCGATGAGGCCCAGGAGTGGTTTCAGTCCATGCCTTCTTTTATGCAGGGGACGTTCAGGGTAATGGCCGAAGAGTATGCCGAAGATATGGGATATAAGGAGATTACCCTTGAAGTGCTTGAAGAGGCCAGGGATAGCCTTGGTGGCACATAAGTGTTTTTTTTCACCCGTTTACCGAATGATTTCCCAATTTTTCAGAATCGCACTCTTATTTCGTTTTTTTTTCTGAGGGGCGCTTTCCGATAAACTTGTTCAGGAGAATGACAATAGCGATACCTGAAAAGAAAAAGAGTACAGGTGCAAACAGGCTGGTGTAGTGAGTGAATTCTGGCATGGTTGGTTATGTGATCTGTTTTGGGATTTATGATTTTTTGATGGTGTTCAAACAGGTATAGCTGATCATGGAGGTTCTTTTTGAACGCAAGGCTTGTGATTTCAAGTAATATAAAAGGGATCTTCCTTATGCCTTGTTCCTGCGGATAGTTGTGCTGAGTTGCTCTTTTCTGTCGCTATGGTGATGGTGTCAGTCATGTGCTGAAATTACAAAATTCTGCCGGCTTTAAAAGCTTTTTCATGATGGATGATCTCTTGAGGCTCTTCTTTTTGGTTACATTATACTTGCACATGGAATGTTGAGAGCTTCACTCTGGATTGAGATGAAAAGCAAGATTGGACTGATCGGGATGATGAAGAATCTGGCAGGTTGGGTACAATGATTGAAATTCATGAAAAACTGATTTTTTTTTAAACCTTCAAATGTATAACGATCATGGCACAAGATGAAAAAAAAGGCGGATTTTTTTCCCGATTCAAAAAAGATGCGGCTTCTGGTCAGGATACGTTCAGCGCGCCGGCATCAACTCCACCGGCAGCTCAACAGCAAAGCCGCAATGTGGTGACGAAACCTGAAAGCAAGAGCTCTCTGGTAAGTGCTGTGCAGCCTAAAGTCCCGGCGGTTCCGAAGTCTGCTGATGCATCGGCTTCGTCAGATTCAGGTATTGATACGCTTGAGGCTTTCAACGTCTACTGCAGCTCTCTGGTTGAAATTGGTACCTCGCAATTGAAGGTTATTGACATGGCGCTCAGTATGCTTTCAAATTCACTCAATAAAATTATAAACGGCCCCAAAGCAAACGCGTAGGTTTTGTTGTTCAGGTTTTCAGTTCAAGAGGGTTCGGAGGGTCAGTACCTGCCTGATCTAATACGTAATAAATATCTGTCGCTTATGTCTGTTAATCCACGGCATTTTTCACCGGAAGAACTTATCCCGCCAGCCACAACAGTCGTCAGCGGAGCATTTCTTTTATCACCCGTTGGCATTCCTCTTTTTGTTCAGGGATTACCGCGGGTATTGCTTGCAGGCTTTGGTGGTTTTCTTGCTGGAAAGGTGGCAGACAAGGTTGTCGACAAGTTTGCTGAAAATTTGGGACAGGTTATGCAGCGACGGTCTGAGGAGAGTTGACAATACAAAATTGTCAACTCTCCATTGAGGCGGAGGAACTCTCAACCGATGAGAAGCGTTTAACAATCTCAACCTCTTTATTGGGATCCTCAATCTTTTTTATATAGCGATGGAAGTTGTTGGTAAAAGCAAAGCGCATGTCGTCCTTGACTCATGTTTCCATGAATCGATCCTCTATTTCTCAGATCATGAAAAGCTGCTGAAGTGCAATCCCTATTGCAGCAATGTCAAGTATTTAATGGAACTCAATATGTTTCAATGGGTATTTCAGGTGGCGGATCCTCGAAATAATCCGATTACTGCGGTTTTTTTTGTTCGTCAACTCGAAGAAGCTTTTTCGTTTGATGACAGTTATGGTCAGCAGTTGGCTGCCAGGGTGAAAAATATGGCACATCTCAATGGTAAAGGAAAGCGGATTCGCTGGGAAGCTGTTCATGACTATCCTGAGTTTGATGTCATCGCTCCCCATACCTTTGTCGGGAAGGCAAGTTCTGAAATTTGCCTGCTCCATCAACATGATGGTCGTACATCAGTCTACTTCGATACAGATATTGTCCTTGATTTTGACCTCTCTTTTCCCTTGAATCTGATGCCTGAGGGGATACTCAGGTTCATGACCGAAGCGGTCATGTCCCAGATCATGCAGCAGGCAACTGAAAGTATGCTCTGCCAGGTCCAGTCAGATATCTGCTGCAGTACTGCTGAACTTGTTGTTGAGGGCGGGAAAAAATAGGCATCTGACCCTGACCGCCATGATCCGATTTTTCACGGACTTGCCATATCGATGATCTGGGGCGGTGTTCTTTCAACCATTCTGACGCTCGTTGTTGTGCCGATTGTCTATTATATTGTGCAAGAAGAAGTCAGCATAACCGTAGAGAACAGGGGATTTTATGAAATTTCTTGCCATTATGGGACATGATGAGACCCGCCCGAAAGTGCGGGCTCTTTTCCAGAAGTATCAGGTACATATGTTCAGCAATGTTGCCATAAAGGGGTGCAACTGTGAAAAAAAAGGGTTACAACCGCAGGCATGGTGGCCGACCGACGAAATGTTTGCCACCTATTCATCGCTTTGTTTTGCCATTCTTGATGATGACAAGGCTGAAGCCATCATGCTCGAACTTGCAAAGAACCCGATAGCGGTGGAGAAGGATTTTCCGGCAAGAGCATTTCTCATGAATGTTGAAAAAACAGCCTGAAGGGGGCGCTCCATGATTGTCGAACAGTTGCGTACCGGTGGAGACAGGAATTTCGGTTATCTTGTCGCCGATGAAGTTTCGAAAGAGGCCATCGTTATTGATGCATCTTACAATCCGGGGATGATTGTCCGGTTTGCCGCAGAACACGGCTTTGCGATACGCTATATTTTTTCGACACACGGCCATGACGATCATACTAATGGCAATGATGCTTTAGGGCGTATGACCGGACTTATTCCTTTGCTCTTTGGAGATACCTGTCCCCTGACAGGCATCAAGGTAGAAGATGGTGCCCTTTTTTCGCTTGGCTCTCTCGATGTGCGTATTCTCCATAGCCCCGGGCATACGAAGGATTCCATCTGCCTTTATGTCGGCGATGCTCTTTTTACTGGCGATACCCTTTTTACGGGCAAGGTGGGTGGCACTGGCACTGAGGAGCAGGCGCTTGATGAATACCACTCGCTGCATAAGCTCATGTTGCTGCCCGACGCAACAAAAGTTTATCCCGGACACGATTACGGTGTCTCTCCAGTTTCATCCATCAGCACAGAACGTGCCTCCAATCCCTTTCTGCTTCAAAAAAATTTCAGCGCTTTTCTTGCCTTGAAACAGAACTGGGCAGCCTATAAAAAAACACATGGAATCGCGTAATATCTCTTTTTGATCAAGCGGTTCTTGCAATTATGTCGTTTTTTTTTATAAATTAATTCCTCACGCCAATTTCTTGTCGTGAAATCTGGCGTTCCTCCCTTTTTCTGCTTTCTGACATAAATTCGGTTGCCTGTTGTGCTGAAAAGTTAAAATGGGCATTATCAGTTTTTTTAATCTTTAAGTAACCTGATGACTATGGATCAGCTTATAACATTACGTACGCTGCCGGTATCTGCTCTCATGCAGAAAGAGTTTCATATAATCAAAGGAAGCTGTACGGTTGCCGAAGCTTTGCAGATTATGAAAAAGAGCAGGGAGAGCGGTCTTATTGTCGAGCCCCGTAACGAAGACGATTGTTACGGCATTGTGACTGAAAAAGATATTCTTGAAAAAGTGATCGATCCAGGCGAAGATGTTCATCGTGATCCATGGAATACGCCTGTTTTTCAGATCATGAGCAAGCCGGTTATCAGTGTCAATCCCAGCCTCCGCATAAAGTATGCCCTTCGTCTGATGAAAAGGAGCAATATTCGGCGCCTAACCGTCATGGAAAACAATAAAATCCTGGGTCTCCTCAATATGACAGATGTTCTCCATGCTGTCGAGGAACTTCCTGTTCATGACGATCATGTCGCCCTGTAGTATGCAGGGTACTTTGTACAGCTTTCCTCAGTAATACCAGAAAGACCAATTTCAATGTGCGGGGCACTTGTCGGTTGCAGTGCCCTTCCATTTAATCAGTGAGGCTCTCTCTACAGCTTCATAAGGAGATTTGAGCGTATGAAACCATTTGATATTGTTATTGTCGGAGGTGGCGGGGCCGGGCTCTATGCCGCCATGGAGGCAATGAAAACCAATCCAGAGCTGAATATCGCTGTTCTGTCCAAAGTCTATCCCAATCGGTCACATACCTCTGCGGCGCAGGGCGGAGCCAATGCTGCGCTCGGTAATAAGGCAAAGGATGATACGGTTGAGATGCACATTTTCGATACCATCAAAGGCAGTGATTACCTTGCCGATCAGGACGCTGTTGATGTGCTTTGCTCTGAAGCGCCTAAAATAATCCGTGAACTTGAAAATATGGGCACGCCGTGGTCGAGGATGGAAGACAACACCATCGCCCAGAGACCTTTTGGCGGTGCCGGTCGACCTCGCTGTTGCTACTGCTCTGATAAAACAGGTCATACCATTCTGCAGACGCTCTACGAACAGTGTCTTAAAAAAGGGGTGATTTTCTTTAATGAGTATTTCGCCCTGAACCTCTCTGTCAGCGGGAGTCGTTCGAACGGGCTGGTTGCCATGAATATGAAGAGCGGGAAGGTCGAAGCTTTTCCCGCTAAAACAGTTATTCTTGCTACAGGCGGCTATGCCAAAATGTACTGGAACCGGTCAAGCAATGCGGCGGGTAATACCGGTGACGGCCAGGCTATTGCATACCGTGCCGGTATTCCGCTTAAGGATATGGAATTTGTTCAGTTTCATCCGACCGGTTTGAGAAAGAGTGGTCTCCTGGTCACTGAAGGAGCCAGGGGCGAAGGCGGTTACCTGCTCAACAAGGACGGTGAGCGCTTTATGGCAAGGTATGCGCCCGAAAAGATGGAGCTTGGCCCGCGCGACCTCGTCTCTCGATCGCTTGAAACGGAAATTCTCCAGGGAAGGGGCTTTGACAGCCCTGCCGGCAAATATCTTCATCTTGATCTGACCCATCTCGGTGCGGATCTCATTAAATCACGTCTTCCCCAGATACGGGAAATGTCGATGAATTTTGAGGGTGTTGACCCTATTGAAGAACCTATTCCTGTCCGGCCGACCGCCCATTATTCAATGGGAGGGATTGATACCGACAACCAGACCAGAACGGTCATGGAGGGTGTCTATGCTGCTGGCGAGTGCGGCTGCGTTTCGGTTCATGGAGCAAATCGCCTTGGAGGGAATTCGCTGCTTGATATTCTTGTGTTTGGTCGTATTGCCGGTCGCACGGCGGCTGAAGAGGCTGGAAAATTTTCACCGCGCTCGATATCGGAAGCTGAGCTTGCCGGGCAGTTGGAAGAGATCAGGGGCGGAATGCACGCGTCCGGCCACTATGAACGGTATGGAGAGTTGCGTGAAGAGCTTGGTCAGACGCTGGCGCTTAACGTTGGAATATTCAGAGAGTCAGCCTTGCTGCAGAAGGGTATTGCGGAAATTGCGGTGCTGAAAGAGCGGTTTAAAAAAGTCCGTATATCTGACACCAGTGATGTTTTCAATACCAACCTTATGCAGGTGCTTGAACTGAAAAATATGCTGGATCTGGCTGAAACCGTTGCCGCCGGAGCCAATGCCCGTCAGGAAAGCCGGGGTTCCCATACCCGGATCGATTTTCCTGTGAGGGATGACGCGAACTGGCACAAGCATACACTGGCGACCCTGGTTAATGGCAAGGTCACCCTTGGTGAAAAGCCGGTTACAATGGGACGTTATGAACTCCAGGAAAGAACTTATTAACTTATTATGCTTATGACGGTGTCAACAGATCAGCGTAAAGCGGGGAAAAAAGATGTAACCTTCCGGGTTTTCCGCTTTAATCCACAGGTCGACAGCAAGTCCTATTTTGACGATTATACCATTCCGGTGGAGAGAGGTGTTACGGTGCTCAGGTCGTTGAATTATATCAAGGAGCATATTGATGGATCGGTCAGTTTCAGGGCATTTTGTCAGGCCGGAATCTGCGGTTCCTGCGGGATGCGCGTGAACGGTCTCTCCCAGCTTGCCTGTACGACCCAGGTGTGGGATGTGCTTGCCAAAAGCCGGGAGCCAGGGGTTATCAAGGTAGAGCCGTTGCGCAACCTGCCGCTTATCAAGGATCTTATTGTCGATATGGATCCCCTTGTCGACAAGATGAAGCACTACTCAAACTGGGTCGACTCAACCATGCCTGAGGCCGAGATGGGTATCAAGGAATTTCTGATCTCTGAAGAGGAGTTCCTCCGATATGATAAGGCGACAGACTGTATTCTTTGTGCTTCCTGTGTTTCTGAATGCAGCATTTTACGGGCGAACAAGGAGTATGTTTCTCCTGCCGTGCTGCTGAAATCATTTCGCATGAGTGTCGACAGTCGCGATTCTCTTCATGAGCAGCGCCTTGCTGAATTGGTCAAGGATCATGGTGTCTGGGACTGTACTCACTGCTATCGCTGTCAGGAGAGCTGTGTGAAAAGCATCCCGATCATGGATGCCATTCATGGAATCCGTGAAGACGCTATCGAAAGCAGGGGAATGAAGGATACCAGTGGATCCAAACATGCAGAAGCCTTTATGTCTGATATCGAAAAGAAAGGCAAGCTGATCGAAGCCACCCTTCCGATACGTACCAATGGTGTGGTCTGGACGCTGCAGAATCTTCTGCCGATGGCTGTAAAGATGATCATGAAACGTCGTACACCGCCGCCTCCACCACTGGTAAAATCGGCCAAAGGGATAAAGATATTCCGGCAAATGTTCAGGGAGATGACCGAACATGTAAAGCAGGATCACAAATCTCATAATAAATAACAGGGGAGAACTGCCGGATGAAGCGATATGCATATTACCTGAGCTGCATCAACGAGTCCATGACAAAAGAGGTGGATCGTTCCATTGAGCTCTGGCAGAAAGATCTGGGAATCGAGCTTGTCAAACTGCACGAAGGCACCTGCTGCGGGGGGAGTAATCTTGAGTATGTCAGTCCAAAGCATTTTGCGCTGGTCAATGGACGCAATATTGCCCTTGCTGAAAAGATGGGGCTTGATCTTATTGTTTCCTGCAATACCTGCCTGATGACGATCCGTACAGCAAAGAAAAGACTCGATGAGTCGCCGGAACTGAAAAACGAGATCAATGATATACTGAAAAAGGAAGGACTTGAATACCGGGGCACTTCAGAGGTTCGGCATCTTCTGTGGGTACTGGTCGATGATGTCGGACTCGATACCATCCGTGAGAAGGTGAAGGTTCCGCTGAAAAATTACCGGATTGCTCCTTTTTACGGTTGTCATATACTCCGGCCATCAACGGTTCTTGGCCATGACAATCCTTGTGATCCAAGTTCACTTGACCAGTTGATTGAGGCATTGGGCGGCCAAACCATTCCGTACAAGCATAAAAATCGCTGTTGCGGATTCCATACACTGCTGGTTGCCGAGCAAGAGTCACTCAATGTGGCGGCAGAGGCACTGCAAGAGGCAATTGACTCGAAAGCCGATTTTATTGTTACGCCATGCCCGCTCTGCCATACATCGCTTGATGGTTATCAGGCCAAGGCACTCAAACATGCGGGTGTTGAGAGCTCCATTCCTGTTTTTCATATTTCGGAAATGATAGGCCTGGCTCTCGGATACAGTGCAAAACAGCTTGGAATCAAACGCCATATTGTAAGCTGATAAGACTTTTGCCTTTTTGCCGGGTCAAGAGGCGATGCTTCAAATACCGATCTTCCTGAAAGTTTTAAAAAAAGGCTAAAAAAGCGTAGCTTTGCACTTTTACTTTGCTCTCAGCCGGGGAATTACCGGATGATCTGACAGGCCTCTTGTTTTGTTAACCCATCAAATTATTGCATTGCATGCTCAAAAATGATCTTTTTCTCCGGGCACTAAAACGCCAGCCATGTTCCAGAACACCAATCTGGGTGATGCGTCAGGCCGGTCGTTATTTGCCGGAGTACCGTGCTGTGAGAGAAAAAACCGATTTTTTAACCCTCTGCAAGACCCCGGAACTGGCAACAGAGGTAACCATTCAGCCTGTTGAATTGATGGGTGTGGATGCGGCCATTATTTTTTCTGATATTCTTGTGGTCAATGAAGCCATGGGCATGAATGTCGAAATTATTGAGTCTAAAGGTATCAAGCTCACTCCTCCGATTCGCTGCCAGGCTGATATCGACAAACTGATTGTACCGGACATTGATGAAAAGCTCGGTTATGTGATGGATGCGCTCAGAATGACCAAAAGAGAGCTCGACAACCGTGTTCCTCTTATCGGATTTACCGGTGCGGCATGGACACTTTTTACCTATGCTGTTGAAGGCGGTGGATCGAAAAACTATGCCTACGCCAAGAAGATGATGTACCGTGAGCCAGCCATGGCCCACGAGCTGCTTGGCAAGATCTCCAGCGTGATCACAGCCTACGTGCTGAAGCAGATCGAAGCTGGTGCCGATGCAATACAGATTTTCGACTCATGGGCAAGCGCTCTCTCCGAGGATGACTATCGCGAATACGCACTTCCTTACATCAAGGATACTGTTCAGGCAATCAAGGCAAAATATCCTGACACTCCGGTTATCGTTTTCTCAAAGGATTGCAATACCATTCTCAACGATATCGCTGATACCGGTTGTAACGCCATGGGTCTCGGCTGGGGTATCGACATTGGCAAGGCACGAGCCGAGCTTGGTGACCGCGTTGCCCTGCAAGGTAACCTCGATCCGACAGTGCTGTATGGCACACCAGCATTAATCAAGGCAGAAGCAGCCAAGATTCTCCGTTCTTTCGGTCAGCACACCGAACATTCAGGCCACGTTTTCAACCTTGGTCACGGCATTCTGCCTGATATGGATCCGGAAAACCTGAAACTGCTCGTTGAATTTGTCAAGGAAGAGAGCGCCCAGTACCACTAAGCCTCTTCTTTTTTTACTGCTACCTGATTCCGCCTTATGTTTTGCATGAGGCGGATTTTTTTTGCTGTGTTGCGATCACATTCTTGATGCCTTTTGTGACGGTTGCAGTTTTCCGGCAAAACCGTGGCTGTAGTCTTAACTGACTATTGATGAAATGATAAGTTTCGTTGTTGCTGGAATCAATTCCTTTGGTTTCTGACCGGTAGGGAGTGAAGTCCTACTTTTTCATTATATTAATACAACAGAATTCGTTACGGGTTTTTAAATTTATTGTTATGATCAAGGGATGTGGCTGTTCCGATGGCCTGACTGACCGTACCCGTTATGAGGAGGTTGTGCTTGATACCATGCTTTACAGCGCACAGCTCAAGGAGAGGGTTGCGCGACAGAACAGCGCAGTTATTGTTGCCATGGCCCGTATGATTGCCGGGACGTTTGAGGATGGCGGGAAGGTGCTGCTCTGTGGTAATGGCGGCAGTGCTGCAGATGCCCAGCATCTGTCAACGGAGTTGACCATTCGCTACCGCAGTAGTGTTGATCGTCCGGCGCTTCCAGCGATCGCGCTCTCTACCGATACCTCTGCCCTGACGGCGGGGGCCAATGACCTTGGTTATGATGCGGTCTTTGCCCGGCTTGTGGAGGCTTATGGGCGGGAGGGGGATATTTTACTTGCTCTTTCAACCAGCGGGAACAGCCAGAGTGTCGTTAATGCTCTCGCCTGTGCGCAGCAGCAAGGGATGAAAACGATTGCCTTGCTTGGGGGGAATGGCGGCTTGCTGAAAGGATCGGCTGATCTTGAAATTATTATACCCCATTCCGGCTCCGCTGACCGGGTTCAGGAG
>Ga0194037_1001913_pt1 | contig 14459 bp, 12 predicted proteins | sample JunL306m_MetaG_FD_148653 | JGI IMG/M metagenome (GOLD analysis project Ga0194037, IMG submission 148653) | Anoxic zone freshwater microbial communities from boreal shield lake in IISD Experimental Lakes Area, Ontario, Canada - Jun2016-L304-6m | ecosystem: Environmental > Aquatic > Freshwater >...
AAGCTACAGTAATCCTAGTTTCTTAGCTTTTTCTTTTTGACCAGGTACAAGCTTGATTTCTCCATTAAATAAATCTCTTGCACTTTCTTCGATGCTTTTAAGTTTCATGATTTTCTTATTATACTCAAGACTACCTTCAACAGGCTTTCGACCTAGTATTAGTACCAATTTTTCGTAATAAGTCATGTAGTTTGATTTAATATTTAAAGCATGTGATTATCATAGCAAATGTAGTGTATACTTCTACAATAATTCTATGTTTGATTCCATTTTTATTATCAGTAACAATTCCGGCATACCTATTATTTCCTTTTTTCTCCCAAGAATCAATGTTTTTTGCAAGCTGTTGTATTCTTATATGTTTCAAAGGATGTGAAATGGGTTCTAGTATATAGTTGTCCATTATATGTTCAGCAGTTTGACCGCTATATAAAATGCCTATATTTCTTTTTCTGAATGTTATATAGCCACTATGAAAATATGCTGGAGTTTTCATTTGATAAATTAATCTCCAAATTTACCATATTATACAGGAGTATTACAATTATAATCCGCCAATCCGAAATTTGTATTCATTATCACATCATCAAATTATCACATCATCAAATCACTTCACCAAAGCATCATACAACACTTCTACAGGGTGTAATGCTTTTCTATTGGCTCCATCCTTTATCTGATGGCGGCAACTCGTTCCCGGTGCAGCTATAATCACCTCCTCGGCTTGCTTTCTTACAAAAGGCATCAGTACCAGTTCACTCACCTGTACCGATAATTCGTAATGCTCTTTCTCGTATCCAAAAGAACCTGCCATACCACAACATCCCGATGGAATAGTTTCTACAGAATAGTTGGCAGGGAAGCTGAGTACCTTCACCGTATTGCTCAATAGTCCAACCGATTTCTGCTGACAGTGGCCATGTAGTTTTATCTCTTTATGCGCAGTGGTGAATTGTTCTTTTTTAATATTGCCTTTATCTATTTCCAGTGCAATAAACTCATCAATCATAAATACATTCTTTGCCAGCTCTTTAGATGCTTCATGAAGCTTTTCATCTACCAGATCGGGGTACTCATCTCTGAACGATAGAATGGCCGAAGGCTCTATTCCTATCAATGGTCTATCGGCAGTTACAAGTGCATGCAGCAACTCCACATTGCGGTTAGCAAACGTCTTGGCCTTCTTCAGCATTCCCTTGCTCATAGGTGCCCTTCCACTATCTAGGTGGTAAGGTATAATCACCTCATATCCTAGATGCTCCAGTAAAAGGATAGTTTTAATACCAATAGGAGTATCATTAAAGTTGGTAAACTCATCACAGAAGAGATAAACAGTCTTTAGTTTTTCCTCCTCTTTAGTTTTTCCTGTTTTAGTTTTTATTTTTTCATTGTACCATTCCAATAGCGTTTCATCATGCAGCAATGGCATAGAACGCTGCGGTGCAAACCCTATAATTCTCTTGATCGTTTTACTGATGAAAGGTTGTTTCATCATATAATTATAAATGCCCGGCGCTATCGATCCCAACTTAGCCGAAGTGCTGAAATTTGCTATCAGTCTTGATCTAAAAGGTACTCCATTATCATCATAATAATGCTGCAGAAACTCCGCCTTCAATTTGGCCATATCTACATTCGAAGGACACTCCGATTTGCATCCCTTGCAGCTCAGACAAAGGTCCATCACTTCCTTAATCTCTTTATGATTAAAGCGATTCGCTTTAGTAGAGTTCGTCAGAAACTCTCTCAGTATATTAGCCCTTGCACGGGTAGTATCTTTCTCGTTGCGGGTAGCCATAAACGATGGACACATCGTGCCTCCACTCAGTTCCGTTTTTCTGCAATCCCCCGATCCGTTACATTGCTCCGCATGTTGCAGCACATCCTGATTGGCATAGCGGAAATAAGTTTTAAATTCCGGTGTCTGCTGTCCCGGCACATACCGTAGCATGGTATTCATAGGAGGCGTATCCACAATCTTGTTCGGATTAAAAACATTGTTGGGATCAAAGGTTTTCTTTACCTCTTTCAGCAAGGCATAGTTCTGCTCGCCCACCATCTGTTTTATAAACTCACCCCTTAGTCTGCCATCACCATGTTCGCCACTCAGCGATCCCTTATATTTCTTCACCAGTGTAGCAATCTCTTCCGCTATTTTTCTAAAGAGTTCATTACCCTCAACAGTCTTTAAATTAATAATCGGACGAAGATGAATCTCTCCACTACCGGCATGAGCATAGTGAACAGAATATAAATTGTACTGCTTCAATATCACATTAAACTCGCGGATAAAATCGGGAAGATCATGCACATCTACTGCCGTATCTTCTATTACAGGCACCGCCTTTTCATCACCAGGAAGATTACTCAATAAGCCCAGTCCAGCCTTGCGAAGACTCCATATTTTCTTGCTGTCATTTCCAAACAATAAAGGAAAATGATAACCCAGACCCGCAGCCCTCATGTCTGCCTCTACATCCTTACAGATAGCCTCAATGTCCGCACGGTTATCTCGGCAGAATTCTATTACCAGTATCGCCCCGGGATCGCCCTGTACAAAGAAACGGTTCTTACTTTGTTCTATATTATCCTTCGTACATTCCAGTATATAATGGTCTATCAGTTCGCTCGCGCTTGGATTATATTTCAAGCCAATCAGGTTAGCTCTCAATGCCTCATCTATGCTATTAAAATGTACACATAGCAAGCCAACTTCCGCAGGTGGCAGTGGACTCACATTCAGTTTTATCTCCGTCAGAAAAGCAAGTGTACCTTCCGATCCTGCTATTAGTTTACAAAAATTAAAGTCTTCTTCGCCAGCCGTAAAAGGAGCCGTTTCCAGCAGCATATCTACCGCATATCCCGTATTCCTTCTCTCCACCGTTTTCTTAGGAAATTCCTTTCTTATCTCTTCCTGATTATCCGCATTACTCAGCAGGCTACGAACCTTTTTATAAATTGCCCCTTCCAGTGTTGCCGCTTCACATTTAGCATGAAATTCATCTATCGATAATGCCCCAAAGGTCACTTTACTGCCATCACTCAGTATCGCTTTTACTTCCAGCAAATGTTCCCTTGTACTTCGGTAAACAACCGAGTTGGAACCGCAGGAATTGTTGCCCACCATACCACCAATCATCGCCCTGTTGGCAGTAGATGTTTCAGGGCCAAAGAACAATCCATGAGGCTTCAGGAACATGTTCAGCTCGTCTCTTATCACACCCGGTTGCACCCTTACCCAATGTTCCGCTGTGTTCAGTTCCAGTATCTTGGTAAAGTGTTTCGATACATCTACAATTATTCCATTCCCTACCACCTGTCCCGCAAGCGATGTGCCGGCAGTACGGGGTATAATAGAAGTATTATTAGCGGTAGCAAATTGTATCAGCAGCAATATATCTTCCTCCGTCTTAGGAATAGCAACCGCCAGTGGCATCTCTCTATACGCCGATGCATCGGTAGCATACAGTGTACGAATAGTATTATCGGTAAATAAATCGCCCTTTAGCGATGCTTTCAGTTGCTTGAAATCCATGCTCATTTGTTGCTGATTAAGGACTGCAAATGTAACAACAATCTGCTTTAGCTAATCTACGAAATTGAACACCCCATTATAGGTCATATTAGCCCCCTCTTTTATTATATTAATTGATACACCCACAGTAGCTGTAGTTTTTGTATTTTTAGTCTTTAGTATTTGTATTGATTGTATTAATTAGCACATCAGCACATTATCACATTAGCTAATTAATTATCGTATTCTTTTTACTTTTTGTTTTTTACTTTTTACTTGATTTTGGGCGTTCCGCAAGCGGCCGTTCCAGCTCTTCCTATCTTTTGCTACCACTTAAATCACTATCAATTTTATAAAAGGTTCAAGGGTGGTAGCAAAAGGATATTCCCTGCTGGCACTAACGCAAAGGCAAATACATCGTTCCGTCTTTGTATGCGCAGCAAAGAAATCTGAATCAAATGCATATACATAATTTCTAATCTGTTACAATCAAATGGATCAAACCCAGAATGGGTTTAATAATAATAGCCATAGGTGGAACCTATGGAATAAAATAACAAGGATCAAATTCCCGACCCTGAATGGGTCGAATGTATATAACACAACTTATTCCGTCAACAAATACATCGAATAATTATAAATTTTGGTTTTATCCCAGCTCTGAAAAATCGCCATCCACCAGCATAGGGTTTATGACCTATAAATTAAAAGAAATTCCTATGCAAAATGAAATAATTTAGTTTGATGATTATTTATTTTCAAGATCACATTCATTAACTAACTTATTTGTACTAAGAGAATAGTACCATAACTTACATAAGCCTTTTGAATCTATTCCAATGTAATATTGTTTAGTAGCAGAATCATAGCTTATTATACTAATATCTTCTTCTTCAACTCTTTTTAATTTCTTAACCAATTTTACTACCTTCTTATATTCCGGTGAGTTTCTGTCAGCGTCTTCCATTCCTCGTGTATGATCCGAGGTATCTCTTGGCAATTTATTTACACTATCAATAATTCTATTTGCTTCTTCTAAAGTGACTGTTTTATTCCAAGGATTAGAATCCTTTTTAATTTCTTTATTCTCTGATTTATTCTTACAACTTATTAAAATTATTATCAATACAACGATAAATGATATTTTAAAATTCATACTTTTAATTTTATACATATTAAATTATAATAAATAATTTAACGATTAATTTGGTGTAGCGTCTTTTACTTTAATTGACCAATTTTTTACAAATTCTTGTGGTGGATGACTTAAATGTTCAAAAGGTATTGAAGATTGAGGTTTTGAATAATTAATAACTGTAAATTCTTCGTCAGAGATATGTGTATTTGTTTCAGTGAAATAGCTTACTAATATTACAATGTCTTTAAAAGTAGCTAATGTAGCGCTGTTTTTTATATTACCTCTTACCCAATAACCATCTGTTTTTGTATGTTGAAATAAACTTGGTTGCTGAGTTATGTTTTGTTGAATTGTTTCATTTGATGTTTTTAAGTATTCAGTAGGATTTTGCTTTTCTTTTTCAATAAGATTTGCTCTTAATTTTTCAGGAGAATTTTCTTCTTCTAAAATTCTTTGCTTTTCAGCTTCAGCTTTTTGTAATTCTTCTTTTTGTTTCTCAAAGTTTTTTTGTGTCTCATTTAATGTTGCATTTACAGTTGCCACTTCATTTTCTGATTCTGTCACTTTTTCTTGAGATTTATCATAAATAATATATGATATGATTGCAAAAACAATAATACCTATAATTGTTAAATAATGAAATAAACCGAGTTTAAATTTTTTGTTAGTCTCTGATTTTTTAGCTTCTTCTATTTCAGGAAATTTAGGTGGGTTAGTAGTGTTTTTATCTTTTTCAGTTTTATCTATATCTCCAGTTGATTCCACCTTTTTATATGGGGGAGGTTTAACAACAAATAAATCACTTAATTCAGGTAATTTATCAGCAGTTGTCCAATCAGATAAACCTTCATGCCAGATTGGTGTTTCAGGTTTGATTAGCTTTTCAATTAATTCTGATTTTTCAAATGGTCCTAATTGTGTTTTGCCATCATGAATAAAGTAATGTTTCATCTTTGTATTATTTCTTTTTAAATAAATTATTTAAGGCATTAGATCTAAAAGTAGTTATTGAAGTTCTAATAGTTGTCCCCCTATCACTGTCTGGCGCATGTATTACCTGTCTTTCATGCGGTTTAATATTATTAAATTCAATATATTCTGTTTTATAAACTGCTCCACTTGCAAGTTGCGCATCCTTAACGTATTCAACTTTTACTTTTACTAAATCTATCATATAATTGGTATTATTGACTACAGGTACATTTACATCACTTATACCTCCAATTCGTCTTGAACTGTAACTAAATTTATCGATATATACTAGTTTGTCAAAATTCTTTTTTAAATAATTAGACATAGCAGTAATTGCATCTGTTGATATTCTTTTTAAAATAGTAATTGTATTGTTTCTACCCGCTTTTAAAGTTAAAGTATAATCAGATAAATCAGCAATAGTAACATCAACTCCAATTGGAGCATCACTTTCTTTAATATTTAATTTATCTCCATTAATTTTCCATTCACCTTCTAAAATAGAACCCTTCTCAAAAATACTAAATGATCCATTCTCAAAATATGTCATTGTAATATTAGTATTGTCATCAGACCAACTTCCAACAATTTGACTTGAAGATATAGTTTTGTTATTTCCAAATTTCGATTTCTCTTTATTATAACCTTTAGCAACAGCTTTTAATCTATCTGCTCTTTTAGGGTGCGTTAAAGTTTCTGTTTCACTCAATGAAATAAAGGCTAATTGAGCTTGTTCAAGAGTAGCTCCAAGTTTAAACAAAGTTTTACCAGCAAATTCATCAGCTTGAATTTCATTTCGTAAATAAAATTCAGGTTTATTAATCAATTTATTAAAATGACCTAATGCATGATGACCTAACTCATGAGCCATTATAGTAATTGAAGACCAATCAGTTGAAGATTTATTTCCAATCTTTCTTTCTGTAAATCCAAGTGTCTTTACTTTATTCAAAAAAGCATTATCATACATAATATAATAAACACCATCTTTTACTGTTGCTAAACAAGTTCCCACATTTGAACAAGGAACAAGTACATAATTATTTACCAAATCTGCAGCCTCGCAAATTTTATCAAGACAATTGTTAGCATCTTGATTATCTTTAAAACCTAACTCGTTACAAATATTTGTATTAATCTTTTTCCCATAAAAATCTACTGTTTGAGCATCTATATTTCCAAAAAAGAATAATAAAAAGATGATTATTATTTTATCTTTCATATAGCAATAATATTTGTTTATTAATTAGGATTCAATTTTATTGAACATTTACTTTTAAAAATATTGGAGCTATTGATCCTTTAAAACCTTCATTGGTTGCAATTCCCATTTCAAAAGTATTATATAAAAGTAATGATGGATCTATCTGTTCATTTTTAAAGTTAGTGTTAAACCAACTCCATATATCTCCATTGAATTTAGGAATTTCTTTGATAAGTTTATCTAAATTAATTATTCTCTTGTTTGTGTAAAAAATACAAAGAATATCTTCTCCTTTTTGGTCAGCAGTGTATGCATTTTCTACATTTTCAGGTAACTCTATAGAAGCATTTGATGAAGTAATTAATGGGATATCAATAAATGTATTTTTTGAATTATAATGTATAGGGAAAAGGATTTCTGCCGTTTTATTTGGTTTATAGCTAAATATATAAACATAACTATCTTTAGTTAAATTATAAGCTTTTAATCTAAAGAAATCATTTAGTTTAAATTTAGAGCTAATGTGATAAAATTTATCTGAACCAAAGTACGGTGAAATAGTAATAGAGGAATTATTTTCATTTTGAATTTTCAGTAATTGAAAATGGCCTTGAATAGGTTGTTTATACATATCTTTATATGAGATAGAAAATTGATAGCCTCCTACACTAAATTTTCCAAAGTCTTCATATGAAATTTTAAAAAATCCATTATCTCCCCAATTAGTACCCCAAGAGTTTATTATCTCAAATTTTTTATTAATATTATCATAGCCAATAACGCATAAAGCATGTCCAGGATCATTTATATTAAAATTACCCTTAGGTAAATATTCTCCATCTTTAGATACTTCATGAATAGATTTTTTTACTGACAAAGAAATAATAACAGGTTTATTAGAGTTAAGTGAATTTATTGTAGCCAATATCTTTTGAGTATAACTAGCATCTATATCCCATAATCTATTATGATCTTTAATTTTAAATAAGTCAGCTTTAATATCTTCTATTCTAGTTGGTATAATACTACAGTTATCTGGATTAAAGTCTTTTAAATCACAATCCCCTTTTTTTTGCACAAGTTCAATTGCATCCTCTATATAAGCCCCCTCTGCGCAAGTGCCTTTTTTAATTTGGTTATAAATATACAATGCTGACTTAGCCTTTTTAGTAATATCTCTTGTGTCTGTATTGTTTTCAGCTATAGCCTGTGAAATTGTCAAGGCAGCATATCCAGTTGCCCAAGAAGTGCATGAGCCCATTTGCCCTTGATCTCCAGGAGTTGGGCAATATTTTTTTAGTGAGTAACTATCTCTTTCTGGTTCATTAAATTTTAATGCAGGAGATACAGTTTCTAGTTTAGAATACTTGCGAGCATTAAATAATAAACCTGTTGAATGTTTAATTTGAGAGTTTAACTCATTAAAAATTGACGAAATTAAAAAAATAGAAAATATTGCTTTCTTAATATTAGGTATATTCATATTTCTAAAAATGGTATTTGCAGCAAAAAGCTATCAAATATAATGTTTCTTTAAATTAAAAGACTTCTTCATAAACTTATAAGCTAACATACTTATCCCATCTTGGTGGTTCATGTTTATTTACTTCAAAGATGGGCTCCACCCATCCCTAATATATTTTGCCCTTTCAGGGCTTATTGTCCCTGTTTATTAAATGTTGCACAGTAAAATTTATAAAACAATCGGAGCACCACTCGCACAACCTACTACAGTACCGTATTTAATTAACGCATGTTACTTCCTTCCGTCCCACCTAGCCACATTCATCAAAAACGCTCAATAGTTGTTGAATGTTAATACTCAACTTTCAAACAGCTTCTATAATGTATTTATTTTTTATTCAGACAATTTGGTAGCATCAGCAAAAAAGAGATCGCTTTACCATAGTCAAGTTCAGGATATTCTATACCCAATGCCCGAATGTTCTGATAATAAGTTTGATGCTGTTGGTAGTAGTATCTTTCACTCGGAACAAACCAGGCTTTTTCGCCCAGCTTTTGTCCTAAAAACCATTTTTCCAGCAAACGCCCGCACCTACCATTACCATCATTCCAAGGATGAATTTTTACAAATACCAGATGAAGCATAGCAGCATAAAAGAAAACTTCCTGTATGCTTAGCTCTTGCTTTAAAAGTAATTCAATGTCAGTATAAAATTTTTCCATTTCAGCCGCTAATTCATAAGGTGAAGCAGCTACATACTCAATCTTTCCGTCGGGTGTACTTACATACATATTGTGTATTCTCAAATTGCCTTGTTGCTGTTTGGCTACAAGGTGTTTACTCAACAAGGTATGCGCTTCGCTGATATTGGCCTTATTTAGTACATTAGTTTTGGCAAAAGTATAGGCACTATATAAGTCATCTATTTTTTTAGTATAATCGGGTAAAAACTCAATGCCAAATTTTTTGTGTTTGATATAACTATCCAGTTCAATGTCTTCACCTTCAATTTTACTGGAGAATACAGAAGCTACTGAAGTGTAAAAACTAAACGTATTGGTAGATATTTCCGCATCTTCCAAAGCATAAAAATATGCTGCCAAATCCTTATCCACAGCATTTAAATAAGAAGTTAATAGATCACTACGTATAATGTTGAAATTCATCGTTTTTTTATTGCTAATTTTATTAATTAGACTTGTTTTCACAGTTCGCCATTATTTTAGTTATCAATAGCTGTTCGGTACATTTCTCCAGATTAAATCGAGTTGAGTGCAAATATCCAATTTACATAACTAAGAACTAAACCATCAACCCCATAATAATCAACAAAAACCTTAATCTAAAAGGTAAAGTAAAAGAAAAGTGTTCAATAAGGTATATTCATTATCAAAAAGATTTCATTTCAATTATGCATTATACATTATCGTTCCTCCCACGCTCTTATCAAAACACACCACCCTCTGTCGCAAACCACTAATACTATCTTATAATGTCCACTTGCTTCAAACCTTGTAAGTAATCCTCTTTTGCTTGCAAGATGTGCTCTTTTGTTTGTCCGCTATGGTCTTCTGCTTGCCGGCATCCATCTGTACCTCGCCGGCTATCATTGGTACTGCTACCACTACTCTAAAATGCTGTCATATTTCAATAAGTTCCTTGCATGCTATTATCTTTTGCTCGCCGTATATCGTCTTTTACCTGCCAGCTATCGTCCGTACATCGCTCGCTATCATAAGTTGCAAATCCGCTATAAAAAAAGGCATCGCACTACCTAAAAGTCTGTCGCAAACTGTTTTAATAACCCAAAAAGCAAAAATTCCCCCTCATTCCCTCCATTCTCTACGCCAGAATGTATTTGTATTAATTCAATAATCCGTTAATCCACCAATCCGCTATTTCATTAATTCGCCAATTCGTTAATTCGCTAATTCATTAATTCGCCAAAATCCTCCCTCCCTCTCTTCTCTGCGTCAAAATGTATTTGTATTAATCCGCCAATCCGCTAATCCACCAATTCGTTAATTTGTATTCTCCTATATTCTAACTCCTAACTCCTATCTCCCCTCTATCTCCAAAAAAAGTATTTCCCCCCGCTATTTCACAAACAACTACATTGCACCCAGATTACTAAGATCAAAGGTCCAATCTAACTACGATTAAGTCTGTTTGACAATTGTTTAAAAATCGTTCTACCTTCTTTCTTTCCTTTTATTAGTCTTTAAAAAGCTTGCTTTTTCTCTTGTACAATTGGTGCAATTGTTTTCATGCAATAATTTTTATAATGCTGTTCTGTTCGGTAAAAGAATTTTATCACAAACTTAGATAGACTGCCCTAAGAAGCGGCTATCGAAGAAACAAACACATTTAAAATGACAAAAAGACAGTCAGGTCGTTTAGACATGTATGCGTTAATTATTTTGTTCTTTGCTAAGTTCGATACAACTTTAAAAACGTTTGCTCCCATCATGGAACAAGCATTAGCATTAAAGGCAAAGGAATTAGAAATTAGAACTTTGTTCGATAAGCAAGGCTACAAGGCAAAAGGCAAAACGCTTACCAAAGAAGCACTTCGCGTATCAACAGTAGAATTAGTATTAGCATTGGCACAGGTAGCTTGTGGTTGGGCTATTGCAACCAAAAACAAAACACTTCAAACTATCTTCGATGTCGAAGAAACAGACTTCAGTATTGCGCAGGATGAATTTGTAATAATGGTCGACAATATATTGGAGGCTTTAACCGATAATCTAACCGAATTATTACCCTACGATATTACCGCCATTAATATCACAGCAGCCAAAAACATGGAGTTGGATTATATAGTTGCTAAAGATCAACCTAAACAACAATCAACTGCTAAAAAAACAATTACCACCAATATTGTTAAGGAGTTTAAAGAAGCAGATGCTATGCTGCTAATTTGTGATAAACTAATGCCCGGTAGGTATAAGAAAACCCATTCAGAAATGGTGACAGAATATTTGTATAATCGTAAAATATATGTACCTGGGGTTAGGCATACCAACCTTAAAGTACATACTTATTTAGACGAGGCACATGCAGTAGTGGCACCGTTTATGCACTTCGAAATCGAAGGTATAAACCGTTCCGAAACCACCGACCTGCATGGAGATGGCGAAATTATGCAGTTCAAACCAGGCAACTATGTTTTAAAACTCAAAGGAAGTGGTGTAGTAGATCAGGTTGTAAACTTTTCTATTAAAAACGGGAAGATTGAAGAACTGGAAATTGTTATGGTGCCAAACATTATTACAGGCAACATTAAAACCTTCACTGGCCTGCCAGCCAACGAGTATAATGTAAATATTGTAAACACAATGATTGGTGTAATGACAGATGCTTATGGCAATTACGAACTCTCTCAAGTGCCCGAAGGTCATGGCTTTATAGAAGTAAGCAACTCAGGTGGGGATACTATGAGGTTGCCATACTTTTATGTACAAGGTCAACCCCTTATCATAGATTTCGACTTCAAAAATGCATAAAGTGTAGAACCATTAAAATCGAAAGGCTGTCATTTACTGACAGCCTTTTTTATGTATTTATTCTACCAGTATTGATATAAGTAACTGAAGTTCTTTGTTGGATATAGTTGCCTGTTCAGATTTGTCGTAAATGTCCATTAAATAAACAGTTTGCTTTATAATACGAACATAAGTTATCATTCTGGCTCCACCACTTTTTCCTCTGCCCTTGGAGGTAATAGCAATTCTCAATTTGTAACAGTCCTTACCTATAAGCGTCCCCAATGTTGGGTTTATAATTAGTTCATCTATAACCAAGGCTAAATCAGCAGCCAGTGAAGTATGCTTTTTTGCTAATCTTTTAAGTTTTCTTTCAAAAATCTCAGTTGCAATAACATCAAAGTTCATTTAGTAAATCTTTAGCTGATTTAAGTTTTTTCTTTCCCTTTTCGTGTTGTTTCACATCATTGAAAGCATCTGCTAAATCTGCTATAAACTGGCTTTTACGTTCTTCTCTCACTTCCTTTATAACGCTGATGTAATCAAGGCTTTTAACCATCTCCATAAAGAATGGAATACGGCTACTTTCTTTAATTTCAAGTATTACTTTCATTGTTTTAAATATTAGCTATAAGAATATTTGTTCAAATGTAACTACTTAAAACAAAATAGAATAAAAGTTTAAGAATCAGCTTTTGTAATCTTTAGATTTTGATTTTATCAATACATAAGGAATAGCAGTATTAAATTAATTGTGACTACTAACAAACAAACCTTATATACTTGCCTGTATATTGTGCCATATTGATAAAGTAATATGAAGATTATATTGCTTTAAAGGTAATAAATATATTACCTTTAATTAAATCAGTCCGAAAGAACAAGTGATGTTGCTTAAAATAAGAGGCAGGTATAAACTAAGATATTATGAAAATCGAAATGATGGTAGAAAGAACTAATACGGGCTACTCGGCTTGTGCAAGTAAACATCCTGTATATACAGTTGGAGGGTCTTTAGAAGAACTTAAAGCAAATATGCTGGATGCCTTAAACCTATATTTTGAAGAGAGGGGTAAGCCTATAACAGAAAATGATTTAAAAATTACCCTTGACTTACAACAGTTCTTTCAATTTTATAAAGTTATTAATGCCAAAGTCTTGTCTGAAAGAATTGGTATTAATCAAAGTCTTTTAGCGCAATATATTAATGGACAAAAAAAACCTTCCCCTACACAAACGCAGCGCATACTTAAAGGGGTACAACAGGTAGGTAAAGAGCTGGCATCTATTCAGTTTATTATATAATGGTTCATAAAAATAACTACAAGTATATCTATAAAACAACAAAGGGATTCCGCTAAGAATCCCTTTGTTATTTATGTAAACTGTTATACGCTATTCAAAAACATAAACTTTATAGCCCCAAGGCTTAAGACTTGCATTACATTTTTTATCGAAAGTCTTTGATACGCCGGTAAACAATTCAGTTGCTTTACCTTCAATTCTTTTATCAATTAATTCTGCAGTACCTTCTTCTGCATTCAGGTTAAGAATTACCAGTATCTTTTTATCAGCACTCATTCTTAGGTAAGCAAATATTCTGCTGTCATCATTCGATTTTAGTTTCTCGTACTTAGCATAAGTTCCCAGTGCAGTATTCTTTTCTCTTAAAGAAAGTAAAGTTTTGTAGAAGTTACTTCTTGCATAATTATTAAACTCAATGGTATCTTTATCAAAGAAGCGAATAGCACGAAGGAAAGGCTCTTCCTGTCCGCTATAAATTAAAGGAACAGAACGATCCATGGTTTGTGTAAACACTGCAAAAGGGGCATGAGATTCACCAGGAGTAGTGCCAAAATCTGCCTGATTCCAACTGTTCTCATCATGGTTGGAAGTGAAGTACATTCTAAGGTCTTTTTTATCAAAATCTGTTTGGTTCTTAGCAAGGATAGTATCTAAAGAATTAGCCGGTTTTTTGCCAGCAGCAATATCCTTCATCACATTAAATACACTCCAGGTATAAGTTGCATTGAAACCTGCTTTGTGTAGCCATGGTTTTTCTCCTTCAGCTAAGAAGAAAACTGATTTCATTCTTCTTATTTCACCAATAGCTTTTTGCCAGAAAGCAGCAGGTACTTCTTCTGCTACATCGCAACGGTAACCATCTATGTCAGACTCCCTTACCCAGAACTTCATAGCAGATATCATACTGTCTACCAGCTTAGGATTGCTGTAATTCAGTTTACGGGCATCGGTCCAGTCGAAAGGAGATAAGAATTTTCCGGTGCTATCTTTTACATAAAAATCGGGGTGATTGTTCATCCAGATATTATCGGGTGAAGTATGGTTTGCAACCCAGTCAACAATTACTTTAAAGCCCATATCATGGCATTTCTTTACCAGCTTCTTCCAGTCGTCCATGGTACCAAATTCCGGGTTTACTTTTTTGTAGTCGCTAATAGCATAATAACTACCAAGGCTACCTTTTCTGTCCTGCTCACCAATAGGGCAGATAGGCATAAACCAAAGGGTTTGAACACCCATTTTCTTTAGTCGGGATAAGTTTTTCTCTAAGGCTTTAAAGGTGCCTTCAGGGGTATACTGACGGGTATTTACTTCGTATATATTTCCTTGCTGAATCCATTCAGGAGCGGTAGGACTAAAGCCTTGCTGTGCAT
>Ga0194037_1001915_pt1 | contig 14436 bp, 13 predicted proteins | sample JunL306m_MetaG_FD_148653 | JGI IMG/M metagenome (GOLD analysis project Ga0194037, IMG submission 148653) | Anoxic zone freshwater microbial communities from boreal shield lake in IISD Experimental Lakes Area, Ontario, Canada - Jun2016-L304-6m | ecosystem: Environmental > Aquatic > Freshwater >...
GTTGACGATGTACCAAAAACAAAAGCTGGTAAAATATAAATATATAGAAATGACGCAATGAATAGAAATGCAAACTTTGTAATAAATCGCAATTGATAATATAAATTTTCTTCAAACTTTAGAGAGTAAAAAACATATGACAGCCAAATGATTATTGATGCGAAAACATAGCGTTGTAAAAATACTTGTATTATTAATCCAATAGGAATAAAAATTATGGAATACATTGAAAGTTTATATAAGAATTGATATTTGGAATCTACTTCAATTATATTTCCACAGAGTTTATTAAGTTTGTTATGTTTGAAATAGATGAATAAAACCCAAAAAACCCAAATAAGTATATTGTAAACTCCACCTAATAAAGAAGAAACATCATTTCTAAGATATTCGTCCAAATTACTGGAAAAATTAAAATTAACACGTGCCAGAGTGTATAAAATTATTGCTGCAAACACGCTAAAAATTGCCATTCTTTGTGGAAATTTTTCACTAGATATTGTATAAAAAAAATATATAAATAAATACATTGAAAGAATTCCTGAATGTGACAATAAAGAAATAATAGCAAAAACCGAAAAAACGATGTAATTTTTAGCAATTATAAAATTATAAGCGGCTATTAAAAAAAACGAAAAAGCTACAAAATATCTAATCTGATTTGAAAGTGGTATAATTTGGAACATTACGTAAATAGAAATAATGCAAAATATTGCTGAAAAATTGAACCTACTTGCAAAATATATAAATCCAAATCCCATAAGTAATATATGGAGTTGATAAAGTTTAGAGTAATCTAACTTATTCAAATAAAACAGATTAGATAAATAACTAAACATAAAATCATTTACACTGGATGTGCCGTAAAAAATTGACTCATAATTATCCCAGTCAGTATTATATGTAACGTTAAACAAGAATAAATAAAACACAAGAGCACCTAATATAATACTAATTAGATTAATGAGCTTACTTCTTTTTGAGCCTAAAAAGAAATAAATCAAAACCAAAATACTTAGAAATCCAATTGTTATTAAACTCATTTATTGAATGTGTAATTCTAAAACTTTTAGTCATTTTAAAATCTCAACCTTATTTTAAACCTAAAGCAACTACAATAATTAATGCCTAAAAATCAAACTATTATAATTTTAACCCCATTTAGCGATGTGAAAATGTTAGAATTCTGGCTTGAATGAAATAGCTAAATTTATAAAACATAAATTTATAGATTGTGCCATAATCCAATTCATTCAGAAGTTCAAATTGCTTTTTATTGCCATCAACAACTTTTTTAAATGACTTAATTTTGCTTATAAGATAGCCTAATGTTGTTTTAATTTCTTCTTTTGAAGCACCAAACACATTTTCGGAATGTTGTCTGTAAAGAATTGTTGGTTTATCGATATAATCAATTACCCCATATTTACAAACATTCAAAGCAATCCACGAATCGTGCATTTTAGTTTTATCCGAAAAGGGTAAACATAATTTTTTGGCTTTTCTGTTAATCATTATAGTACAGGCGTTTACACAGTTACTAATTCCAAGGTAATTGAAATTCGACAATATATTAACATTTAGTCGGGCGTATTTCCAAAATGAATCGTTAACCAGTTCTAAGTTTTCATTAACTACTCTTAAATTAGTAAAAACAAGCAACGGTTTTTCCGAACTCAATACTTCCAACTCTTTCATTTTCAATAATGTATCTTCAATTTTGGTTTCCAACCACACATCATCATGATCGCTAAACATTATATACTCGGCATCGGATGCTGTAAGCAACCATTCAAAAGATTTTATAGTTCCTATATTATTTGCTTTGTGAAAAATAATTTTATCCTTATACTTATTTGCTAATTCTTCTAAAATCTCGACAGTTTGGTCGGTTGAACCATCATCTCTGATAATCAATCTCCAGTCGGAATAGGTTTGATTAAAAAAAGATTGTATCTGCTGCATCAGATATTTTTCGCTGTTATATGTTGAGAGTAATATATCTATCACAATTTTCTTATTTAGTCATCAATCAGTTTAGAATTTGCTTTTTACTCTGTTATTTAGCAAGCTTTTAAATCTCCAGAACATACCTGCAAAAACTACAAACTCTGTCAATAACATAGCTATTGCAACACCAATTGAATGATAATGAGGGATTAATAAAACTACTGTCAATAAAGCAACAGCACCTGCAATAAAGTATACTCTTTGATATATTTTTTTATCCCCCTCATCTCCTATTGCCAATAATCCAAGTTGCCCTAAAACGCCACCCACAGCAATAAAGAATGGTATTAAAGCCATAATTTTAAATAACTCGGTTGTACCCTGATAATCTTTACCCAGAAACCTTACTAAATAGCCTGAGAAGAAAAACATTAAAAAAAACACAAGAACCATTACCAACCCAACAAAAATTGCCAGTTTTACAACAGTTGCTTTTGCTTCTTTTTTGTTCTCAACCGACATCCCGCTAATTTTCGGATAAAATGATTGAGAAACCGGAACAATAATTAAATAGGCGATAGCCCGCATAATCCTATCGGCTGCTGAGTATTTACCAACTTCTGCCGGACTTGAAAAATAGCCTAATATAATTACAAACAATGCAGTATACATACTTGTGGCTATACTAGCCAGAAAAATTGGATAACTTAATTTAAGTTCTGAAATGATTTGTTCTTTTGAGGTTTTAATCCAATTTGTTATATACTTGTTTCTGATAATAAGATAACCGGCTACTATACTGCCAAATAAATAAACCATAGATTGAATGAACGCAGCAAGCAGGTAATCATCCGGTTTTTTTACAAACACAAAAGTCAGTGGCAATATCAGCAGTTTTGAAATTATATTAATAATCGATATCGTTTTTATCTTTCCTATTCCCTGAAAGAGCCAGACAAAGGAAAAAGTGTCAGCTACAACCATTGAGAATAATACCAGCAAAGTTTTTGAATATATGGAGAAACGTGGTATTGCAAAAGTGAATATCAATAGAATCAAAAAACAGATAGCAAGCAATCCCAGTTTGGCAAGCATTGTGGACGAAAATACCTTGTTCAGCTCAGTTGAATTTTCTTTGCACAAAGCCACCCGTTTTGTTGCACTTAAATGAAATCCAAAATTAACAATTAACATCAAATACTGAGTAATTGCCAATGAAAACCCGATATACCCAAATTTTTCGGCACCCAGAGTTATCATCAAATATGGAAAAACAATCAGAGGCGCTAAATAATTAAACCCTTGTAAAGCAATTAGATAAAAAGTATCCCAAATTTCATTTTTATGGTTCATATACAATTAGAGTTACATATCTTGATTCAATAAGCAATTTGGTAAAAGCAATTTATATTTTTGATTCATTTTGAAAGTAATCGCTCCAATGCGATTGAAATGAGTTTAATTACCTAAAAAAATTTTAATCGTATTCACAACTCTATCCAAATCTTCAATAGTTAAAATCGAGCTTGATGGAATACACAAGCCGTTTGAAAATAACTTTTTTGAAACACCATTTCCATAATATGGACACTCAACAAATACCGGTTGTAGATGCATGGGTTTCCATAATGGTCTTGATTCTATATTTTCTTCATCTAAAGCCTGACATAAATCATCGCGGGTTTTACCACCTGTTTCTTTGGGGTCAATCAAAATTGCTGTCAACCAATAATTCGATTTAAAAAGCTCATCCGGTTCAGTTTGAAATGTAAGTCCTTTTACATTGCTTAATTTGCTTCTATAGTAATTGTTATTAGCCCTTCTGTTATCGATATGATTTTGAAGTTCTAACATTTGTCCCCTTCCTATACCAGCACAAATATTGCTCAACCTGTAATTATATCCTATTTCTAAATGTTGATAATGAGGAGCAACTTCACGTGCCTGGGTAGCATAAAACATGGTTTTCTTTGCCTGTTCTTCTGTATCACAGACTAAAGCTCCACCTCCGGATGTTGTTATTATTTTGTTACCATTAAATGAAAAACAAGCAAGATTACCCAAGCTTCCACATTTCTTTCCGTTATATTCCGAACCCAATGCTTCAGCAGCATCTTCAAGTACCGGAATCTCATAGCGTCGAGCAATCTCCATTATTTCTTTCATTTTTGCCGGCATCCCGTACAAATGTACAGGTACAATTGCTTTAGGTTTTTTTCCCGTTATTTTTATACGGTCAAGAATTGCTTCCTCTAATAATTCAGGATTCATATTCCAAGTGTCGGTTTCACTATCAATAAAAACCGGACTAGCCCCCAGATAAACTATAGGGTTTGCCGAAGCAGTAAAAGTAAATGTCTGACATATAACCTCATCTCCCTTTCCAACTCCTAACTGCAGTAATCCTAAATGAATAGCTGCAGTTCCTGAATTAAGTACTACAACTCTTTTGTTCCCGACAATATAATCTTCAATTGCCTTTTCAAAAGCATCAACATTTGAGCCTAGTGGAACTACCCAGTTTGTATCAAATGCTTCCTTAATAAATTTTTGCTCTTTGCCTCCCATGTGAGCAAGTGAAAGCCAAATTTTGTTTTTCATTCGTTTATTATAAGCTCCCTAAGCCCCTAAACGAGGCATTGAGAAATGTTAATTCATTGGAAATCATCCTGTTAAGCATCAGAATACTTATTCCAAAAGCCAATTTTTTATTTAAGAATTTTACTTAGCAATTGAAAGTATTTCCTTTCTCCGAGTATTTTCAATGCAAAATATTTAAAATACTGATTAAATACGGCACCCAAAAGGGTCGTTAATTTTAATTTTCTATGGTTGACTTTATTAATTTCCAATCCTTCGGCAATCATTCCAGCTGTTAATTCCAATGTTTTCGGTACTGTTGAAATACCTCCTAATTCAAAATCAATTACAATTGCATCTACAAAAACAGACTCTAATTGATTGATAGCCTTAAGCTTAAAGTCTATATCTGAGGCAATTCTATATTTTAAATCATACGAATTTGATTTATAAAATGACTTTGGAAAAAGTATTGACTGATGATTCGGGCTAATCTGAGTCAACCAGTTTTTATAGTTATCTACAGTAATACTGAAATCTGGCAGGTAGTATATGGTTGAATTTCTGTAGGTATTTTTAGTCCGTCCAAAATACAACTTGTTTTTATCATCGATTTTTGATGCCAGTATCTGCAAAGACTCCGCTTCACTAAAAGCATCACCGGAATTCAGAAACAGTGCAAAATCTCCTGTTGCATGACTAATTCCCTTATTCATAGCATCATACAGCCCATTATCCTTTTCAATAACTGATTTTGAAATTAACGCTCTGAAATTCCTGATTACTTCTATACTATTATCAGTAGAACAACCATCCACGACTATTAATTCAATATTTTCATAGTTCTGATTTTCAATTGATTTTAGTGTATGTTCTAAACCAATTGCGTCATTCAAATTTATTGTAATAATTGATATTAAATACATATAAAAAGCTTGTTGTTAATTTTTTAGTTTTATTTCAAATTCATGACCAACGAATATATTTCATCAATCACTTCGTATTTTAGTTTTATTTGTTTGTCCTTTTCGCAAAAAAAGTACAACTCTTTTAATTTTAAACTTTTAATCAGTTCCAGACCTATATTTAAAAGGTTTTCATTGCCAGTTGGGATAAAAAGATAATCGTTTACGCAAGCAATATCAATTATTTTTTTTTCAAAAAGTACCCGAATATAGACAAACCCGAATTTTTCTTTATCCGATATTAGCTGATGAAAATTTACGATTGTGAAAGTGGGTTGACTACTTTTTTGATTTGGAATCAAGCGGCAAACATTTCGCTCTTCGGTATACACATAAGGGTAATTTGCCATCCAGTTGCGTGCTCTCATGTTGCTTTTGTAAACATGAAGCTGCAATATGCTGAAACCATTATTTCTGGTAGTATCAATAATATGCTGCATAAAATATCTACCAATATTTTTGCCCTTTTGCATTGGATCTAATGCCAGCCAATTGAGGTTGGCAATAGGAAATTCATTTCTCAATTCAGCAAAACCAACAATTGCTTCATCGCATTTCGCAACCAAAAAATTATAAATACTGAAAGGATTCTGAACCTCAAGTCCCAACATTTCTTTTACGCCACTAGCTCCATACTTCGAAAAAGCGAGGTATTTGGGTTCAAAAGTAGCTGTGTTTATATCCAGACACACATTCATCTCGGCTTTTGTCTGAATTTTTTCTATAACGATTGCTGATTCCATTCTAAATTAATTCATGTATTTTCTGTAAGCAGGAAAAAAATCCTTCATGTTAAACGCTTCTGATATCGTGTTTTCAAGCTCGTATCTGGTTTTGACTTCATTTAGAATTTCAAAATAATTCTGAGTAGAAATTATCCATCTACCTGTGTAATAATCAACTACATCGTTCGGGAAAAAAGTCTTTTTATATTTGAAAATTCCGTCATCACTACCATAACCACCACCCAAAACAAAAAACTCAATTCCATTCACTCTTGCCCAGTTAATCAGTTCAAATTTCAAATAATCATTCGGTCGTTTTTCAAAAGATTCACTTAAAGTGCCACCCAAAAACGAAAAGATTGAATCATCAGAAATCAATGCCATTTCGGCCGATATTGCTTTATTCTGATCATAGATAAATGCAAATACACATAAATCAGGACAGTGATTAACGAAATTCTTAAATGCATCTATTGAGTAAAAAAAATGATTTTGAGCATTGTTTCTAACCATCGTTTCTTTATAAATACCGTGAAAATCGAGCACGTCAGTTTCATTTATTTGGCTTCCCGGCACTATCTTGTACGTTAAACCTTCTCTTATGGCTTTATTTACATTTTTCCGGACTTTATGCTCAAATCCGAGCCATTGACTATCTTCAGACACTATTTTTCCCTGTATATTTTTTAAAGTCGGGTAAATTTTCCCCCGAAATCCTGTCATTGCTGACTGAAAACCAATTCGGAGAAAACAACTTATAGTATTTACAGATTTAAAAAAACTTTCAACTTCAATCCACGATTGTTTTATAAATTCATCATCTGCATTTTTCGAAATAATTGGGCCTGAATATCCATACGGTGAACTAAAGTCCATAAACTCCTCAAAACCCGGTATCGTCTTCAAATATCCCGGCAAGAGAAATACATTATCTGATTCATTGCAACATAAGCAAATCAGGGTTTCAAATCCGTTCGAAAAGTTTAAAAAGAAATCCAGCGTATCGTAAGGTCTTTTATAACCAATGCCTTTAAGCAATTCATTATAAATTTCACGGGATGCCTGTCTGTTTAAATCGAGAATTTGAATCATTTCTGTTTCCTGTTTTGTCTTTCAATATCTAAATCCTGTAACTCTTGTTTTGTATCTATCACAATATCTTTGGATGTGAGGACATTACGAATTGTTTTAAATACAATTTGTATATCACTCCAAAATGAGAGATTTTCAACATATTGCACATCCAACCTTAATCTGGTTTCCCAGTCAATCAAATTCCGACCATTAATCTGTGCCAATCCTGTTATGCCCGGGCGAACAGTGTGTCTTTTTCTTTCAGTCTCATTGTAAAATGGCAAATACCTTATCAACAAGGGTCTGGGGCCAATAAATGACATATTTCCGCTTACTATATTGAATAGTTGAGGTAGCTCATCAATGGAAGTTGAACGAATAAATTTTCCAAACTTAGTCAACCGCTCAGCATTGGATAATAGATTTCCGTCGCTGTCACATTCCTCTGTCATTGATTTGAACTTTAGCACTTTAAACAAGCGTTCATTTTTACCCGGCCTCATTTGATAAAACAACACTCCAGCTCCTTTATTTAGCACGACTAAAACAATACTAACCAATAACATAAGTGGACTCAGTATAATCAATCCACTCAATGAGAATATAAAATCAAAGAACCGTTTCCAAAAATGTGTATACATATTCAAGTATTCAGGTTTTAAATTAAAAATCAACTTAATACCCTTTTATATTTGTAATTCTGACTTTATATTATAAGCTAATTTACTGTATATCAAATCACTGCTCAACTTTTCATCAATCAACATTGTTGAATTTTCTTTCCATGATTTGTAAGTATTCCAATTAAAGCAAACTTCATATAAAATCTTGGATAAATTTTTATCGTTAAAATTACGCCCAATTGAATATTCGTTAACCATATCGGCAGTTTCACCCTGCAGGTTGTTTAGTACAAATAATTTCAAGCCCACGTAATCATTAAACTTATAGCTATAAACCACTTTGGATGTTGCCTTAAATGAATTAATTGCAATATCACAACACGAAAGAGATTTCAGATAATCGTTGTAGGGCATTCTGCCTGTAATTTCGGCATTTAGCTTGTTTTGCTCAATGTACGTACTAATCTCATCTCTGCATTCGCCTTCTGCAACAAAAAAGAAACGATATTTAATCCCTTCTGAATCAATGAATTTGATTGCCGCCAGAATAGAATCAAAGTCATAACTATTTCCTAAGCTCCCACCATAACATATCCAGATTTCATCATCTTCAGCTCTATCAGGTACTTTACTAGATAATACTAATCTAGTCATTTCTTCCAAATCTACACCAAGATAGGTGTATGACCATTTAGCCTTTTTGTTTTTTATCAATGCAACTTCTGCATATTTTTTTGACTCTGCCGAAATATAATCAGCCATTGAATAGGCTTTATTCGTAATATATGTCCAAGGAAAAATAAGTGGTTTTAGAAGCTTGAATTTCTGAGAAATTGGAAATAATGAATCCGGCCATAAATCGATAACATCAATTACAAATTTGATTTTTCTTCTTTTGCAAAACCTGCCACAGTAATACGCTGTAAGTGAAGCCGGCATTGCACAATAAATCAATTGAGGAAGAACACTCAAACCACATAAATACTTGTATAACTTGACGGCAAATACAATATGGCTATAAATTCTTCTGATTGAAAGATTGTTCTGATAAGCAGGAACATGAATGAAATGAACGTAATCATATTCATTTTCGGTTTTATATTGTTTAGTCGCATGGTTGAAGTCTGCTGTAACTATAAACCTGTCAAACTCATTAAAAGCTTTATAGATATTGTCAACCCGATAATTGTGGTCGGTATTAACATCCCCAAATAATGAAACTAACAAGAGTCTATTTTTCATAGTACTTTAATAAAAGTGCTGGCCTATTCTTTTAACCGGATTTTTTCAGTCAACGGTTTCAGCCTTTTGTTTGATCTTGAACCTTATTGTTTTGACGACCCAAAGCCAATTTCTCCTTTATTTCGTACGCTCTTGCCTCGGTAATATCATATTTCCAAATTACGATAATGGCAAGTATGCCACTAAAAATGGGTATCAGAATATCAGCAATTCGGAGGTTTGTTATCGTTTCAAGCGTTTGAACCTTAACTTCCTGATTAAAACCAATATAGTGTAAAACTACTCCGCTCAATAACATAGCGGCTGCTGTTCCGAGTTTTACCATCCACCAGTAAACGGCACCAAACATACCTTCGCGTCGTTCGCCATTATTCAGTTCATCCAAATCGCACACATCGGCAGTCATCGACATCATAAGGGTAAATAAGCCACCAATACCAAAGGAAAGGAAAGGAATTGGCATAAACATTAGCCAAGGATGTGCCGGATTGAATCCCCACCATTTCAATGCATAACCAATCATGGAAAGGAAAGTGGCTATAATAAATGCATTCTTTTTACCCACTTTAACGGAAATGGCGGTTACGATAGGAATTACCAGAAAAGCTGTGGCAATAGAACTTACAGTACCAAACCAAGCTGGCCAGGTACCGGCAGCATTTGTATCGCCCTTGAAAAGATAATACACGATGATGAAAAATGCAAATTGAGCTATGGTTTGAAAGCCGTTGAATATCAAAAATGTAGTTGCACAAAGCTTTACGAATGGTTTGTTTTTTAGGGTAAGTTTTATTCCTCTGAAAAATTCTTTTGAATTAACAGCTAAATCTTTCATCGACAAATCTGCCATTTTACTTTTGTCTAAATCCAGCTTTTCTTTGTTGAAAAGTGCAGGCATAATTCCCAACACCATACATAAACCGCCAACCCATACCGACAAATTTCGGGCTCCTTCGGGAGCAGTATGATAGATAGATTGATCATAGATAATTACCCAAAACCAGGGAGCAATCATCCACGCTATTTGTCCCATAAATTGCGAAACGGCCATTAAGCGAGTGCGTTCATTGTAATCGGGAGTCATTTCGTAACCCAATCCAATGAGTGGTGCTGCAAAAACCGTGTAGCCGATATAAAAGAATAACGAAACAACTAAGAAATAAAAGAAATTGAACAACTCAGAGTTTTCAGGGTGTAATTGCCACATAACCATAAAGGCAAGTCCGGCAATCAAAGCACCAACTAAAATGTAGGGTTTACGGCGCCCCCATTTTGATTTTGTATTGTCGGATATAAAGCCCATAATCGGGTCAAGCAGAGCATCCATAAAGCGTGGAATTGCACCCAGTAAACCTGCCAGAATAGGATTCATGTGCAACGACATGACCAAAACCACCATAAAAACCCCCAACGCTGCCGGAAACAACTGATTGGCTAAATGTCCGGATCCAAATGCGATTTTTTGCCCAAAAGGAACTACATCTTCCGGTGCTGTTTTGAATTTTGCCATGTACGTATTTTTTCTTTATTATTAGTAATCGGTGAAAGTTGAAATTGATAATTAACTAGCGATTCTTCTTATAAAACGACTTATCTCCTTTGGTTTTCTGATATAATTTGATGTAATCAACATACATTTTAGCTTCGCCATTATTTAGTGCTGTCAACTGATTTATATCGTATATTTCGGAGAAAGTGCCTCCAACCGCAAGATTAAGAATTATATAAAACGGCTTACGAAAATAACGTGAAGTTTGGTTCAGCAGATTTTTGCCCGTAATTGGCAATTGGTAATAGGGTTTGGCTTTGGGAAATTTATCTGCATCCAGATACATTTTTATCGAGTCGGGAGTCCATACTAGCGTATAGGTATGAAAACCATCCTGTAAACTGTATTCATTTGTGGTAGAAATACCTTTGTTTGGATATTTACCTCCATTCCAGCTTTCGCCCCAATGACATGCACCGTTAAAATAGCGATCTTGTACGCCTTTATCTATACCGGTTTTCTTACCCATTTCAACAATATCAATTTCGCCACATTTTGGCCAACTTGATTGATTGTGATCTGCACCAAGCATCCAAAAAGCTGGCCATAAACCATTTGCAGTAGTCGGCATTTTTATTCTACCAACAATTTTACCATATTTAAAGGTTAATCTGCCATCGCTAGATAAACGCCCCGAGGTAGCAGTCTTATTATTATATTTTTGTTTCCGGGCTGTTATAATCAGGCAATTTTCGCCACTTACAGGTTCTTTTCCTATTGAGATATTGGCTGGGAGATAATACTGTAATTCTCGGTTTCCGCCACCTTCACCACTTTCGGATAAATTCCATACAGTTGTATCTAAAGTTGCCTTATCGAAATTATCTTCCCACACAAGTTTATATTCTTGAGCTCCTAAAAACAGGCTGAATAAAGTAAAAATTAAAACAATAGCATTTTTCATTTTTTTGTGTAATATTAAAATCCGGTAGATGAATTTGGAGTAAGTCTTGTTACTTTAATATTGCTATAATTTGGCGTTTTCAGCTCAGTTTTTTGTGATTTTTGTATCTCAGTTTGATTATACTGGTCAAAGGGTTTTTTGTTTTGTTGTTTGGCTTGATAAAGTCCAAAAGCAAAAACAAAAAACAAAAGAACTAAACTGTAATTGGCTGTGATTTTTTTAACTCGCATAATACTTTAGAATTTATTTCTTAACAACTTTTTGTATACTAAAACTGCCATCTGCAAATTTCACGTTAATTATATAATTTCCAGGGCTCAATTTACTCATATCAACTATTGATTCGTTGGTATTTTCTTGTACTATTTTTAATGTCTGACCCACCAGATTTAATACCGAAACTTGCCTAATTTCTTGACTAGCATGTATATGCAATTTTTCAATAATTGGATTTGGGAAAATACGCAGGTCTCTATACACATTATCAATCGCATTTACTTTGTTGGAATTAAATGAAATATTATCCCAATAACAAACCCGTTGCGATGTTCTAGTTGTGCTATTGTCAGGTATTATGGTTAAGCGTGTAATGGTTTGACCTATGTGGCCTGTCAAATCAAATGTCAATTCTTCCCATTGATTTATAAGGGTATTTGGAACCAACATTTCGAAATTAGTTGATCCATTTTCAAATTTAAAATCGAAATTGCTGATATAATTCTTATATACCATAACTTTTACCTTACAATTGTCAGCTGTAAAAGTCTGTGAACCGATATTGTCAGAATAAAGTCCTGCCCATGACATTGCACCGACATTGATAGTGTATTTAGCACAATTTGACGATAAATTTATCCCTGAAGGGTTTGGATTTGGTACAACTGAATAAAGTGAACTTGCATTGTCGCCATTTCCAAACAAAACCCAGGTCCAATCCTGACCTACAGTTTCGTAGTCAATCGTTGCAACTCCGTTAAACGAAATTCCGGTGGTGGCAGAAATGCTCAGCGGATTATTGGTTGCAGCATTGCCACTGGCATCTTTGGCTACTATTGAGAAATTGTAAGTTGTGGAAGAATTCAGTCCGTTTACAATGTACGATGTCTGAACACCCGAAATTCCTTTTACGGAAAGTATAGAAGTACCATAGCTGATATAATAAATCACACTGCCCGAGTTATCAGTAGCATTGAGCAATAGCTCCACGCTATTGGGAGTTACAGCACCCTTGGTAGCCGTAAATGCAGTTGGCGACTGGGTATCAACGGTAGTTGATGGACCATTAAAAATTTCGCCTTTTACACCTTGTTGATATATACGAACATAATCGACCCACATTTTAGCGGGTGTACCATCAGTTGGTAATGCTGTTATTTTGGATAAATTTGAATTTCCGGTGATTCCTGTGAAATTGCCTCCTACAGCAAGATTGAGAATAATACCAAATGGTTTGTGAAAATAATAGGATTTATCTCCAATCAAATTTGTGCCGATAATACTAAATTGATAATATGGCTGATTGGTTGGAAATTTATCTAAATCGAGGTACATTTTCACAGCCAGCGAATCCCAAATCAGCGTATAAAGATGAAAATCATCCTGTACGCCATAAGGAGCTGTGGTATCATACGAATTGTAAGTCCAGTTTTCGCCCCAATGACAAGCACCATCCATAAGCTTATCTTGTTTGCTCTGCGAAATGCCTGCCGCTGCTCCCATTTCAAGTATATCTATTCACCACAACGTGGCCAACCTACAGAACTAATATCGTTGCCTAACATCCAAAATGCAGGCCACAAGCCATTGGCGGTGTGAGGCAGTTTAATGCGTGCTTCCACTTTGCCATATTTAAACGAAACATTTTTAAGTGTATTCAGTCTTGCTGAAGTAACAACTTTTCCTCCGAAATTTTCACGTTTGGCATTGATAACCAGACAATTTACACCGCTTGGATCCTGCTCGATGGTTATATTTTCACGACGATAATACTGCATTTCGTTATTTCCGCCACCATCTCCATTCACTTCCACATTCCAATGTTGAGTTTCATTCAATACTGAATTATCAAAATTATCTTCCCACATTAGTTTATAGTTTTGAGTAAAAAGTGAAAGGGAAAATAAAAGCATACAAGAAACCAATACCTGTTTTATCATTAGATTGAAGGATGAAGTGAGTGAATCTCAAAAGTGAGAAATGGAAGAAACTGATTTAGAAAATTAGTCCGCAAAGCAGTACTTTGCGGACTTGAAGGAAATTATTATTTTACAAATTTCTGAGTTGAAACCTGACCATTTGTCATTTTTGCTACCACGATATAGTTGCCGGATACTAAACCTGATAAATCGATTGTTTTAGAATTTGTGTTCGCAACCTCAGTTTTAATATTTTGACCCAACAAATTACGAACAGTTACTTCGCTCATTTGTGATTCACATGAAACAATTAGGTTATTTGATTTCATATAACATTGAATAGCCGGAGCAGCCAACACATCATTGATGCCATTAGCAAAAGTCCAAGTACCTTTATAGAAAACTACATTATCAATATAGAAAGTGCCTGGTCCTGAGAAAGTTCCAAAACCTACCTGAGTAGGCAGGGTCGAAGCACCGGATGCTAATGAACTAACAGGAATATCAAAGCTGTTCCATACATTTGCAGTAAGAGTACTGTGATTTGTAGGAGTAGGTAACACATACCATGTACCGGTTGGAGTTACACAATATTTAATAGTGGCACTTGCAGCATCGGTAGCCGGATAAACGTCAAAATGCAAATTTGTCATTCCGGTAATAGTCAGGGGATCGAATTGGATTCCACC
>Ga0194037_1001916_pt1 | contig 14436 bp, 9 predicted proteins | sample JunL306m_MetaG_FD_148653 | JGI IMG/M metagenome (GOLD analysis project Ga0194037, IMG submission 148653) | Anoxic zone freshwater microbial communities from boreal shield lake in IISD Experimental Lakes Area, Ontario, Canada - Jun2016-L304-6m | ecosystem: Environmental > Aquatic > Freshwater >...
CTCATGGAGACACAAGATTAGCTGCTTGCTTGCTTGCTTGCTTGCTTGCTTGCTTGCTTAATATTGTAATATTCATTATGGAAACACGCTAAATTATTTTAGCTGAATTATCGCAAAAAAATAATGGAATAAGTTTACAAATAGAGGCATTAATTAGCTTTTATTCGATATTTTATGGTTTTAGAGATTATGTTACTAAGATAGTGGTTTTATAAATACAGAGTTTTGACCTCAAAAGCCGTCTACAAATTGCGACCTGTGTGTTTTGTTGCATTGTATTGGAGTTAAAACTCACGAGTTTTGTGGCTTTGTTTAGCGATAGCCTGTTAGGGTAAGTAATAGAGAAACCTCAATACACCAAGTGAAATGTTGGGTTTCGCGTTGCTTCATTCCAACGTTACATTCGTTATTTAAATCAAAACTCATGAGTTTTGACTCCCAAAAGCAGTGAGCAGATTGCGACCTGTGTGTTGTAGGGCATTGTATTCGAGTTAAAACTCACGAGTTTTTTTGCTTGTACATACATTTGTGCATAAAATACACAAATGAAAATAGAATTTGATCCTGATAAAGCCGCAACAAACCCATTGAATCATGACGGTGTAACTTTTGACGAAGCAAAGGCCGCATTACTTGATCCGTACGCATTAACCCGTGAGGATAGCCAAGCTGATAACGAGCAGCGTTTTATTACGTTGGGTATGGGTGCAAAAAATCGTATTCTAGTTGTTGTGTGGACACTACGAGATGAAACAGTGCGGCTAATATCAGCTTGGAAAGCTAATCAACCCCAAAGGAAATATTATGAGCAACAATTCTGATCCCTTGTTTAACCAATACGCAGATATTGAATTTAGTGATGCTAAACCGGTTGCCGAAATACCTGCTTTGGCAAAACTTCAAGCTGAACACGGAGGAAAGTCTCGAATTACCATGCGTGTAGATAACGCCACCCTAGCCGTTTTTAAGGCACGTGCCGAAATGAGCAATGGCAATTATCAAACATTGATGAATGAAGCATTAAAGCAATTTGCTCAAGGCATCACTCTATCTGATGTTGTAAGAGAAACGATTCGTCAAGAATTGCATAGCCAGTCTTAATGTAGCTAAGTCCTTAAGTCGTAAGTGATAACGAAATCACGACACGCTCGTTATTTAAATCAAAACTCATGAGTTTTGACTCCCAAAAGCAGTCAGCAGATTGCGACGTATATGTTGTAGGGCATTGTATTGGAGTCAAAACTCACGAGTTTTGTGGCTTTATTGTTCCCACGCAGAACATGGGAACGATATACAGCTAACCTTTTAGGCCGGAATAAGACCACCCAAGTGCAGTGCGGAGTGGCGTTTCCGGCACAGGAGCCCCGCAGATGCCGGAAACGCTTTACTCGCTTATGCTCGTAAAGACTTATTCCGGCCTACAGCTTAAAGACGAGGCAGCGTATTAAATGTAGGTCGGGTTACGGCTAGCGCCTAACCCGACGAAAACTAATTTTGTAGCGAGTAGGTTGGGGTGAAGCAGCGCGAACCCCAACATTTTGCGTGTTGCGTTGGGGTTCGTGAGATTTTTTTGTTCGATTGTTTTTGATCTTGCGAATGTAGGGCGGATTGCTGTCGCGAATCCGCCCTACGACTTACGGACTTGCAGATGCCGGAAACGCTTTACTCGCTTATGCTCGTAAAGTCTTATTCCGGCCTACAGCTTATTTTTGCTAAGGCCTTTGGCCGTCATTTTTTTACTGTGTTGCTTGGTTTAAAAGGCCTTTAGTCATTCTAGCTAGCATAAAATGTGAGTAGTAACGACAGCCAGACGCCTAGCAAGTAGCCTCGATTAAACGCAGTGGAATCGAGGGAACTAAAGCCAGGTAGAGTAGGCAACGCTCACTGCTTCCCGCTTCATAAGAGTTCACGATGATTACTCACTACGATTAACATGGAGCCAATAATATTAGGTTATAAAAAAGGGTGAATAAATCGAATGTTTATTCACCCTTTATAACAAGCAATCTCGTTGTTTAGACTATCTAGGTAATTCTGATGAACCCATCAAAAATTCATCAACTGCTTTCGCTGCTTGGCGGCCTTCGCGTATTGCCCAGACTACTAATGATTGGCCTCGACGACCATCACCTGCTGCGAATACTTTGTTAACGCTAGTGCTATATTGTTTTTCGGTGGCTTTGATTTGACCACGTCCATCTAATTCAACACCTAATTGCTTTAACAAGCCTTCATGTACTGGATGCACGAAGCCCATTGCCAATAAAACTAAGTCAGCGTCTAAAGTAAAGGCGCTACCTTCTTTATCGGACATTTTCCATTGGCCACCTTCTTGTTTCCATTCGACTTCTACGGCATTCAAATGAGTAATCACGCCATCTTTGCCTGTAACGCTTTGGGTATTGGCGCTCCAGTAACGGTGCTTTATACCTTCATCGTGTGAAGTGGTGGTACGTAACTTGTTAGGCCAGTTTGGCCAGGTTGTTAATTTGTTTTCTTTTTCAGGTGGTTTAGGCAAAATTTCTAATTGCACAACGGACAATGCGCCTTGGCGTATTGAGGTGCCTATGCAATCTGAGCCTGTATCGCCACCGCCTATTACGACGACATGCTTTCCTGTTGCAGAAATAGCCACATCTTCTGGGATGGTATCGCCCGCATTGCGTTTGTTTTGCTGGCGTAAGAAATCCATCGCAAAATGCACGCCTTCGAAATCATTACGTCCAGCGACTTCTAGGTCACGAGGTTTCTCTGAACCGACTGCCAATACCACTGCATCGAATTCATCGAGTATTTTTTGTACTGGAATATCGGTGCCGATGTTGCTGTTAGGTCTAAAACGTACACCTTCAGCTTGCATTTGGGCAATGCGGCGGTCGATGTGAGATTTTTCCATTTTGAAGTCAGGAATACCATAACGCAGTAAGCCACCGATACGGTCATTTTTTTCATATACGACGACATCATGTCCGGCACGCGCTAATTGTTGCGCACAGGCCATGCCCGCTGGGCCTGAACCTATAACGGCTACGCGTTTACCTGAACGTTGTGCAGGAATTAATGGCTTTACCCAACCCATTTCCCAGCCTTTGTCGATAATAGCGCGTTCTATGGATTTAATAGTGACCGGTTGGTCGGTTAAATTCAATGTACAAGCAGCTTCGCAAGGTGCAGGGCAGATACTTCCAGTAAATTCTGGAAAATTATTAGTGCTATGTAAAACAGCTAAGGCTTCTTGCCAGTTGCCGTGAAATACACCGTCATTCCATTCAGGAATGATGTTATTAACAGGACAACCTTGATGACAAAATGGAATGCCGCAATCCATGCAGCGTGAGCCTTGCTCTGCCATTTTCTCATCGCTAGGCGCGATGGTAAATTCTCGATAATGTTTGATGCGATCACTCGGTGCTTCATAGCTCCGTTCAGTGCGTGCAAGTTCCATAAAACCAGTGGGTTTGCCCATTTTAAATACCTTCTTTAAATAAACGGTTACGCAGTTAGGGAGGCTTGTTCTGCTTGAATTTGTTTAAGTGCTGCACGATAATCGACAGGCATTACTTTAACAAATAGCGGCAAATAATGCTGCCAATTATCCAGTATGTGTTGAGCTCTTGGGCTACCAGTATAGCGTTTATGATTTTGAATCATATGTTTTAAGCGTTGAGCATCATGACGAGTCATGTCTGACATTAAATGCACGCGACCATGTGTTTCTAAATCCCCACCTTGATGAGCGATAAGTTCAAGCGTATCGTCTTCTGCTGGAATCGGCTCTAGCTCAACCATAGATAGATTGCACAATTGATCAAAGCTACGTGATTCATCCAATACATAGGCGATACCGCCTGACATACCGGCTGCAAAATTACGTCCAGTTTTACCTAATACGACAACAACACCACCGGTCATGTATTCACAACCGTGGTCACCTACGCCTTCAACAACTGCGAGGGCGCCTGAGTTACGTACTGCAAATCGTTCACCGGCAACACCGTTAAAATAACATTCGCCACTGATAGCACCGTATAAAACAGTGTTACCTACGATGATATTTTCAGAGGGGTCAATAGGGCAGTCTTTAGGTGGATAAATAGCGATACGACCACCACTCATGCCTTTGCCAACGTAGTCGTTGCCTTCGCCTTCAAGTTCGATGCTAATACCTTGCGCCAAGAACGCACCAAAGCTTTGCCCAGCAATGCCGGTCGCTTTAATGGCAATGGTGTCTTCAGGTAAACCTTTGTGGCCATAACGTTTAGCCACTTGGCCTGATAACATGGCACCGATAGTGCGGTTAACATTACGAACATGGGTGTTGATTTGAACGGCCTGACCCTTTTCTAAGGCAGGTTGAGCCTCTGCAATCAAGCTATGATCTAAAGCTTGATCTAAGCCATGATCTTGAGTTTCACAATGATAAACCGCTTCGTTGACCTCAGTTTCTGGTTTGTAGAATATGCGACTAAAGTCTAAGCCATCCGTTTTCCAGTGTGATAAGGCGCGTTGCATATCCAATTTATCAGAGCGACCGACCATTTCATTAAGAGTACGGAAGCCTAATTTTGCCATCCAGCGTCTTACATCTTCAGCAACCATGAAGAAATAATTGACGACATGCTCAGGTTGGCCAGTAAAACGTTTACGCAATTCAGGGTCTTGAGTAGCAACACCCACTGGGCAGGTATTTAAATGACATTTACGCATCATTAAACAGCCTGAAACGATCAAGGGTGCCGTAGCAAAACCAAACTCATCTGCGCCTAGTAAAGCGCCAATCACTACATCTCGACCTGTGCGCAAGCCACCATCAACTTGCACGGCAATACGACTACGTAGTTTATTAAGCACTAAGGTTTGATGTGTTTCAGCTAAACCAATTTCCCAAGGTAAACCCGCGTGTTTGATTGAGGTCATAGGGCTAGCGCCAGTGCCACCATCATAACCAGAGATGGTGACATGATCAGCATGAGACTTAGAAACGCCTGCTGCTACAGTACCTACACCGACTTCAGAAACCAACTTAACACTGATGCGCGCTTCTGGATTAACGTTTTTCAAATCGTGAATTAGCTGGGCTAAATCTTCAATTGAATAAATGTCATGATGCGGTGGTGGCGAAATTAAACCGACACCTTGAGTTGAATGACGTACTTTAGCAATAACCGCATCGACTTTGTGACCGGGTAATTGTCCGCCTTCGCCTGGTTTTGCGCCTTGTGATATTTTGATTTGTATGTCATCAGCATTGACCAAATACTCAGTGGTTACACCGAAACGACCCGAAGCGACTTGTTTGATCGCTGAGCGCATAGAATCGCCATTGGGTAAAGTTTGGAAACGCTCAGGAAGTTCGCCACCTTCACCAGTATTTGATTTACCACCAATACGATTCATGGCGATAGCCAGATTAGTGTGCGCTTCATAAGAGATTGAACCGAAAGACATCGCGCCAGTTACAAAACGTTTAACAATATTGGCTGCTGATTCAACTTCTTCTAAAGGGACTGGATCTGCATCTTCTTTGAAAGACATCAGGCCTCGTAGCGTTAGTAATGATTCGTTTTGCTCGTCAATTAATCGGCAAAAATCAGCATATAGATCAGGGCTATTGGTGCGTGTTGCATGTTGCAAAGTACTGATAGTTGCTGGTGTCCAAGTATGCGCTTCGCCGCGGATACGATAAGCATATTCACCACCGATATCTAAAGCATTGCGATATAAGGGTGCGTTACCAAAAGCAAGGCGATGACGGCGAACAGTTTCTTCACTGATCTCAGTTAAACCTGCACCTTCTGTTGTGCTGGTGGTGCCTGTGAAATAACGATCCAAGAAGGGCTCAGATAAACCAATGGCGTTGAATATCTGTGCGCCACAATAAGATTGATAAGTAGAAATGCCCATTTTTGACATTACTTTGAGCAAGCCTTTAGAAACCGCCTTTACATAGCGTTTTTGAGCTTCATATTCGCTTAAGTCGGCGATGTCAGCACATAGTCCATTGAGTGTATCCAGTGCCAGATAAGGATTGATCGCTTCTGCGCCATAAGCCGCTAATAAAGCAAAGTGATGTACTTCGCGAGCTTCACCTGTTTCTATCACTAATCCAACTTTAGTTCTTAAGCCTTCTAAGGTTAAGTAATGATGAACAGCTGATGTAGCCAATAAAGCTGGGATAGCAACATGAGCAGCATCTAGGTCTCGATCAGAAAGTGCCAAAATGTTATTGCCATCAAGCACGGCTTGTTTAGCAGCTAAACAAAGTTTGTCTAGTGCGCCTTCCATGCCCTGACTGCCTAAGTCAGATGGATAGCATAGCGTTAACGTTTTAGTCTTAAATACGCCACCTGTACGTGCTTCAATGCGACGAATTTTTTCTAAATCTTGATTGGTCAGAATAGGTTGGTCAACTTCAAGGCGCATGTGAGTGCCGCCTTCATCTAGACCTAGTAAGTTAGGGCGTGGACCAATCAATGAAACCAATGACATTACTAATTCTTCACGAATAGGATCTATCGCTGGATTGGTAACTTGGGCGAAACCTTGTTTGAAATAATCATATAGCATGCGTGGACGTTGCGATAAAACAGCAAGTGCCGCGTCGATACCCATAGAGCTGATGGCTTCTTGTCCAGTCAGTGCCATCGGTTTTAGGATAAATTCAATATCTTCTCGTGTGTAACCAAAAGCTTGTTGCCTGTCCATCAGCGTATTAGCGTCAGGTGCCATCGCTGAGACTTCTGCAGGCAGTTTGGATAATAAGATTTGAGTCTTGTCTAGCCAGTCTGAATAAGGATGTAAGTGGGCTAATTCAGCTTTCAATTCGGCATCATCGATGATGCGTCCTTGCAAGGTATCAATCATCAACATTTTGCCAGGTTGTAAGCGCCATTTTTTGATGATTTTATGCTGAGGTATATCGAGTACACCCATTTCTGATGCCATGATAACGAAATCGTCATCTGTGACTAAGTAACGAGCAGGGCGTAGACCATTACGATCTAAGGTGGCGCCAATTTGACGGCCATCTGTGAAAGCAATCGCTGCTGGGCCATCCCATGGTTCCATTAGGGCAGCGTTGTATTCATAAAAGGCACGTAGTTTTTCATCCATCAGTACGTTGCCAGCCCAAGCTTCAGGGATGAGCAACATCATGGCATGAGCCAGCGTATAGCCGCCAGCGACTAACAGTTCTAAAGCATTGTCGAAACAAGCTGAATCAGATTGGCCTTCGGCAATCAGTGGCCATAATTTGTGTACATCTTCGCCTAAAACTTTAGAGGCGATAGAGTGACGGCGTGCAGCCATGCCGTTGACATTGCCACGTAAAGTATTAATTTCACCATTATGCGCAATCATGCGGAAAGGGTGAGCTCTATCCCAAGTAGGGAAGGTATTGGTAGAAAAGCGCTGATGAACTAAAGCCATTGAGCTGTCAAGGCGTTCATCAAGTAGATCAGGGTAATATGAGCCTACTTGGTTCGCTAATAACATGCCCTTGTAGACTAAAGTGCGTGAAGATAACGAAGGTATATAGAAAGAATGGCCATGATCAAGGTTTAAATCACGGACAGCATTTTCTACTTGTTTACGAATAACAAATAGTTTACGTTCGAAGGCGTCTTGATCGGCGCAGTCTTCGCCGAAGCCGATGAAAATTTGTTTAATATTGGGTTCAACTTGCTTGGCTGTTTCACCAAGGCCGTCATTGTTTACCGGTACGTCGCGCCATCCGAGTAAGACCGCTTTTTCTTGTTTGATAATGTCGGTAAGTAGGGTAATGCAAGTGTCGCGATTTGAGGCGTCACTCGGTAAAAAAACCATGCCTACTGCATAGTTGCCTTCAAGAGGTAGTGTTAAGTTTTGCTTTGCGCATTCAGCACGTAGAAAAGTGTCAGGCATTTGTATCAATATGCCCGCGCCATCACCTGCATAGGGATCAGCACCCACAGCGCCCCGATGGGTCAGGTTTTTTAGTAGTTCTAAGCCTTGACTAACTATCTTGTGGCTTTTATGGCCCTTGATGTGAACAATGAAACCCACGCCACATGCGTCATGTTCATGGCGCGGATCATATAAACCTTGTCTGGTTGGTAGCATACTTTGACTCATGGTCACCTCTGAAAGAATATTACAAAAGGGTAGTTGATCCCTTTAAAACCCTAGTCTTGCTCACACGCTGATGCTATCTTTTAAAGCTGCAACGGAGCAAAACCGCTAAATTATACGGATGCTAGCTTAGCCTGTCACGCAGTCTTTTTTTATAAGTCAAATAAATTATGAATTGGTAAGGTGATAATGAATTTAGATTAAATTATTGCTTTAGACGCCTTAATAATAGGTGAAATTAAAGTCTTTTAATAGAGTCTGTTGTTAAGTTTTTGAATATTCTGTTTTTTTAGGTTAATTTATAAGAATATGTTGATGGTAAGATGCAATAAATTAATTATATTCGGGATGTGATTAGCTTGATGTAATGGATTTGTAAATTAAGGTGATAAATTGCTATATTCCAGCATTTGTTATGCTTGCAAAAGAAAAAGAGCTCTGAATCTTTAGTGAAAAAGTTATTATCCTGAAAGAAATTGTTCTGGTGATAAATTGAATTATGTAGTTATTAGAAATTAAGGTGTTTAGAGTGTCTGAAGAAGAGCGCCGAGAAAATGCGGCTAAAATTATTGATGAAATTGCTTCAAATGCGGCTACATTTACAGCTATTTTTTCTCAGGTTCCTGGAATGGGTATGGCTACATTGACTAAATATTATTTGGAACTGGCAAAGAAAATTGCGGGGTTGTTCGAACAAGAGTTGGAAGTTCAAGCCGCAACTTCATTAGTAATATCAGCCTGTGAATGTAATAAACAAGCAATTTTTAATAAGTCAGTATTGGGTTGGATACCGTTAGTGGGTAATGCTGTTAATGCTAAGATCACCTTTGACCTTAGCAAGAATATAGGTTGGTTTATTTATGACTATTTTGATAGGCTAAAGGCTAAGAGATAACCTAACTTTTGTTGTAGCTTTATTTTTCGCCCTGAGCCTTATTCCGCACTTAAACTGTCCAGCTTTAAGTTCGTAGCTGCTTAGAGTAAATGGGTTCCTTGAAACATTGTAGCTATGGCATGTCCAAAAGAAGCGCCTAGTTTGTCAGCTAATTTATCCATAAACCGACTTTGTTTGGTAAAGTCTACGCGCTTTTCAGCACCAATAATGTCTTTGGCGACTTGATCTTCAGTGCCAAAAGCATCGGCAATGCCATTATTAACACCCGCTTCACCTGTCCAAACTAAGCCTGAAAACATATCAGGTGATTCTATTAACCTATCACCACGACCTGCTTTAACAGCGCTGATGAATTGTTGATGAACTTGATCCAATAAGCCCTGCATGTATTTGGTTTCATCGGTTTTCGGTGGCGAAAAAGGATCTAGCATGGCCTTATGCGCACCAGCCGTTAATAAGCGACGTTCTACACCCAATTTTTGCATAATATCAACAAAGCCAAAGCCATCCATCAATACGCCAATAGAGCCAATAAGGCTGGAAGGATTAACGAAAATTTTATCAGTGGCTGACGCAATGTAATAGCAGCCTGAAGCACAAATGTCACTGACGACTGCATAGATAGGTAGTTCGGGATGTTCTTTTTTTATAGATCTAATTTCTTCATAAACGTAGGCCGATTGTACTGGACTGCCACCGGGTGAGTTTGAGTGCAGAATAATGCCTTTGGTTTGCTTGTCTTTTACGGCATTTCTTAAGCTTTCTATGATGCTAGCAGCATTGGCATCTTTATCTTCTGCAATCGGACCTATGACATCGATGACTGCGGTATGCTCTTTACTGTCAATACCCATATCTTTTTTAAGAGCAGGATATAAAGAGATGCCCAAAATAATCGTTAAGTAACAAAAAACTAATGATTTAAAGAAAACGCTCCAGCGTCTGGCACGGGTTTGTTCAGTTATGGCCGCTAGTGCTAGTTTTTCAATAACATCTCGTTCCCAACCTGATTCTTTAGCAGCGCGAGTTTGCTTCAAATCGTCGTATCGTTTTTCCATGACTGATTAACCTTATATGAAATTTAGTAATTCGGTGGGTTGCTCTAAGCACAATAAGGGCTGATAAGCTTGCAAGCTTGAAGCAGAGTTTGCGCCACAGCTGACTGCGATCGATGAGATAGAGGCATTAACGGCCATTCGTAAGTCGTGGATAGAATCACCGACCATTAAAGCGCGTTCTTTAGCTGTTTGGGTGTGTGAAATGATTTCGTGTAGCATAAGTGGGTCTGGCTTGGAGGCGGTCTCATCCGCGCAGCGAGTGGTACAAAATAAATGTTCAGTCCCCGTTGCCTCTAGGGCTTCTGTTAGTCCGGCTCTGGTTTTGCCTGTTGCGACTGCAAGTTGATAGCCTTGGTCTTTTAGATGAATTAGCATGTCATAGACGCCCGGAAATAAATCATCACGACTCATGGTTCTTGAGAAATAGTTCTGGCTATAACTACTAATCAATTGATTAAGTGTTTGTTCATCGACTTCAGGAAATAAGCTGTGCATAGCTTTATTAATACTTAGGCCAATAACATTTTTTGCCTCCTGAACTTCGGGTATAGGGAGATTGCAGTCAATTGCAGCCTGTTGCAAGCAATGTGCGATCCAATCTATTGAATTAATAAGAGTGCCATCCCAATCAAAGATGATTAAATCAAATCGTTTCTTCATTTTTTAATAAGTTTTCCAGTTGGGCCGGTAAGGGCGCTGAAATAGATATCAGTTCCCCCGTAACAGGGTGCTGAAAGTTTAATGTTTTCGCATGTAAAAACATGCGTTTATAGCCTTTTGTTTTAAATGTTTTGTTGATTTCATCGACGCCATAGCGGTCATCGCCGATTATAGGATGACCTAGACTTGCTGCATGGACGCGAATTTGATGCGTACGTCCTGTTTTTGGTGAGGCTTCAACCAAAGTGGCATTCGAAAATAACTGTATGCGACGAAAGAGTGTTTCAGCTGGTTTGCCAGAAGGGCTAATGACTACAATGCGCTCGCCACCTACGCTCACATTTTTTAATAACGGTGCTGTGACGATTAATTTTTTTCTATTCCATTGGCCTGATAGCAAGGCTTGATACGTTTTTTGAATCTGGCTATTTCTAAATAGTTCTTGTAATAATCGTAAGGCGCTGCGTTTTTTTGCGATTAATAAACACCCAGAGGTGTCTTTATCAAGACGGTGGACGAGTTCTAAAAATCGAGCCTCTGGTCTAAGTTGTCGGAAGCCTTCAATAATTCCGGAACTGACGCCACTGCCGCCATGAACGGCAAAGCCTGCAGGTTTGTTAATGATAATAAAGCCTTCATCTTCATAGAGAACGCCCTCTTGTAAGGCGGCCTGCAATCCTTGTGGTACATAAGTTTCTTCGCTGCGTTCAGCAATCCTAACGGGAGGTACTCTGACGATATCTCCGGCAAGTAAGCGGTATTTAACATCGACTCGACCTTTGTTGACTCTAACTTCGCCTTTTCGAACAATTCGGTAAATATGGCTTTTAGGTACGCCTTTTAAGCGGGCAATTAAAAAATTATCGAGTCTTTGATCGCAATTATCTTCAGTAATTTCGACATAGACGACTTTTGGTAAGGTATTTTCTTGTATATTCATGCTGCAAATAATACCAGTATTTAGGATGTTTGATGCTTTAAAATTGATGTAAGCTCATAAGGTTGTTATATTAGGCAAGTTTTTAAGGAAAACAGACTTTAAGCTCTACAGCTTTCGGTTTTGAAACTGATTTAGAGCGACTTAATGACGATTAAAATAACACGCATGTGCTTAACGATTCATTATAAGATTTTCGGGTTCATCGTACGACCCTAGACGCACGATTTATTAACACCTGTTTAAAGCAGAATTTACCAACTAAGACTGAGAAACATAAACTTAGCATCTGTCCCGCGTCCAAGCTATGGCTTTTTGTTGAGCTAAAATAGCAAAAAGATGATGTAGGTGATGGAGTATAAGGCCGTATCAACTAAGCTGATTGTGTTACCGTTAGCAATATCGCATCGCGTTTATAAAATGATAAATGCTTGAGGCGCTAACCCAACCAGTCTGGTTCAGTAAAGTCTGACAATGGAGCAGGAAACAACAAGGATATAAAATGAAAAGAATGCTTATCAACGCTACGCAGGCTGAAGAACTGCGAGTTGCTTTGGTAGACGGTCAAAAACTATATGATTTTGATATAGAAGTGCCGTCAAAAGAACAAAAAAAATCTAATATATATAAAGGTATTATTACTCGAGTAGAACCTAGTTTAGAAGCTGCTTTTATAAACTACGGTGCTGATAAACATGGTTTTTTGCCCTTTAAGGAAATATCTCCACTGTATCGTCAGTTCCAAGAAGGCGCTGAGACTGATGGTCGTAGACCTGCTATTAAAGATCTGATCAAAGAAGGTCAGGAAATACTGGTTCAAATAGAAAAAGAAGAGCGTGGCAATAAGGGTGCAGCATTAACGACGTATATTAGTTTGGCGGGTACTTATTTGGTACTGATGCCTAATAATCCTAAAGCTGGTGGTATCTCTAGGCGTATAGAAGGTGAAACTCGTAGTGATTTGCGTGAAGTGATGGCTTCATTGGAAATTCCTGAAACGATGGGTCTGATCGTCAGAACAGCGGGTTGTGGTAAAAATGCTGAAGAATTGCAGTGGGATTTAAATTATCTATTGCAATTGTGGGAAGCTATTGATCGTTCATCTAATGAGCAAAAAGCGCCCTTTTTAGTCTTTCAAGAAAGTAATGTCATTATTCGCGCTTTGCGTGATCACTTACGTGGCAATATTGATGAGATTTTGATTGATAATGCTGAATCATTTGCCTTAGTTCAAGATTTCCTAAAGCAAGTGATGCCTCATTTCTTGCCTAAAGCGAAGTTGTATCAAGATGCAGTGCCATTATTTAGCCGTTATCAGATTGAATCACAAATAGAAGTAGCCTATTGTCGCGAAGTGTCTTTGCCTTCAGGTGGATCATTGGTTATCGATCATACTGAAGCTTTAACATCGGTTGATATCAACTCTGCTCGTGCTACTAAAGGCAGTGATATTGAAGAAACAGCTCTTAATACAAATTTAGAAGCTGCCGATGAAATTGCTCGCCAACTTAGATTACGCGATTTAGGTGGTCTATTTGTTATCGATTTTATCGATATGATGTCCAACAAGAATCAGCGTACTGTTGAGAACCATTTACGTGACGCTCTTAAGATAGATAGGGCTCGTATTCAAACGGGTCGTATTTCACGCTTCGGTTTGTTAGAGATGTCTAGGCAAAGAATGCGTCCATCATTGGGTGATTCTACGCAATTGCCATGTCCTCGTTGTAAAGGGCAGGGTACTATTCGAAATGTAGAATCAGTTGCGCTTTCAGTATTGAGAATAATTGAAGAAGAAGCAATGAAGAAGGGTACCGAAAAGGTCATTGCTCATTTGCCTATCGAGTGCGCAACCTTTTTGTTGAATGAAAAGCGTCATGCTATTGAGCAAATCGAGCAGAGACTAAAAATTGGCATCATCATTTTGCCTAGTAAGCACTTAGAAACGCCAGCTTATGATATTGAGCGTATTAAGGAAAAAGAGTTTGGTGACGAGCGCCCGAGTTATTTGCAAATAAAAGCTGAAGATATTGCGGTTCCTGAGTTTGCTCAGCAAGTCAAACCTAAGATTGAAAAAGCAGTTATTAAAGAGTTTATGCATGATTCACCTGCGCCAGTTCAAGCTAAAAGTGAAGCTGCTAGTTTAATTAAGCGCTTTTGGAATAAATTATTAGGTTCAGAAACGACTACTGCAGTGGATGCTGTGGAAGGCGCTAAAGCATCTTCTGCATCGATTTCAGAAAAGCCACGTTCAACTGAAGAGGGTCAACCTAGTCGTAACCGTAATAATCGACGTGGAGGAAGAAATCAAGGCCAAAGAAACCAAGATTCTCGTCCACCTCGGCCGCCACAAGAACCACGTCAAGAGCGCGGTCCAAGAGAGCCTCGTCCAGAGCGGATATTGCAAGAGCCTCGCTCAGAGAATCTATCTCAAGAGCAAGAAGCTAAGCCAGAGCAAAATAAAGAACCTCGGTCTAGAAACATGAGAGGGCCTGGTCGCAATGTAAGGCGTAATCTTGCACCTGTTAATGTTGCGACAGAGGAAAATGTTGATGCTGGACAAAATCAATTGCCTGCTGATGATCTGTCAATACCCCAGGTTCCTTTGTTAAATCAAGAGACTTTTTCTGAAAATGATGAGCAAGCGAAGCCTGCCGCCAGAAAAAATAACAATCGCAGAGGTCCAAATCGTAGAAGACCACGTAATCCAAACTATAAAAGAACAGAAGGAGAGGCTGATTCAGTAGTTGGTGATACTTCGTTGGCGGCAGTAGATA
>Ga0194037_1001918_pt1 | contig 14427 bp, 13 predicted proteins | sample JunL306m_MetaG_FD_148653 | JGI IMG/M metagenome (GOLD analysis project Ga0194037, IMG submission 148653) | Anoxic zone freshwater microbial communities from boreal shield lake in IISD Experimental Lakes Area, Ontario, Canada - Jun2016-L304-6m | ecosystem: Environmental > Aquatic > Freshwater >...
TTATTTTTTCTTAATATAAGATAAATACAATATATATTTAGTGGAAGAAAAAGTAAGCCTTGGATATGAGAAAAAATTGAAAGAAGAAAACTTAAAATTAAAATAATAAATGAAAATACTTTCACTATTTTTATAGGGATACTATTAATAAAAATAGTATATGTAACGAGACAAATTAATATATTCAGTAGCTGAAACATTTCATATCTAGCAAAAACCAAACTAGAACCTGCGACACCAATAAAGCTAATTAAGATAGCAAAATGAGTAAGATTATTTTTACCAAAATTCATGAAAGAAACAACTGCAATAATAGAAATTATTATTGCAACTGAAATGTACCGAAATTGTGTAAGGGATAAAATCTGGTCAAAATATGATATGACTGCAGCTGGAATAATTGCTACGCCAAAAATAGAGCGATAATTTGATTTACAAAGCTGAAATAATCCCGAAATTATTCCATTGTCCTGAAAATATCTCCCAAGATGAATGTGCATGGCAATCTCATCTGGATAGATTGGCGAATTGATCCAAGGCGCCAGGGCTAATAAACCCAAAAAACAAGGTAAAACTAGATACAAAAAGTATTTTATTATTTTCAAAATTATTAGAGTAGTTTTTTAATTAAAATTATACAAATCTAAATATAATTGACTACTACAACTGTCTCCTTCTACACTTATCACAGCTTTTGTTTTTGGAAGGACAATCATTATTAGGCACATTGCAATCACATGTAGGCTTCTCCCTATGTCAAGTGCAATTGAGGGTAATGAAATAAGAATTACTACATATGATGATATTAAAGAGCCAATATATTTATTTGATATACAAACCAATATTAATGTCAGAAAATATATGAGGATACCCAAATGTATTAAGAAAAATATTCTTAATACATAGACATCGCTTCCAAATATTTTAAATATTGTAGCTAATTCGTAAATAAAAATCCCATGAGTTGATACTGGAATATCAATATGAAGTAAGGCGCCATTATTTATTTGTTTTGCTAAAAATCCGTAGAAAGCTGTATCTTCTGATATTGGAAGATTGATGAAAAAAATGCCGTAAACTAAGACTAATACTACAGGAACTAGAAGAAAAAAATTCTCGGCCCATGCTCTTTTCCGTGGATGATAAGAATCGATATAGGTTGCTAACTGCATTAAAAATTTATTCTCTCGCTCTCTACGACAATAGGCCTATTCTGAACGTAGTTTTGAATAGAGGCGATATATTCCCCTAGTATTCCGATAAATATAAACAGCAAGCCAAATAGTGACAGGCTCGCAATTAAGATGGGAGCAATTCCAATTGGGAAGGTATTCCACCAAATCAGTTTTGCAATTAAAAACAGGAATCCAGCACCCAAGCTGACTAAACCAATTCCTATTCCAACGAATGAAGCGATTCGTATTGGCACCAGGGAGTGACTAACTATTCCAAGCATTGCAATATCAAAAAGGGTATAGAAGTTATTTTTTGATACGCCACGCAAACGTCTCGGTTGGTTAAATTCAATTTTCTTGACTGGAAAGCCTAGTTCACAAATTAAACCTCTTAAGTAAGGGTATGGATCGTTAATTTTGCGAATTTCATCCATCACCTTTTTGTCGTACAAGCCAAATCCAGTGGTATCGTTAATCAGCTCAATATCAGATATCTTATTTAGAATTCTGTAATAAAGTTTTCTAAAAAAATGTACGACCTTATTTCCTTCACTCACTGGCTTCACCGCTAAAACAACTTTATAACCCATCTCCCACTGCTTAATAAACTCTGGCACCAATTCGGGAGGGTCCTGCAAGTCTGAGGCAAGATAGATTACGGCATCGCCTGTGGCCTGCATGAGCCCCCAATAGGGAGATCGGATATGTCCAAAATTTCGAATATTAACGATGATCTTGAGGCGTCTATCGACATTAGCTATCGCCTTGAGTTTTTCAACCGTACCATCCTTAGAGGCGTTATCTATAAAGATGTACTCAAACTCATATTGTGGATAGCTTTCCCACATTGTACTGACGCGATGAAAGAGCTCTTCTATGTTTTGCTCTTCATTAAAGGTAGGGGAAACAAAGCTAATTTTCTGCATGGTGTTTTATACCCTGGCTTTAAATGTGAATTTCTTATGACCCAAATAAGAAATGACTACCGTTACGAAAATAGCGAGCGCTTGGGATACCCATATATTCAAACCAACTATGTCTACTAACACCCAAATCACTAGGATACTAATGAGGGCCACATTACCATACACGATACAGGCCTTTAAGTATTCCTTTAGCCAGTTTCCTTTGGTGCGAAAGACAAATAGCTTGTAAGTTATGAATGACATCGTCATGCTGATGAGATTACAAATAAAGGCAATAAATGCCGTATGTACTGAATCCGTTAGTAATAGAAATAGGATGACTCCCAAACTGTATCCAAAAACTGTATTCCAACCGCCTGCGACAAGGTAGCGAAATTTACTAGAATTCAGTAGACTCTTAATCACGTTATTGATCACGCCTTAAGATACTGGATACAGTTTCATCAATTGCATGCCGAGTATCAACACCTAAACTCAATGAGCCAAAATCTTTTGCTTTTTCAATACTCGGAATATATCGATCAATATTTGATCTGCTGATATTGGCACCGGCATATGAGACATTGAATTTTTCAGCAATTTGTTTGGCAATATCTCTTATTTCAAACACTTCATCTGATCCAACATTCAATATGGGGCAGCGAGCGTCGCCTAACTCGCAAATACTCATTAGCCATTTAACTAAATCATCAGCATACATATAACTACGATAAACAAGATGATCTGCTTTTACTTGGATTGGCCTGTTATTGAGACCATCTCCTATAAAATTCCCAATTGCAAAATGCTTGTCACGCGGTAAATATGACCCTACAAATGCAAAGCAACGTGCAATACTTACTGAAAGACCTTCCTTACCTAAATTGATAATTGCCTCTTCAGCATCTCGTTTTGCCGCTGCATAATTTTGCTTAGTTAGTGACATGTCAGCTAATGGGCCGCCATCGTAATTTTCAGGGATTTTGTCAAGATCCGGCGGCTGTTGTCCATACACAGCGCCAGAGCTGCAGTACACAATACGGCTATTGTGATGAAACTTTTTTGCCAATTCACAATAGTTGTAGGTGCCGGCCTGAATATTTTTTTTCTCTACCTCGGGTTGGCTAAGGTAGTTTGCAGCGTCAGTCGAAGCAGCTGCATGTATAACATAATCAGCCATAGGAAGCTCTTTACAACTAGCAATATCTCCATTCATCAGCTTGATGGAAGTGCCCATAAGTTCCGGGGCTTCTTCTTTTAATCTGTCTGCATTTCTTGCTAAGACATAGATTAAGTCAATTCCCCATAGGTTTAGTAATCCCCGCTTGTACGCATCAAGAATGGACTTGCCAAAGAAACCAGACCCGCCGATGATTAAGAGGCTCGCCATAATGCAGGGCCTGCTTAAATGCCTCTATTTCTAAAACTTTTCAGCATAGTTTCATTACCAGAATAGGGTGTATCCAATATATCCACAGTAATTGGCTGATCCTTTAAGCAGGGACTGAGTAATTTATGCCCAAACTTTCCAAGCATTAATTCACGACTGGAAACCTGACCTTTTTGCAAGGGAATGGCCATATAGTAATCATCTTCACTTAATGTTTGACCAACCGCTAGATCCCTTTTTGCGTATACGCCGCGCACATAGGAGTCAAGGTAAGCAATTTCACGATCAATAAAAGTCCTTCTTTGTGAAGAAGAGGTTCCACACATCTCAACAGCCTTATGCCAAGCCTTAAACCAAGTATCGATTTGTTCTGGTAAAGAGGAATAAGTAGCAACCTGAAATCCATCATCATTGATATCAATATGCCGTTCGAATGTACGCACACCCTTGCCATAAGCAATGTACATAGAGGCTGTCCAATCATGATATTCATGACATGAATAACCAACTGTGATATCAGGGTAGCGATGGCGCAAATAGTCAATTTGATTTAACTCGCACTCGTTATCCTCATGGGGGTATGCGGCAATGCAGTGGTTTAGAGCCAAGGGGATTGATCGATGCGCGAAGAATGTCACTACATCATCCATATCCTTCTGCGTCATCCCACCAGTAGAAATAATTACTGGTCTACGAGTATGGGCAATTTTCTCTAACAAGGTCCAATCATTGTTATCCGCGCTGGCCACCTTAATGATTGGCATATCAAACTCAACACACCAGTCAACTGATTTTTCATCAAATGGGGTAGACATTGGAATGCATCCGCTTTGGCGAATAGCATCTACTAAAACCGCAAAGTCCCCTTTTGACATCTTGGTATCAGAAAGTCTTTTGACATAACGAATATCCTCCCTCTCCAAAAAATCTTTGTGGATGAAGTTATCGATATCTCTAAATTGCAATTTAATTGCTACCCGCATATTGTTAAAGCGAACAACCTTCGAAAAACGGTCAACAATAGCCAAGCCTCGATCCAGACTTCCCTGGTGATTACTAGCCATTTCGAGCACAAATAAATCTTCAAAAATTTCGTTATTAATCATATTTTCTATTTAATACCAATTGGTTAAGTATTCTATCGGAAATTTCTAGTTCAAATATTTTAAATACAGTCTCGTCTGTTCTTCGGTGAGGTCTGGGGACATTAAATGCAAGGGCTTTGACTCCATTGCCCCGCTTTCGGTAACTCGACTGGTGATTTTAGGAAAATAGGTTTGCTCAGGGTCAATAGTCACAATAAATGCGCAAGTGGTATCCGAGTTAAAAAGGCGTAAGAATTCTGGGTCATTTTCGTAACCCGGCTTCACTCGCACAACTGGAACATCCCAAGCAGAAAATAAAACATCCCACTTTGGCAAGCCTAGACCTGTTTGTCTATCACACCCTACATAACTGCCACCAAAGTAGTTCTTTTGTGTCATCCGAATAGATGCGTAACCAGAATCATCCAAAATGAACATTTTTAAATTTAACTGATTGATTGCTGCAGTACCGATTTCTTGTAAATTCTGGGAAAAACCGCCATCGCCTTCAACCAAAATCACCCGTCGAGCGGGATTTGCAAGCGCAGCGCCAATCGCTCCAGATAAGCCATAGCCCATAGAGGCCAATCCCTTATTTGTCACCATGAGCTGACCGGGCTGTTGTTCAAATGCTTGCATCATCGTCGTAAATGCGCTGCCACTACTGCAGGGAATAATAATATCGCTTGGATTACTCAATCTAGCCAATGAGGTTGCCAAGAAAAATGGCGATACGTAGCCATCGCGAGGCGTATTCACAGACTCTGTTAAAGGGATATTTTTACGGACATCTTTTGCAAATTGAAGCCAATCGAGATGCTTCTGAAGCTGACTTTCGCAGAATTTTTCAAGGAATTGATTTGCATCGCCCAATAAACGCAAGTCCACCTCAGGGTGACCTTTATCCAACTCCGCTTGATCTAACTCCACCTGAATAACTACCCCTTTAGGCATAAATTGCTGCCAATTAAAACCGGTTTGCTGCAATCCTAAACGTGAACCAATTGCTAGTAAAAAATCGGCTTGCTGCAAAATCATATTGGATGAGCGCTGACCCCAAGTATTTGGGCGACCCATATAATTTTCCTGCTGAGAACCAATCCGATCCGAGGCATTCCAGGTTGTCATAATGGGGCAGCCAAGATCAGCTAACTGATGGGATAAACGAGATGCCGTCTTTCTTGAGATACCGCCACCAAGCAAAATTACGGGGCGGCTCGACTGATTAAACCTCTCCACTACCTGCGCAATTGCTTCTGCAGATATATGAGGCAGCAACTCTTCATCTAAGGCTTCGGGCTTTAAACCAAGTACCTCAGGATCCACCTTAGTGGCTTGTATATCTAAAGGGATTTCCAGAAATACAGGGCCGTTGCGACCAGCACTTCCGGCGCGGATCTTGGATGCCAATCGATCTGCTGTGAGTACTACATCAATTAATTCCGACAAGACTGTAATTGGCTTAACAATTGAAACGCCATCAATTTCCTGGATGCCGCGTTGTCTAAGCTTTCCCCGTGCTAAGTCAGCAGTTTTTGCCTGACCACCAATCACTAGCAACTCGCGACTTTCAAGGAAGGCGCCTGCGATTGCAGTCACTATATTAGTAAGGCCTGGTCCAGCCGTCACCAAAGCTAAGGCCTTAGCGCCAGAATCTGAAGTCTCATTAAAATATTCCACTGCAATGCCTGCAGCCACTTCATTGACCACTGGTATGCAGATTAGTCTCCTGCTTAGGCTTTCTGTGAGATGCATGATGTTGCCACCGCCCACAGAAAAGAAATGGGTATATCCCATGGAGGACAACCAATCGGCAATGAGGTCGCTGTATTTCATTCAACACCTTCTAGATATAAATCACTCTTTAACCACTCGAATACCTGAAGCACCTTAGCATCAGTATCTAAGCTATTTGGCAAAAATTCTCTTTGCAAGAATCCGATCTGATTGGGCATGATGACGGCATAGGCATCCTTGCGATGTTTTTTATCAGACTTAAATGCGCGGACCGCTGACTCTAGATCCATAGCCATAATCCCTTTTGTCATATCGGGAATTTGATTTAACAAATAAGCGATGTGCTTACGTAATTTTTGAATGCGCCCTGAATCGCGATCAACAACCCCAGTCAGCCCAGCTAGCTTAATCTCAGCAAGCATTCCCATTCCGACCGCAACTCCATGAGTAATTTTAAAATCGGTTGCGGCTTCAATGGCATGTCCAAAAGTATGACCGAAATTCAATAGTAGGCGGGGACCCAAATCAAACTCATCATCCTCAATAAACTGTTTTTTGGTCGCCAAACTAAGCGAAATAACATTGAATAATTGCTCACTACTCAGAAAATGGGCTTGATCCGTAAATAAATTTAAATATTCCTCAAATTGATCACCCTCTGCTGCAAAACAAATTTTTACAGCCTCACAAAGACCTGCCTGTAATTCTGGTAGATCTAGGGTTTTGCAAAAACCAATATCAATAATAATTTTTTGAGGGGGGTAGTAATTGCCAGCGATATTTTTATAGGGGCCGACATTAATGGATGATTTGCCGCCAATACACGAATCAACCATCCCTAGGAAGGTAGTTGGTACATATGTCCACTGAATCCCCCGCATATACACGGAAGCAGTAAAGGTCGCCAAATCTTGAATGATACCCCCACCAAATGCGCAAAATGAGGAGGAGCGATTGGCTCCTCGTACACGCAAACCTTCAATAAGCTCTGCGCATGTTGCGAGCGTTTTATTTTCTTCAATAGCCAAGACCGGCATGGAAAAGTTCGCATGGCCATTCAACTGAGGCCATAGGTGGCTCACCTTTGAATCTACGATGATTAATTCATAGGTGGATGTGGGTGTTTTTGATGTCAACTGCCCAATACCAAGCTCCACGGTATAACTCCCAGAGCTAGATTGAATACTAAATATTTCGAACATCAGAAAATCCTAAGTCGACCTTAATAAATTGACCTGTCAAACCCGTATTCTCTTTGCTCGATAAGAAAAAGACAGCTCGCGCAACATCTTCTAAAGAAGGCAGTCGATCAAAGTGTGTAGCCTTCTTAACGGAGCTGATTTGCATGTCTGTTAAATTGGCTCGTGTCATGGGTGTATCTAAAACACCTGGCAAGACCGCATTAATTAAATAACCATCCACCGCCATATCCGCGGCTAGAGAAAGAACTAAACCCCGAAGAGCAGCTTTAGTAACGGAATAACTTAACTTATTTGGCTTAGCAATCTCTTGCCATATGGAGCTCATTATCGTTAAGCGCGCAAAATCTTTTAATACGTGATGCTTAACTAGCTCAGACAATGATTGCAGAATAAAAACAACATTAGCTTCGTACAATGCCCTGTGAGACGCTATCTGAAATTGGTAGATATCATCACTTAAATTCATACCCTGTGCCCAGCATACCGAATCAAATGCCTTAGGAGTTTTTAAGATTTCGGGAAGCTCGGACTGAGGATCTTTTAAGACATCCCAGTAAATAGTTCCTGAGGAGGCTTCAGCCATTTTTTGATCTCGCGTAACCGACAGGACATTCCACCCTTTAGAGACAAACTCTTTCTGGATAGCCTGCCCAATTTGTCCGCTAGCGCCAAATAAAAGCAAACGCTGTTGAGAATCCTCACTCATCAAAAATTAACGCCTAAGAATGTTTCAATTTGAGAGACCGTATATTCCAACATTTCTTTCGTTAACGCAGGTTGGACGCCAATCCAAAAGGTGTTGTTCATCACAATATCGGTATTCGTAAGTTCACCACTAATACGATAGAGCGCATCTTTCATATAAGGCTGACGCGTAAGGTTCCCGGCAAACAGTAATCTAGTTCCGATTTTGTGTTGATCGAGGTATGTAGTGAGGTCGACCCTCGAGACTGGACAACCCTCTTTTAGCGTGATCGGAAAACCAAACCATGAAGGATCTGAACCCTCAATTGCCTCTGGTAATTGTAAAAACTCTTCACATGATTTAAGGCGCTCTTTTAAAAAAGCAAAGTTATCTTTACGCGCTTGAATAAATGCAGGCGCCTTTTCTAATTGGGCTAGAGCGCAAGCTGCCTGCATATCCGTAATTTTGAGGTTGTAACCCAAATGGCTATAGGTGTATTTGTGATCATAACCATATGGCAGATCGCCTAACTGCCAAGCAAAACGCTTGCCACAGGTATTGTCCTTACCTGGTGGGCAATAGCAATCACGACCCCAATCTCTAAAACTTTCAGCAATTTGCTTGAGCTCATAGTTGTTCGTAAATACAGCGCCGCCCTCACCCATCGTGATGTGATGAGCTGGATAAAAACTGAGCGTGCCAATATCACCAAATGTCCCTACCATTTGTCCTTTGTAAGTCGTACCTAAGGCATCACAACAATCTTCCACTAACCAAAGATTGTGTTTCTTGCAAATGGCGGTCACAACATCTAAGTTAAATGGATTACCTAAAGAATGGGCCAACATAATGGCTTTCGTTTTGGGGCTAATCGCTGCTTCAATTTTGCTCGCATCAATGTTATGGGTGATTGGATCGACATCCACAAAAACAGGTACCGCCCCAAATTGCAAGATAGGATTGACCGTAGTTGGAAATCCTGCAGCCACACCAATCACTTCATCACCCTTTTTAATGGCACGGTCGCCTAGCTTTGAAGAAGTCAATGTAGAAAATGCTACCAAGTTGGCGGAAGAACCTGAGTTCACAGTAATGAGATGCTTCACACCAATAAACTCAGCGAGCTTCTTTTCAAATAGGTCATTAAAGCGCCCAGTGGTGAGCCAGCCATCCAATGAGGCTTCGACCATATTTTCCAACTCTTTTGAGTCGATCAATTTTCCAGATGGAGGAATAACGGTTTGTCCTGGAATAAATTTCTTAGGGGCAAACTCCAAGGCGGAATACTCTTTTACTAATTCCAAAATTTGCTTGCGAATTTTGTCTTTGGCAAATTGATCAACAGAGATAGAAGTTTCAGTCATAGTCTTTATTTATTAGGAGGATATTTAAGAATTTTGATAAGCGGTAATTTGCTTCAAGCTCATCTCGCGCATATTGCCCTGTAGTTGATAAGCTTGCTGCCACTGCGTAATATTTTCAATCGCTTGCTCTAGTTTCCAACGTGGAGTCCAGCTGAGAAATTGGCGCGCCTTTGAGCAATCGAGCTTTAGTGAATGTGCTTCGTGGGGCTGCTCACTTGGATCTTGTATCCAACTGGCTGATGATCCCCAATTATTAATCAGGAGCTTAATGACCTCTTGCACTGATCTGGCATCATCATCGCGCGGACCAAAGTTCCAGCCCCCATTAAAATTGGCACCTTCTTGATAAAGAGCCTGGGCCAAAACTAGGTAACCAGATAAAGGCTCTAAGACATGTTGCCAAGGACGCGTTGCTAAAGGATTGCGAATCATGAGCACTTCTTTTGCTTCAAAGGCCTTAATAGCATCTGGTATTAGACGATCCTCTGACCAATCACCGCCACCAATCACATTACCGGCGCGCGCTGATGCAATAGCCACTTGATGTTGGGCATATCTCTCTGGGGCAAAGTAGGACTGGCGATAAGCGCTAGTTACAAGCTCAGCGCAGCCTTTGCTGTTGCTATACGGATCGTGACCACCCATGGGCTCATCCTCACGATAGCCCCAGACCCATTCTTTATTTTCATAGCACTTGTCAGTAGTAACCATAATCGCTGCGCGAACACAATCTAGGGATCGAATCGATTCGAGCACATGCACTGTACCCATGACGTTCGTTGCATAGGTCTCTACTGGATTGACGTACGAGTAACGCACCAAGGGTTGGGCTGCCATATGAATGACGATTTCGGGCTTGGCATCCGCCATCGCCTTTTGTAACTTTTCTAAATCGCGAATATCGGCAATATGCGATTGCTCAAGATCACTTTCAATATTGGCAACTTCAAAAAAGTTGGGGGTTGTATTGGGCGCTAGTGCATAACCGGTCACTTTGGCGCCCATTGAGGCTAGCCACAGAGATAACCAACCACCTTTAAAACCTGTATGCCCAGTTAAAAAGACGCGCTTACCATTCCAAAAGATGGGATTGACTGATGCTCGGAGCGTGACCTCGTGATTGGACGATGCGGACATTCTTATGCCCAAACCTTCCACGGCGCTGCGCCACTTTCCCACAATTCTTCAAGATGCTGCTTATCACGCAAGGTATCCATCGGCTGCCAAAAACCATTGTGAGTAAAGGCCTCTAACTGATTTGAGGTAGCTAAGGTTTCTAAGGGTTTCTTTTCCCAAAGTGTACTGTCACCATCAATTAAATCTATTACCTTAGGAGAGAGTACAAAAAAACCGCCATTGATATACATGCCATCACCATGGGGTTTTTCAATAAAACTTTTTACTAAGCTACCATCCATATCGAGAGCACCAAAGCGTCCAGGGGGTTGGACAGCAGTCACAGTTGCCAGCATGCCATGTGCTTTATGAAAAGCAATCAATTTTGTCAGGTCCACATCGCTGACGCCATCGCCATAGGTAAAGCAAAAGTCATCTCCATCAACTAAGTAGGAGGCCACTCGCTTTAGTCGACCTCCGGTCATTGTATTCTCGCCGGTATCAATCAGGGTAATTTTCCAGGGCTCAGCGTGTTGCTGATGAATTTCCATGGCATTGTTATTTGCCATATCAAAAGTAACGTCTGACATATGCAAGAAGTAGTTCGCAAAGTACTCCTTGATCATATAACCCTTATAGCCACAGCAGATCACAAAATCATTGATGCCATGAGCTGAATACATTTTCATGATGTGCCACAAAATGGGCTTGCCACCCACTTCAACCATGGGTTTTGGTCGAGAGGAAGTTTCCTCTGCAATGCGGGTGCCTAAACCACCGGCCAATATGACTGCTTTCATTGTGTAAATTTTCTAATTACAACGATAAATTATACATTCAATAGACGATTTAACGAACACAGGTAATTACTTAAGCTGCATTAATTATTCTTGAGTATTTTTTATATAAATGCACTAAAAAAATAATCATTAATGAAAAATTAAATAACGGTCTGAAGATAGACCCAATTGCCAAAAAATGTGATGGCTCACCAATAAATATGTTTCCGCCAATATAGGAGTACTTTGGAAAATTTTTTAATTCTAAAAAGTTAATCCAATCTAAAGGAAGTGCAAAAATCAGCAGGATAAAAATAAGTAATTTTTTATATTCTATGCTTTGTAATAAATATGGAATTAAAACAATATAAATAATTAAAATATAACCACCAGTACTAATTGAGAAATTAGTTAACATAATCATACTAGCAATGAACAACTCTAATGGTGTTAATTTTTTGAATAATGCTGTACAAAGTAAAAGTACAACTGAAGCATAATTAAGTCCTTTGAGTAAGGAAAACCAAAAGGTATATGCCGAGCCTGTACCAAAGTCTACTAGCGCCTTAATGGCACTCAAAGCAGCAATTGAATGAGGGAGTGCTACTACTCCTTCGATCGATATAGCGCCTTTTTTTGCAAAGCCTAAATACGCTTTAAAAAAGTCCGATAGATTCAGCTCTACTAGAAGACCTAAACCGAAAAATATCACTGCCGTAATGAGGATTGTACGGATCAATTCCACTTTATTGAACTGGTGGAAATTAAGGTATGGCAGCAATAAAATCACAAAGTAAGGCTTGACATTTATTAATAGGCCCAAAAAAATAGCCTTGAACCAGGGGTTGGATGCATTTAAGTAAAGTGCTAAGAACAGCAACGCCAAGAAGATGAGATTACCTCGTTCAAGCCCAAAGAGCACCGGCACACTAAGTAGGCAAGCAAGAAAAATAAGGCCTCTATGGATAAAGTGAATCTTTCGCCACTCGCCAACATTAACGGCTACCCAGATAATTAATACATACAGAAAGCTAACAATTAATCCTAAAACAGGAAATTGATCTCGCAATTGAAATGCATTGGATACCTGATTTGCTGGAACTGCAACGGCAAAGATCTTTAGGAAGTAATAGTTTAGGGCAGGATACACCGAGTTAAAAGTCGTATAAAAGCCATCCTTTATAACCCAAAATAATGGGGTATAAAAATCCATTAAGGTATCGTTTGAATCGTATAAAAATGGAGCCGGTAGATAACTATGGCTAGATAAATAATAAAAATAATAGCTAATGTTGATAAATTCAAAGAATAAAAGTAGATAAAATACTTTTACTGGCTCAATTTTGTAAACCCATTTTTTAAACAAGCTTTAGGCCTCTCAAGAAATCACTATAGGCAAGCTTCAATCCACTCTCAAGCTCAACTTGCGAGTGCCAACCCAACTGATTTAATCTACTTGAGTCCATCCATTTTCTAGGAGTGCCATCTGGCTTTGTGGGGTCAAAACTAATTATCCCTTGATAAGCTACTGCTGCACCTATAGCTGTTGCTAGTTCTGCAATCGTCACATCTTCCCCAAAGCCCACATTAATATGACTTTGCATTGGCTCTGTTTGACTGTCGTAAGTAGTTTTATCTAGCTGCATCACAAATACAGAGGCAGCTGCCATATCATCAACGTAGAGGAACTCCCGCTTAGGGGTACCCGTTCCCCAAATCATCACTTCAGGGGCATTGGCTACCTTCGCCTCGTGGAATCTTCTGATTAATGCGGGTATCACATGGCTATTCTCAGGGTGATAGTTATCGCCAGGACCATACAAATTGGTGGGCATGACCGAGCGGTAGTCCACCCCATGACTTTTCCCGTACTGGCGGTTATAACTCTCACACATCTTGATGCCAGCAATCTTGGCAATTGCGTAAGGCTCATTCGTCGACTCAAGCTTGCCAGTTAGCAGGGCATCCTCACTCATTGGCTGAGCGGCGAGCTTTGGATAAATACAGCTCGACCCCAAAAATAAAAGCCTCTTAACGCCACTGATAAATGCCTGATGAATGACATTGTTTTGCATCATCAAGTTTTCATAGATAAATTCAGCGGGGTAGGTATTATTAGCATGGATACCGCCTACTTTCGCTGCAGCCAAATACACCTGATCAGGTTTTTCTTGCGCAAAAAAGGTGTTGACGGCTGCTTGATTGGTGAGATCTAACTCTGCATGCGTTCTAGTAACGATATTGTTAAAACCTTGGGACTGAAGATTGCGCACAATTGCTGAGCCCACCATCCCGCGATGACCTGCTACATAAATCTTTTGATTTAAATCAGTGCTCATGCGTAAACTTCTTGTGAAGATGATGGCTTATCAATTTTCTTTGCCGACCGCAACACTGAAGCCGTGTTGATGGAGCAATGCATGCTGCTTGGCTTGGTCCAGGTCATTGGCTACCATTTCAACGATCATTTGATCAAGAGTCACTTCAGGAACCCAGCCAAGTTTTTCTTTGGCTTTTGTCGGATCTCCAAGGAGAGTCTCTACTTCGGTAGGTCGATAGTAGCGTGGATCAATTTGCACAATCACATCACCTACTGTTAATGCTGGAGCCCGATCACCATCAATACTCGTTACGATGGCTTTCTCATTTTCAGCGCTACCCTCAAACTGGAGAGTAATACCCAATTGCTTGGCACTGCGGGTGATAAATTCACGGACTGTAAATTGCACACCTGTGGCAATCACAAAGTCCTCGGGCTTCTCTTGTTGCAGCATCAACCATTGCATGCGGACATAGTCTTTTGCATGACCCCAGTCACGCAGCGCATCGATATTTCCCATATAGAGACACTTCTCTAAGCCCTGAGCGATATTTGCTAAACCACGCGTGACCTTTCTAGTTACAAAGGTCTCACCACGGCGCTTGGACTCATGGTTAAAGAGGATGCCATTACATGCATAAATGCCATAGGCTTCACGATAGTTCACGG
>Ga0194037_1001919_pt1 | contig 14422 bp, 6 predicted proteins | sample JunL306m_MetaG_FD_148653 | JGI IMG/M metagenome (GOLD analysis project Ga0194037, IMG submission 148653) | Anoxic zone freshwater microbial communities from boreal shield lake in IISD Experimental Lakes Area, Ontario, Canada - Jun2016-L304-6m | ecosystem: Environmental > Aquatic > Freshwater >...
GAGTACCATCATGCATATCGAAAGACCAATAACGATTTTGATCTATCAATTTTTTATTCAATATTTGCTTGGCATCTTTCATTAACTATCAAATCAATTTTTATTTTTTTCAATTTATCCAATTTCTATTTTTCAAAAAGTCATTACAACGATTTATATTTTCAACCAATTGTTGGGTCATTTCAATCACTTCGGGTATTATTTCACAAATTGCTTCGGGAATATACTCGTGTGCAATTTGATTTCGGACATCTCGTATAGCAATCATTTGATCAGCATTGCTTAGTATTCCTAACTTTTCGGCAGTATGCAGTAAGTCAATAAAAGGAACAAAAGATTCATGGAGTAACATCCATGTTGTTCGTAAAATCTTTTGAGTAAACAAGTCCGAAGTCCTGTTAAATTTAGAGGTCAACGAGTCAAAAGACTCTTGCTCTTCGAAGGTGTAGTTCAATTTTATTCCAATCGATTTGCATTTTTCTACAGAATGGAGTAGAGTTGCAACTGATGCATCTATAAGAGACCATTCTGTGTGGAGCAAAATTATCAATTTATCGTCATTTTTATCCGTCATAATTCAATTGCTGATGTTTGTATTAACTCTTTAAATACGGAAGTATCATTATAGGTATAATTAACTAAATCAAGTTTTTGCCAACCAAACTTCTTATAGAACTCCACACGAATGGGTCTAAATATCGCCTTAATAACAGGTTTCTCAGTCAATATCATCACATCAATATCACCACCCAGAGCATCATCATTGGTACGAGACCCAAACAAATATAATTTAGCATCTGGTATTTTGTCTAATATCTGTTGTTTGAGAAATGTAATTATCTGGTTGTCTAATCTCATATATGTAATTTCTAAGCTGGTTTTAATCCCTATTAATTTTGAAATATAAATATACATCAAAAAACTGTATCACTCAAATCATAGACAAAGATACGATAAACCTTTTAAATTAAACCAAATGAGTCCATCTGAAGTATAAATAAATACTCTTCATAAATGGAAATTAATTCACATAAAATTTCAGAAATAAAAAAGCCCCACGAAATCAGTCGTAGGGCTATGTATTAGAGAATGCTGGAACTTAAGCAGCAGCTATCGGGACCGCATACTATTCTTTATTTGTTTCATGAGGGTAAAGCTGAAGTAACCGGGATTTGTGACACTACATCAATTTATATGATGTGACAAAAGTGAAGGATGTTCTGCTCATCACTACAATTATCAGGTGCTAAAGTGAAGGATGTTCTGAACATCACTACAAATATCAGGTGACAAAGTGAAGGTTGTTCTGCTCATCACTACAAATATCAGGTGCTAAAGTGAATAATGTTCTGCTCATCACTACAATTATCAGGTGACAAAGTGAAGGATGTTCTGAACATCCCTACAAATGTCACCCTAACAAAAATGAAGGATGAGCAGAACATCCTTCATTTTTGAGTTAAAATTGAGATGCTTATGTGAAATTTCTCCAAATACTCCATCGTAAAGCTTATACTGTTGTGAACATTCATCTGAAATTTCATCAAAATGTGTGTTATGCTACCAATATTATATGCAAAATAGGTGCAAAAGTGAAGGATGAGCAGAACATCCTTGTTAATGTCACCCTAACAAATTTGAAGGATGAGCAGAACATCCTTACAAATGACACCCTAACAAAAATGAATGATGAGCAGAACATCCTTGTTAATGTCACCCTAACAAAAATGAAGGATGAGCAGAACATACTTACAAATGACACCCTAACAAAAATGAAGGATGAGCAGAACATCCTTTATTTTTGATAGTATATTGGTCTGTAATACTGCACAATACAAATTCAGTCATTCTTTTTGTAGTGATAGTCTACCTCATGTAAAACTTTTACTAGTGTTATGTTAGTTGTGCTATGTCGTTCTTTAATATCGGATGCGTCAAACCGCTTGAAGCGGTTGGACGCTGTATCCGCTCAACCGCTTCAAGCGGTTTGTCGGATGAACATACACCAGTTATTACATAACAAAACACTAAAACAACCAAAGCTACTTAATTTGGGTTCATATTTACCGTCCTAAGTGAAACCAAAGTGTTAGTACTGTGATACTACAGTGAATTCTCTGTGATTTGTCTGTGATTGTAAGTGAATTCTCTGTGATTGTAAGTGAATTCTCTGTGATTCTCTGTGAATTCTCTGTGATTGTAAGTGATTTCTCTGTGGTTTATCTGTGGTTTCTCTGTAATTTGACTATGTTTGTGAATTATAAATTTAATGATTATCCGAAAAAACAACAGTAAATCCCGTCTGATGGTCTTGGATTGACCTTGTCAAGTGAGTCGAAAAATAGAGAGAAGTAGGCGTAGTCAGATAGACATAGCCATCAAACTTAGGAGTTAAAAGACTGAAAGTCTGACGGCTATTGTTAGGAGCTAGGAGTTCTTTTGTATTAGAAGCATCCCAATACCGAATATATTTTCAAAAAAGTAATGAAACAAAACAATAGAAAATAAGAATAGCACGCTGATGACGCTGACGGAGCGGTGAAGAAAGACGGATTTAAAATTCACTTCGCAAATTGATTTTAGGAGCACAATCAAAATACATAGTATTTTTCTAATCCGTATTAAATCAGCTATCCCGATTGCTATCGTGGACCGCGTAATCTGCGTTCTATTCTTCATTTGTTACAACAGAAAGATCCTAAGCAAGGAGTATTCAATAATTCCTCGACAAATGTCTCTCCAATTTATAAACCAACATCAGTTCGTGGGTCCCAACGGTATTTTTGCTGATGCCGGCCACATTATAATCGAAACTGTACCATGCATGCAGTGATTCGCCCAAATTTAAACCGAAAAGCACACCCATTTCTGTTCGGGTTCTATAAAACATGCCCAGTTGAAATAGTTCTTTCTGACGATAAGTATTGAAAAACGTGGTCAGATTAAACTCCATTTGAAAGATTCTATTAAATTGAATGGCCGTTACTCCTGCTTGTAGTTGAATTGGATCCAGTGTTCTATATCGATATTTTGCATAAAGATAATTGGCATTGGTTTGTAATTTGTTTTCCTCGAAAAACAAAGAGAAAAGATTCTGGGTGGACAGTCCAACCGTCAACGACTTGTCAGTGAGTTGAGCACCAAGGTCTGAGTTGTAATTATTTTGTTTCAGTAGTTTTGAATAAAAAGAAGGATCGTCAACATACACCGAGTTCATATCGGACAAATCATAAGATAGGTTTTGGAAACTGGCAGCCAACCCCAGATGAAGCTGCCATTGGCGATAGAGCTTTACATTATAGGCATAAGATAGCGCCACATTGAATGTGTTGGAAATGCCTATTTTATCGTTAAATACTTTGATTCCAAATTGAGTGCGCAAATTCTCGAGATAAGTGGTACCAGTTGCATAAATTGTGCTGGGTGCGCCGGGAAATCCAACCCATTGTTTTCGGGCAGCCATACTAAAAACGGCAGTGGATTCATCATCAATAGCAGCTGGGTTAATATAATAGGGGTTTTCCAAAAAATTATTGATGCGAATATTCGATTGACCAACTACTATAATTGACAACAAATTGAACAGCAGTATGTAAATCGTTTTATTCATATATTTATCTTAATGATTATCCGCAAAAGCAACAGCGGATTCCTGCTGATGGTCTTGGATTGACCTCGACCAGTGAGCCGAAAAATGGAGTGAAGTAGGCGTAGAAAACTTTTCTGTTTGAGTGGCGACGTATTTCGTCGGCGCGAGTTTAAAGTTTTCAGCCTACGAATGACTGATTTTTCGAGCGAAGTGGGCGCAGTCTTGACTTTTTTTGCTTACTTTTTTGCGTCAAGGCAAAAAAAGTGAGTAGGGCGCGGGGCTAGCCCCGATTTATAGTGTTTAATTTTAGTTACTTATTTTATTACGTGCAATTTGTGTTTATTATAAAGCAATGCAAAAATATTTAGTAACTCAAAAAAATGAATCCTAAAATATTATCGACTCGATATGTTAAATGCGGATAGTTATATTTATCTTACTACGGTTACATAGCCATTCTTGGTTCTTACTCCAGCCTCGGTGGTAAAGGATACAACATAAAAATAAGTACCTTCTGAAACCATTTTATTTTTAAATGTGCCATCCCAACCTTGATTTCCTTCATAGATCAGTATTCCATTGCGATTGTAAAGCTTGATTTGAGTATCTTTCATGAACAAATCATTCACCCCATCGCCATTGGGAGTAATGATTGCAGGTTGCGTTGGCGTATTGACCCATATCCGTTTTTTATCATATTCACTACAGCCATTGGGGTTTATGACCTTCAGAGTCACATCGTAATATCCTTCGGGTGAGGGACTGAACTTGTGAGTCAAATCATATCCCTCTTGTAATTCCGTACCATCTCCAAAGTTCCATGAATACCTTGAATAAGGAATATCTTTGGTCCAAAAGTGCATTTGTGTTTCAATATCAACTTTGTTTCCTTCAGTTTGAATGGAATATTTCAGCAATTCATGAAAGGATGCCGTAAAATACAAAGTATCCTTACAACCCGCCACCGAAGTGCCAATAACACTGTATTTACCTTCTTTGGTCAATAAAATGCTGTCGCCCATTGTTCCATCGCTCCAAAGATACTGATTTGCTCCCGAAACGTAAAATACCGAAGTTTCACCCACACAAAGCATTGGCGACCTGTCTAATTTCAATTCGGGCAATGGCTCAATCACCACCACTTGCTCAAAATAGCTGGGGCAAATGCCATTTGACATGGTCAATCGAACTTTGTAATTTCCAGCAGTTTTATAATTGTGAATAATAGTTTTTGTTGTTGAAGTAGCACCATCTCCAAAATCCCATGTGTAAGTATTGTTCTTTCCGGCTAAATCAGAGCCTGTTACATCAAATAGATAGCTTCGACTTCTACAATCAACCAACCGATAATCAATTTTCACTGTAGGAAGGTCGAATGGATTATTAATGGTAAAAGTATAATCCGTGGAACATCCCAAAGCATCGGTAACTGACAATACAACTACATTGTTTTTATCATTTTTCATTATTTCATTGTACTCGCCACTTACTGTACCACTGCTCCAGGTGTATTGATAGGGTGAAAATCCACCAGATACATGCGCAACATTAGTGCTGAGGTATTTTTTTGCTTCACAATTATATTCGGTTGTTGTGCTAACATATAAAACCAAGGGTTTTTGGCGTGTAACTATATATTGAGCAGTTTTCACACATTGATTTGAGTCGGTTACAGTTACAGAATAACTTCCTGCAAGTAGTTGGTCTATGTCCTTGGTGGTACTTCCGTTGGACCAAATATAAGTATAGGGTTCTTTTCCGCCCGACACTTCAAGATGAATAGAACCGCTATTGATATTATTGCAATCAAATGCGTTTTTTATTTTCTCGACTATTACAATTGCTGTAGGTTCAAGCACAACATAACTCTTGGTAATTTCGCAAACCCCATTTTTCAATGATAGAATATAAGTTCCTGCTTTTAGATTGTTTCGGATAGCACCAGCCGTTGGACTGTCCTTCCACGACCATGTTATTGGGGAAATACTGCCCGTTAAATTCAAATTGATACTGCCATCATTGGCACCAAAACAAGAAACATTTTTAATGGCGGGGTGGATAGAAGATGTCGTGAATGTGCAACTTGCCGAACATCCCAACGAATCAGTGACTGTCAAGATAACGGTTTCGGTCTTATTGCTTTCCATAAACTCGTTGTTGGAACCACTTACAATCCCTTTGCTCCACGAATAGGCATAAGGTGCAATGCCACCAGAAATATTTGCACAGTAAATATTCCTGTAACTGTTTGCTCCACAGTTAAATTCAAATTTGGATGAAACGGTAACAGCCAATGGTTTTTGCCTTAAAATCTCAAATTGGGCAGTTTGATTGCAACCTGCAGCATCAGTCACGGTTACTGAATACTTCCCGGAAGCTATGTTTACTAAATCCTTGGATATGCTGTCGTTTGACCAAACATAACTGTAGGGCGAATTACCACCTTTAACGGTTAAACTAATGGCGCCACTGTTGGGCTGATTGCAATCATAAGCATTGATAACATTGGCAGCAATTTCAATGGGTGATGGTTCAAGCACAACGTAACTTTTAGTAATAACACAAGTCCCGCCATTGTTTAAAGTTAGAATATAAGTGCCAGCTTTCAGATTATTCCTCACCAAGCCAGCTGCAGGAGCATCCTTCCATGCCCATTTTACTTGTGAATTATTTCCAATGACATTCAAGTTTATACTTCCGTTGGGCTCACCATTACAGGAAACGTTTTTAACGCTTGAATTGATTGAAAATGGTATGAATGTGTAACTTGCGGTACAACCCAAAGAGTCTGTTGCTGTTAGAACCACAGAATCACTCTTACTGATTTCCATGAATTCATTGTTTGCACCACTCACAATTCCTTTGCTCCACGAAAATTGGTAAGGAGCAAAACCACCCGAAATATTGGCTGTGTAGGTGTTTTTGAAACTGTTTGCATCACAATTAAATTCAACTTTAGGAGTTGCCGACAATACGATGGGTTTCTGTCTTAAAATCTCAAATTGAGCGGTTTTTACACATCCTGCTGAATCGGTTACAATTACACTATAATTACCCGCTTTCAAGTTTGCAATCTCTTTGGTATCATTTCCATTTGACCATTCAAAACCGTATGGTTTCTTGCCCCCAGTTACAGCTAAACTGATAGCTCCACTATTCTCATTTTCACAATCAAAAGCATTGCTAACTTTGGAACTTATCTGAATTTGAACGGGTTGTTTAACAACAAAACTCTTGGTGATGATACAGGGTGCTCCGTCTTGCAAGCTAACAGTATAGGTACCAGCTTTCAGATTATTTCTGATACTACCAGCGGTAGGATTGTCCTCCCAAACTACTTTGATGGGTTTCAAACCTCCAGTAATATTCAGATTTATACTTCCGGTGCTGTCGCCAAAACATGAAACCTGATGAATGGCAGGTGCTATTGCAAAATCAGCCTGAGCTATGTTTAGGGCTGCTGTTGCTTGACAACCATTGGCATCTGTAACGGTAATTGTATAATTTCCGGCCGACAAATTGTCCCTAAAAGTCACACCATTCACAAAATCATTCCATTCAATTTTATAAGCGCCATTTCCACCAGTGATGGTAGCAGTGATGGTGGCATTGTTAGAACCGAAACAAGTTATCGGAGAACTCTCCAAACTGATTTTTAATTGATTGGGTTGAGCAATTGTAACCAAGATTGATTTCGTGCATTCATTTTTATCCTTCACTTCAAGCTGATAAGTTCCAGCTACAAGGCCTGACAAATTTTGTTCGGAACTTTTAAAGTTGTTAGGTCCCGACCAAGTATAACCATATTTTATCTCCCCATCCGATGGGTTTCCACCCACAACCGTTACAGTTATTTCACCGGTGGCATCCCCAAAACAAGCAACATTTTTTTGTTGCATCAAAATTTCTAAAGCTTGAGGTTCAACGATTTGAAATGATTCAGACTTTTGAGCACATTTATTGGCATCCAACACGGTAAGTGCATAAATACCAGCTTTCAAGTTTGAGATGTCCTCCGATGTGGCAAAATGCAAACCGTCCTTGGTCCATTCATAAGTATAAGGCGGAGTTCCACCATTGACTGTAATACTCAATTGACCGATACTATCGCCATGGCATTTAATGTCGGTTTTAATGTCGTTAGTTATCGTAATCTCTTTCGGCTCAGTAATGCTAAAATTCTTAATCAACGGACAACCTCCATTATCAGAAATCTTTAAGGAATAATCGCCTGGTGACAAGTTAGATATATCCTTTTTTGTAGATTCAAAACCATTTGGGCCTGTCCACAAAACGATGTAGGGAGTCTCATTGTTGAAAGGTTTTCCGCCAATAATGTTACAAGAAATTGAACCGTTATTTGCACTTGGACAGGTACTGTTCTTTAATGTTACTGTTGGATTTATGGTTGGAATTACTTCCACTATTATATTAAACGTCATTCCGGTACACGAACCAGAAATTGGAGTGACAGTATAATTAGCTGTTGCCAAATCGTTTGTTTTATTGGTCAATGTCTCACTAATTTGTGAAGTTGGGCTTAATGATGCACTTGCACCTGAAATTGAATTGGCGGGTGTAATGATTGGAGCTGACCATGCAAAAGTAGTTCCTTCGGGAATTAAATCAGCAGTACCAGCGGTGAATTTAAAATTATTGCCACTGCATATTGATAAGTTTTGAGCAGCGATTACGGCTTTTGGGTTTACTTTGATGGATACTATTTTGGACGTTAATGATGAACAGCCACCAGTAAAACCGGTAATTTGGCAGTAATAGTAAACAGTACCCACTGTAGAAGTGGAAGGTTGGTAGCTATTTGTAATTGCATTGGGAATTGCCGTACCCGAAGTATAGGAATTTTCAGCACTTACAAACCATTGATAGTTGGCTTTACCAACTCCACCTGTAAAATTGACTGCCAGTGGAGGAATTACTTCATTAATACAAACGGTGGTATCATTGGGTTGTTTGATGAATTTTGGATTTGCATTTACAATTACCTCCGTTGTCAAACTAGTCACATTACATGACAATCTATCTTGATGTACCAAGCAATAATAAAATGTTGTTTTAACCGAATCTGTAGGCGGAGTATAAATTGAATCATTGGCACCCAAAATTAAATGCCCATTTATATTGGAATTACTTTTATTTGAATACCATTGATACTGATAACGAGTGGTATCAACACCACCCGCTGGGGTAACCATCAAGTTTGCAGACGCTGTATTCTGGCAAATTGATTGTGTAGCAAGCGGTTGATTTTTAACTGTAGGATCATTCACCACATAAATTTCTGCTACGTCGCTAATGGTTGAGCCGCAAGTGTGACCCGACAAAGTAACTGTTACATAATAGAAATAATGTCCAACTGAATTAAAAACAGGCGGCGTAAAAATGGAATCCTTTGCTCCAACAATCAATTTTCCTCCGCTGTTGGAATTGCTAACATTAGAATACCACTGATAATAGGGTATGCCTGAACCACCAATATATTTTACTTTCAACGGGATGGAAATTGTTCCACCAACGCACAAGTTTTGCAACTTCTGTGGCTGTGATTCGGCATTTATCACAGGGGCTTCATTAATGGATACGGAAGCTATTTCGGAAGAAATGCTATTACACAAACCTGTTGGAAGAGATACAGTACAGAAATAAAAAATTGTACCAATTTCATTTGTTGGGGCAATATAAGTATCAGTGGTTTCACCTACAATTGCCTTGGACTTGGCAGTAGATCGAATGGTATTTGAATACCATTGATAAGTACGTTCGCCAACACCGCCCGAAGAAATCACCTTCAAAGGCGTTGCAACACCACCCTGACAAAGCGAACTGGAAACTGGCTGACTAGTAATGGCAGGCCCCGGATCAACAGCAATCGTAAATTCCATGTATTTCCCAACATTACTTACACCATCGTTTGTATAGGTTGGCGTTACTCTTATATTGGAATAGAGATGACCTATTGTAGTATTTGTAAGTGTAAAACTTGGGATATTACCTGAACCTTTGATAGAATCCAACCCAATAGCTGGGTTACTATTTGTCCATTTGTAGGTAGTTTTTCCATTTATATTGTTTGTCGTAAACACTAAAGTAGGAGTCTTGGTTCCATTACACATTTCAATTGTGTCTAATTTATTTACTTGAGCAGTAGGATTTACAGTAATTGTAAATGTTTTTGAATCTCCGGCGCAACTAATTGAACTCTTGAAAGTTGGAGTTACGGTAATTGTATAAATTAAAGGAGTATTGGAATTATTTATTGCTTTGAATGAATTAAAATCACCGCTGCCGATTGAATCAATACCCGCACTTGATTTTACACTCTTCCATTGATAAGATGTAATACCACCTATATTACTGGATGTGAATTTTACGCTTGCCGTATTATCACCATTCGTTACTACTTGATTTGTAGGTTGAATTAATTTTGCAGATGGATTTACGGTAATGGTAAATGTGGTAGGACTTCCAATGCAACCTGTTTTGGTATTTTTGGGAGTTACCGTAATTGTGGCAACAACGGCTGAATCAACATTATTTCTCGAAATAAAAGAAGCAATCTTATCAATACCGGATGCGCCAAGTCCAATGTTTGTATTATCATTTTTCCATTCATAAACCGTTGCATCTGTACCAGTAAAAATTATCTCATCCGTAAGGTCGCCATTGCATTTCAACTGATTAGCAACCACTTGTACTGTTGGGATTCGGTTTACAATAAATTTATTGCTACTATCGCTTTTAGAACCACATTCATTAGTTACAGTCAAATAAGCAGTATAATTTCCTGGAGTAGCATAATTAATTTGACCTGGATCTTTCTGGGTCAGCAAACTTAAATCTGCTGGTGTACTACCCGGGAAACTCCATTGGTAAGACAACACACTGGACGAAGGTGCACAAGCATTAACAACGGCTGTTGGATGAATAGATGCAGAGCCGCAAGCATCTGGAATACTATTAATTACAAAAGTTGGCGCTTGTTTTACGATTATAATTTGTTGTGTGCTTACTGAACCAATCGAATTGGTCACTGTCAGTTTCAATGTATATTTTCCGGGTGTAATAAAATTAAATGACGGTTGTCTCGAAGCTGAGTTCGTGTTATTTAAATAACTCCAATTAGATTGCGTCCCACAATTGTCAACAGCATAAGTCACTTCCCATTTGTAGGCAATAGTACATGTTTTACTCAAATCGGTAGTGTTATTGACATCCACTGCAAACGGCGCACAACCTTCATTGGTCAATTTAAATTGAGGAATTAACTGGTCTTCAATACAAATAGTATCAGCCACCACACCATTTCCGCATTTTTTGGTATCAACGCGCAAGTTAACCACATAAGTTCCAGGAACTGTAAAAGTGGGTGTAACTTTGTTGGTTCCCTCATCCCAAAACACGGAATTATTATACCCATTATCATTTCCCAACGTTTCAGAAGTTTGCAATGCAAAACCAGTACTAGGGGAAATTTTCCAAACAAGTTTGGGTACTACCAAACAATTTCCGTTTTCATTTACATATCCAGTGGTTGCATTAGTTAGTGTAACAGGGGTTTTAACTGCAAAAATACTTGGGTAATTTGCATTAACAGGTTTTACAGAAAAACCAACTACAGGCGGTGTAGAAACATATATTGGAAGAACGCCCACTTCAGATACTCCACATGCATTTTTGGCCACAATTTTTGCTGAAAATGAATTATCATATGTAGAACTCTTTGTACCACAAGAAGATTTCAAAAATTGATGCCAAATACCAGGTTTCCCCCCCGAAAAATTTGACGGGTCTGAAGGATTATAGTCTATCGGTTTATTGTCATCGTTAAATGTAATGGTGTATTTTGTGTCAACTGAATTTCCTTCGGTACCCGAAATTGGGAAAAATACTGGAGTACCACTACAATTGTCACTTAAACCTTCAGTTCCCATTTGTACTGATGGTTTTGATCTCACGTTAATGATATATTCCTTTGCAAATAAAAATCCGTCCTGATCTAAATAACTATATTTCAATATCCATAGACCAACATTGTAGGTATGTTGAATGGTAGTCCAAGCAGAAGCGGAAAAATTTGCCGTACCATCCCCCCAATTAATCTGATAGTTAGTATTATTAATGGCTGTTGGTGAGGTATTTTTAAAAGTCAATTCTGATACAACGCTGATACAGGTTTGATACATAAGTTTTCCGTCGACTTTTGCTGTATCGGCGTATATTTGTAAAGGTATTTCAGTTGCAAAAGTTTGAGAGCTCGAGGTGCTATTGATAATTTTACTCCAATTTCCTAACCCAGGAAGTTTAAATCCGGATATACTATCATTTTGCACTGCCAATAATACACTCTGAAAGTTCAAAGTGAAAATCAAAAGGCAAATCAACTTATATATCTTGTTCATTCAGAAACAATTCCGACTTTATATTGATATATGTAAGCATATCAATTTTATATCAAGAATAGTACTCCAAAGATAATAAAATTATCCAACAAGTTGATAACTAGTACTTTGTAGCAATTGTTACTACGCACTTTTCATTTATTGCTACATGCCAAATTCGGTGAAATTAATAATATAGCTGAGATTATTTGGCTGGAAAGTGATTTTATATACAAATGAAGTCAACAGTTGGATAATGAAGACTGAAGGATTAAATAAAAGTTATTAATAGCTAGTTGTTGTAGTAAACCATACAGTAAATACTATTTTTTATTTTGGTCTTTTTTACTACAATATAATAGAATAGAGTCAAAATCGAAATTTGAGCATCAATAACATCAACAAAACAAGACCTAATATTGAATATATTTAACTAATAAATAGTACAAACACCGAAAGTTTAACGGTTGAAACAGTAAAAAACAAAGAAATTGAAGATCATTATTTCTGATAAGTAGCATAAAATCTTTTTGATTGTAAAATAACAATCCCATAAATGAATTGAATCATTTATGGGATTTAATAAATTAATAGAAATTTGAGAGGACAACAATAAATAAAACTGTAATTAAAAGCACATTATATTAGTAATTAGAAATTTAGAAATCACATATGATATAGTAACCTAAACAATTTCACCGCTACCAATACAGATATTGGAATCGACATCATATATTACTCCAAACTGACCTGGAGCAATACCTTGCAACTTTTGGTTTGAATTTAATTGATAACCATCTACTGTTTTAAGAATTCTACCTTTTGTAAAATCAGGTGTGTGACGAATTTTAAAACTAACATCAAACTCAGTTGAAACACCTTTCCAAGGATTATCAGTAATAAAATGAAAATCACGCATCAAAAGTTGATTGCCATATTGCGCTTCAACATCAAACCCTTTGGATGCATATACTATATTGGCATCAACGTCCTTTTTAATCACGTACCATGGGCCACCCGAAAGTCCAAGTCCCTTGCGTTGTCCCACAGTATGGAACCAATAACCTTTGTGTTTGCCCATAACCTTTCCGGTTTCCAACTCTACTATAGGCCCCTCCTTTTCACCCAAATATCGTCGTACAAAATCATTGTAATTCACCTTACCTAAAAAGCAAATACCTTGACTATCTTGACGTTTTGCACTTGGCAATCCTGCTTTTTCAGCAATTGTTCTAACTTCGCTTTTCATCAAATTTCCTAACGGAAACATAAGCTTGGAAACTTGTAATGAATTGATTTGTGCCAAAAAATCAGTCTGGTCTTTTATCGGATCTTTTGCCGTTGAAAGGTATACCTTACCATCAAGTTCGGTAGTAGAAGCGTAATGACCTGTAGCAGTTTTATCAAAATCCTTGCCTACGCGTTGTTCAAAAACGCCAAACTTAATCAGTTTATTGCACATAACATCTGGGTTAGGTGTTAAACCCAATTTCACTTTCTCAATAGTGTATGCCACCACATTATCCCAATAATCTTTGTGTAAATCAATCACCTCTAATTTGCAACCATATTTGCGAGCAATAAGCGAAGCCATCTCGATGTCTTCTTCGGAAGTACAATGCAATAATTCATCATCGTCCATACCTATTTTAATGTAAAAAAGAGTAGGGTCATATCCTGCTTCTTTCAACAAGTGAACAACAACAGAGCTATCCACTCCACCCGATAATAAGGTTGCAATATTCATGATTGTAAACTCTTTGTGTTCATTTAAATATAATACTCAGCCATATCAACAATACCAGAACGCATTGCATATTTAGTTGCTTCATGAACGTTATTCACCTCAATTTTTCTGAAAATATTTTTTCGGTGTGTCATTATTGTATGTACACTCACGTGCCTTAATGATGCTATCTCCTTTGTTGTTCTGCCCAATGACATCTCCTTGAGTATTTCCTGTTCCGTTGCGGTTAATACCTGTTTATTATTGATGGTTGAGTTTCTTGAACTATCTAACAGTAAATTGCTTATACTATTACCGATATATCGATTTCCTTTTATGGTTTCTTTTATAGAAGTAATAATTTCGTCGAGAGAACAATCCTTTAAAATCACACTAAAGGAGTGGGTATTATAAAGTAAAGTCCGTAAAAAATCATCACTCAACTCATCTGAGAATAAAATCCAGTCTATTTTTTCAAATCTTATTTGTAAAATGGACAAATCATTTACACTTTCAAAATCAAATAAAGTATAATCCATAATCACAATAGATTCAGGATTTTCAATCAGCAAACGCACTAACTCTTTTTTAGTTGTCACTTCTAATATTTCGTCAGCAACGAAATATGTATTTAGAATGTATCTCCAACCAGCTTTTGTTATATCCTGATTATCGGCAAGAATAAATTTTCGCATATAATGTTTAATCAAA
>Ga0194037_1001922_pt1 | contig 14406 bp, 13 predicted proteins | sample JunL306m_MetaG_FD_148653 | JGI IMG/M metagenome (GOLD analysis project Ga0194037, IMG submission 148653) | Anoxic zone freshwater microbial communities from boreal shield lake in IISD Experimental Lakes Area, Ontario, Canada - Jun2016-L304-6m | ecosystem: Environmental > Aquatic > Freshwater >...
GTGCCATCAATTCCATCAAAGTGATGGTTCCATCGGGTTAACACTGTAGAGCTGTTTCGCTTTCTCGGCCTGTTATCCCACATCTTATACGGATCAATAAAAAAACCATCTCCTCTTGAAAATCCGAAATTCAACTGCACAATATCTTGTTTTGTTAATACCTTTGTAATACCAAACATACCGGCTCTTACCCGTTTTCTCTCATTGAAATCAAGAGCAGTGATATCATCATTAGTATAGCTTCCTCCAAAGGTAACTGTTGTGTTTTTATCTTCAGTTGCGAGGCTCCCCTGTAGAGAAAAGCTGCGGGAAATATAATCGGATTCTTTAGAATAGCTGGTGCCAGCAGTCAGAGTCCCCCTGGAAAAGTACCGGGTAAGCTGGAGTTCTTCAGCTCTGCGAATGTCATGAATATGATAAGAGAACCCTTGTGGCGCCGTATGATAAGAAGGGGATGCACCAGAAACGGAATCATAAGTATAGGTAGTACCTATAGACCACTCACCTGCAAAAGGCATCGTGCTCGTGACCGAGTAGGCGTTAATACCCATCCTGTCGATGCCGGGTTGGCTATCCTGATAATTCAGATATTTAAAGGCAACAATGCCGTGTTCCGGTGCCGCTTCAGCAAACACTGAGTTAGAGAAAGGCAATGCCATGGCTGCGGCAAAAAAGCAGCGCCTATCGTATGATTTTTTTTTGTCGGGACAGATTTCATAGGAGTATCCAGAAAATTACAATTACGTTAATTGCAGCCACAACCGCCACCGCCGACTCCAGCGCCTCCCGACGCCCCCTCTTTGCTGCTGTAGATGTGCTCATCATACCTGGTCTCAAGCGGATCACCCTCAAAGGTCATCTCATGCCGGGCAAGCGACTCTTTTTCCCAGGGCTGAACAGCCTGACCAATCGAGCAGCCTGAAAGTGCAAGTATGACCATCAACAGAAAAGCATGAACAGGTTTTAGCAAAATATGCTTTTTCATTTTTTTGCCTCCAGTGCCGCCTTGATCTCTTTCTCAAGTGTTTCGCCTGCGGCAGCGTTAAAACCTAAATGCTGGGAAATTATTTTACCATCCCTGCCAATGAGAAAGCTTGTTGGCATTCCTTTCACTCCATACTGACGAGGAGCTACACCCTTTGGGTCATAGGCAACAGTAAAGTGAGCCGGGGTCTGAGCGAGAAACTTTCTGGCATCCTCACTTTTGGTATCGACATTCACTCCGATAATCTGCAAGCCCTGTGAACGATATTTGTCCTGCATGGCGTTCATCCAGGGAAACGATTGTTTGCACGGCCCGCACCACGATGCCCAGAAATCAACATAGATGACCGAACCTGACGCTTTTGAAAGGCTAACCACACCTTGCGCTCCCGGCAATTGAAAATCCGGTGCAAGGCTGCCTTGTTCGAGCGCATACGAGGCAGTGTTGAAGCTTAAACAAAAGAGAAGCGCAAGCAGAAGCGACCTGAATTTTTTCCAACGAATCGGTTCCATAGTATTGAGTGTCTGATTATGAAAATTGATTGAAAATAGGCTGCTACAAAAACTCAAGAAAAAATATACCAGCATAATGACTACTGTACCAGACATAGCCATTGTTTTAAGAATAATCATTACACACTTAAAGCGCCGTTAACCCTGGCTTAAATAAAGCTTAAAAATGGAGTGAATTAGAAGAAAAATAAAAAGGCGCCTGCTTCCAGACACCTTTCTAACAATTTATTCTTCATGAGAAAGAAGAATTATTTGGCCAGCTTGATAGCGGTTGTGGCGGTCTGTCCATCTGCTACTGTAACCATCGTCTTCCCCTGCGGTTTGAGTTTTTCGCTCCATGCGGTGATTTCATAAGTGCCTGCAGGAACATTCTTGATGGTGAACTTGCCATCATGCTCACTCACTGCCGCATATTGATTTTCAGTTACAACAACCCAGGCTGACATTTCGGAGTGAACATTACAGAGCAGATTTATTGCGCCTGGCTTATCGAACATCAGAACCTTCGACATGCCAGGATTATAAGTCCCGAGATTGAATTTTTTTGCGGCACTTGATGAAAAAATATTGTGATTGACTTTGTCGCTATTTTTAAAGTCAACGGTAGAACCAACAGGAACAGCGGTGACATGGGGAACAAACACAAGGCTCTTTTGATCAACAACAGCATGCTGCGGCACAACAGGCCCCTTGACACCTACAAGAGAGACAACAACGTCAGCCGCATACTTTGGAATGTTTGTATTAACCTTACCCGTAATGGTGCCAGCACAAAAGGCATTCGCACTTATGAACCCGAAGCCTGCCATTAACAGTGCTGTTTTCATAAATTTGCTCGTACATTTCAACATTTTCAACTCCGTAGTTTAGGGTGTTATCAAATAAAAAAAAGAATCCCACTGCAGTAACAATATACAACGAAACAACTTCAGGAAAAATCTCATTTGGCCGAGAGAGTCCTGATATAGGTAACAATGAACTCCAATTCCTCGCGATGAAACGATTTCCCCCAGGGTGGACACATGTTCGACTTGCCAACCGAGACTGAGCCTTCCATTATCGCTTTAAAGAGCTTTGCATTCGACAGGGTCTTCATGAACGCCTTGTCGGTGAAATTGGCCGGGGTTGGGGTCAACCCATAGTACTGACCGCTTCCATCACCGCTTTCACCATGACAGACCGCACAATAGTGTGAAAAAAGCCGCTTGCCTTCTTTCAGGGCAAAAGGGAGCTTCGTGGCGGTGACTGCTGAATCAGCAGCCGTCACCGTTTTTTTAAGGTCGGTTTTGCCTGATGGGCCCGACTTCTTGCCGCATCCCGCGATAACAAGGAGTGAGAGTGCTGCGACAACGGCAAACTTCCTGATTTTTATGGTGTTTTGCATCACTTCGTATTCAGTTTCAGTGTCATCAAAAAGTTGGTTAAATAAATCCTTTCCCGTTCTGTAAAGCCATAATCAGGCTCAACAATATCAGGTTTGAATTTACGGGCATTTTCAAGATGCTTGAAAATAAACCCTGGAGTCAACCGGTTACCGACGTTCGACAAATTAGGCCCAAGAGCGCCCCCCTCCATACCTGTCTGGTGACAGGCCTTGCAGCCTTTCGCATCATACAGGCTCTTGCCCTGGCTGACCTGTTCAGGCATACTCATGGTGGTGATAGCCGGTATTTTTTTCGGGATGTCGGTCGATACCAACTCCTGCTGTAAAAAGTTAATCACCGCATCAACATCCGTTCTGTTGGTATCCTCAACCTTCTGCAGTCCAAGATTAAACTTTGGCATGGTAATCTTTGCCGCTGGCTTTCCCGATGTCAGACCAAGCTTCGGCATCTGTTGCAACAGGGGACGAATAACATCAGGGTTCGCAAGGAAATTACGGATCCATCCTTCCTGCAGTTTGCTGCCAGCATAAGAGAGGTCAGGCGCATAGTCAGCTCCAATACCACGGATAGAGTGACAGTTTGTGCACTTGACATCGGCGATTACCTTCGCAAAGTCACCAGTGAATTTATAGGTCTGTACACCCGCCATCCTGTCCAGCTCCTGACGGGAAGGCACCATGAAACGGGCCGGAACATTCGAGTCAGTAAATCCGTAAAGCACCGCTGCCAACTCATTGATCTCGGATTCTGCCAGGCGGAAGTCAGGCATCCTCAGTCCCAGGCGATAACTTCTCGGGTCTCTCAGTTTCTGCTTGATATAGCTCAAACGATCATTCGAAATTGATTTTTTCAGCTTTCCGAAATCAAGCATCTCAAGTGGCTTGCTGCCAATAGAAGAGAGTTCCGTTCCAATCTTTTCACGCATTTCGTCCCCTCTCAGGAAGCTGACACCCTGGCGTTTCAATGATGGCGCAATCTGGACCATCTCCTCCATACCCTGTAGCTTATGGCAACCATAACATCCATATTTCTGTACCAGATCTTTTCCTTTCTTGATAGAGGCAACCTGGATTTCAACCGGCTGAACATATTTCAGCTCCGCCTCATCATCCTTGTACTCGCTGGTGATATATTCGACCAGTGCCTTGATCTCTTCGTCCTTAAAGCGGAACCTCGGCATCTTGGTTCCAGGGAAATAGGCGTTTGGATTTTTGATCCATCTAAAGAGCCACTCCTTGTTTACCTTGCTGCCTACCTTGCTTAAATCCGGCGCGTAAACCTTGATGTGGTTCCCGCCCCTGCCGCCCGTTGTATGACAAAGATTACAACGAGCCTGACTCCAAAGCGCCTTGCCCTGCTCAACAAGCTTTGCGTCAGGCGTTTGCTTTGAGTAATCCACATCATGACGTGTTGTCCCGGACATGCTGAACATGTAATCGGCAATAGCTTCAGCCTGATCCTGCGTAAAGAAAAACTTGGGCATTCTGGCTGAAGAAAAATATAGCTTGGGATCAAGCAGCCATTTGACCGCCCATGAATAATTGACTTTGCTTCCGACCTCGGTCAAAACCGGACCAACATCGCCCACAGTTTCAAAGCCGGGAATCTTGTGACAACTGTAGCAACCGTACTTTTTAAGAAGCTCGGTACTGTTGACAATCTCTTCGGCACCGCGAAGGCCCTTGATATCACCATGACAGTTCAGGCAGGAGGTCTGGGTCATATCTCCGGCAAGCAAGGGCTCATCCCAATGTTTCACGGTACCATGCGCCTTTTCAACAGAGGTGGTCGCACGTCCCTGTCCACGATGGCAGAAGGTACACCCGAACTTGGCCGGATCATGATGGTCAAGATAGATAAAGCTTGCCGGATGCCGGGCAAACGGCTGGAGAGCTGATACCGGCCTTTTGCCATCGATACCAATATGGCAGGTCTGGCAGCGATCAGCTTTGTCAATATCCTTGATGTGGATCTGCTTGATCTCCACAGGAACCTTTATATTGTTTGCAATCTTCTCTTTTAAATCTTCGAGGCCGCCTTGCATGTGTTCAATTTCAGCCGCAATCCGCGCCTTCCCTGCGGTAAGATCAGAGAGAGAACTCTTCAGACCATCCTCTTTCTTCTGCAAAGCCTCTCCACGCAGTACGATAGTGTCGATCTGACGCTGAAGCTCATCCATCTTGACCTTGTATTCCTGCTTCTGTGTCTTGGTAAAATAGTACTCTGACTCAAGAAACAGTCCGCGCGCATTCTGCAGCTCTTTCTGGTTAAGCGCAACTTGTTCATGAACCGCATCAAACTGCGAGGTCAACTGTTTGTATTTTTCCTGGTTTGTCTTGCCCTGAAAAGCAGCCTCAGCTTTGGCAAGCTGTGCTTCCAGATTAGCAAGCCTGGCATGACCCCCGGATCTCTGAAATTCAACCACTGCTTTACGGTAATCCTTTTCAAGCTGGTCATGCTTTAGTGTCTTGAACTCTTCCTGGTATTTTTTCCATGGTCTCAGGCCAAACTCGTCATCCCATACCACCCAAAGAGAGAGAGCAAGAAGAAGTGCACTGAAAAACACAAAGAGATAGACTCTCAAGGATGAATTATTTTTATTCTCATTCGCCATTTTCAACAGTTTTTTTTGGACTTTTAGAGTGACCTGTTAGGGTGTACCTGAATGCAATGAGCCGCTATCAAACGTTAAACCAGGGGGTTATCCATATATATTTAATAAGGAAAACCAGCCTCAGCACCATCTTGATCGGTATGGACATCATGGTGATAAACAAAAACATGATGGTTACATACCGAACAATCCCCAGTTTTGCCAGGAGTTCAGGATTGTTCTTTTTCCAGTAGCGATAAGGCGCAATCATTCCGCCAACCAGATAAGAGCCCACTACAAACGCACCGATAATAAATCCAGGGAGCGAACGTGAGTCAATGCCAATGACAGCGGTCAAATCTTTCGTGGGTTCAAAAACAACACGCGAATGATCCCACTCCTGCCAGGGCCAATACCACAACCAGCCAGGTCCCCTGAAGAAAACGCCGATCACAATCAAAAGAAGCCAGAGCACAAAAAAGCCGAATGAGAAGATCATAATGGCATACTTTCTCTCTGAAAAAGTGTAATAGCCATTCCCTTTCGGATTAATATCAATATAGGGAATTGCCAGAAGGCCGACCACAATCAGTGATGGCAGCACAACACCGGCAAGCCAGGGATCAAAGTAAACCAGCAGCTCCTGAAGACCAAGAAAGTACCAGGGAGCCTTTGCGGGATTTGGTGTTATAGTCGGGTTTGCGATCTCCTCAAGGGGAGCATCGACGGCTATCGACCATATCGTAAGACCAACCATCACAACAATGGAAATGAGAAGCTCAATACGCACAAGCGGTTTGAACGTGTCAACAAACTTGTCATTTTCACCTTCAACGGGAAGCCCCGCCGCAAGAAGCCTGTCGTTCTGAAAGGCTTGCTGAAAAGCCCATGCCATAAAAAAGGTCACCATGATGATCATAATCACAATGGCGATATTATCAGGCTGGGTAATAATTTCAATAAATGGGTTCATAGTCGACTTTGCCCGGTCTGTTATTTTTGAGGTTTTGAAATTCCGCCGTCTTTTCTGACTCGCCAGAAATGAACAAACATCAGGATAATTGAGATCAGCGGAATAGCGACACAATGCCAGATGTAAGACCTGAGCAGTGCATTTCCACCAACCTGGGCGCCGCCAAGAAGTGCAAAACGGATATCATTATACGGGGTTATATGAAGGTATTCACTGAATGGCCCCTGATAGCCAATTAAGGGAGTTGCTGCCCCCATATTCGTTCCCACAGTGATTGCCCAGAAACCAAGCTGATCCCACGGAGTAAGATAGCCAGTAAAACTCAACAGAAAGGTGAGCACAAGCAGAAAAACACCAATACCCCAGTTGAACTGACGCGGAGCTTTATAGGAGCCTGTCATGAAAACACGAAACATGTGGATCATCACCACAATAACCATGAAGTGTGCTCCCCAGCGATGGAGGTTGCGGAGAATAACGCCATAGGGCGCCTGAAATTCAAGATCCTTGATGTCCGTGTACGCCTGATCAATGGTTGGGTGATAATAAAACATCAGCACGACACCGGTAATAACAAGAAGAATAAAGGCAAAAAAGGTGATGCCTCCCATGCCCCAGGTAAAACGGAGTTTGACTGCGCTTTCACGAACCTGCACCGGGTGCAGATGAAGAAAGACATTGCCGAAAACAGCCTGGGCCTTGTCTCTTACCGTATTACGATAATCTCTTCTGAATATGGATTTCCATATCAGATTTTTTTTGACCTTGTCGGTTATCTCTGGAAGGCTTTTCATAGTCCCGTCACGTTATATTGTCAAAACAGTTTAATGATACCCGCGCAGCTTCTTTAACTGCCTCTCATATTCAACTTCATCCTTGCGCGAACCATCCGGATTAATCATCTCGACACCAGTCCATGGGCAGTCGATGGCGCAGATATTACAACCCGTACAACGCTCATCCACTTTGGCTATGCCCGTAAAGTTTAAGTCCGACTCGACGATCGTTATACAGTTGACTGGACAGGTCTTGACACAAATGCCGCAACCCGTACAAAGTTCAGTAATGATTCTCGCAGCGGCCCTCTTGCTCTTTGCAGCCTCTCTCTTGAGATGAGATGGCTCGGCTGTCACTACATTTTCATCGGTGTTCATCGTTCATAATGGTTTCAATTATCGGAGACCAGTCAAACTCTCAATAAACTCTGAGGATAGACCTCATTTGATTCCTTACCCGGAATACCGGGAAACTTTATCGTCTTGTCCACAAGGAGCTGACCATCTTCGGCAAGACTGATTTTAAAACGATCCATCGGCCTTGGTGCCGGGCCTTCAAAGTTAAGGCCTGTGATGTAGTAGCCGCTGCCATGGCAGGGGCACTTGAACTTTTTCTGGGACTCCATCCAGCTCGGCGTACAGCCAAGGTGGGTGCATTTCGTCTCCATCGCAAAAAAGGCCCCATCCTGCAGTCTGATAATCCAGGTGCGATACTCCCTTTGGTACTGGGAACTCACCGTGCCAAGGGGATAGTCTGCCGGTAACCCTACCTTGAACTGCGACGGCGGTTCAAAGAGTACCCTTGGATAAAAGAACCGCAAAAAGGCCGCCGAGTTTATGGCAAGGAATCCCGCAAGGCTTCCCCAACCCACACGCATTAAAAATTTCCTCCGGTCACTGGATTTCGCCTTTCCACCCCCAGCTCTGCCCCGGTCACTACGCTCTTCTTTTTGCCCTGTTACGAGCTCTCTGTCATCCTGCATGGCAGCTTGATTTTTGCTTTCAATGAGTCTCTTCCGAAAAATAACCTGTTCTCTTAACGCCCCGGTTTCACTGTTGACCGATATAAAAAAGTGTGCTCACAATCTTTAATACATTTTACGCTTTGAAAGCACACTTTCCACACACACAACAAAAATTAAGCTGGACGTTAGCTGCATGTCCAAGGGAAAGGCGTGCTCGCTGAACACGCCTTTCCAAATGTGGAATGAAGGATCGTCCCTCATTAGCAGCAATTAAAACCCGAGCCCTGCGGTCAACGTAAAGGTATTTGGATTATTCTCACCTGTTGTTGTTGCCTTTGTCGGGTCGTTTTTCTTTGAGAACAACTTGTAGGCAGCCGCAAGGGAGATATTGGCTTTAGGCCATGCTGTCACAGTAGTAGTATAGGTCGGATTGTTTTGGTTAACACCAACAACGCCTAAATTAGAGTATGCTACAGCAGCTTTAAGCCAGGGATAAACAAAATACCCGGCATCAACAGCGTAGTTACTCAATCTCAACACTTTACCCTTGCTATAAGCTACGCCGCCCGTAAAACTACCATAGTTCCCGGTAGCATCAACGCCATAAACCGTCTCCTCACCCAGAAAAGTACTGTATCCTGGTTTTGTATCAACAATACCCACCCCAATTCCAAGGTGATTATCCATGCCCAGATATCCATTACCCAGAGTTCCACCAGCTCCACTCAGCACACCGGCACCACCAATTTTATATTCTGCACGAATATATCTGATATCATCAAGATGAGTTGGCACAGAAGTGTTGTTTATTGCAGTGGCTGAATTACCTGCGTTTAATGCGGTTACTGAGCCTATTTTTGTTCCATCGGAAGAGAGCTGCGATGCGTTTGTTCCTTTACCTGCAACACCTGCATAAATATTGACACCTCCGCTCTTTTCACCTGCTACATAAGTGAATTCAAGGCCTGTTCCATTTGTTGAGGGAAATACTCTTGAATAAGTAGAAATATCTTCTCCGCTTGAAAAGAAGTTGAAAGAATTCCCCACGCCCAGCATAACTCCTGGAGAAAATGACCATGTTGCTCTAAAATTTGATGAGACTTGAGAATTTGTTGCTGTAGGGGCAAGTCCCTGAATAGCACCAAAAAAGCCGACATTTTCTCCGATGGTACCGCCAAAGAGAATACGGGCATCAAAAGGACCGTTCCAGTTAAGAAGTTGTGGTGATATCTGTGTGCCATTGGCTTTTTGAACCTTATCCTTGTAGTTGACCAAATTACCGGTCACAAAGATAGCAACAGGTGCATAACCAGGAAGATCTGAGGGCCATGGAGAATCCGGAAACGTATTCTTCCAGCCATCAGCGCCTAATTTTACCTGTTCCTGTTTGGCATGATCGGCATCCTCTCCACCTGGCCAGCGAAAGCCATTTGCCTTGAATGCTTCACCAAAAGAGTTTCTTGTAGGAAACCCTGAGTGACAGGTATAGCACGAGGTGCCATACTTGCGTGACCAATTCGGAATGGCGGAGCTGTCCTGACTCCAGAACAGAGCCGGAAGCATACAGATTGATGCAATCGAGGCATAGGTCGACTTTCTCATGAGCTACTCCATTATTTTATGATAAGGTGAATAATTTTAACTCTGCGAAAAACAAAAAACCAAGAGAAGGCATCAAGGCAACTCGCCAAAATGACAACCCGTTTCAACGCATCGAATCCTTGATGAATCAAAGACCAGTATGCCGAACGCCTGACAGAAAAAACTTGCGAATTCTTAAGTCAACGAGGAATGACAGAATGAGATGGTGTACCTTTCACATATTATAAAAAGGAACTCACACAAAAATCTATCTTCCCCCAAAAAGGCCGATTTTCAAATAAAATTTTCTAACGTAAGACAACAAACCGGTATTGACACTTTGCGGATAATGGTAGAGTATAACCTCTGGACGTATAAGGAATGTAACAATTGCTAATTCTCTTCTCAAAAAAAAACAAAAACCGAGCACGGTTTGATTTTTAAAGAAATATGATCTTGAGTTGGTAATCTTTTGCTCGCGATTTTAACCGCTTTTTAAGCGGCTTTTAAGAATCACTGGATATATATGAAATAAATTACAAAGAGTCAAGAGTTTTATCCAGTAGAGCGCAATATTATTTTTTTGTTCCCGTGTACTTCTCAGGTGTACCGCCATAGAGGTTCAACATCACAGATTGTAAGAAAGAATATTAACGATTGTTTGTTAAACAAAATCCACTCCTGTATATTTTGCTTTATTACAGCAAAACGTTTATTATTACTATCCTTTATAAATAAAAGTAGTTATAGTTATCAAAAGCCTTTTTTGCCGTATTTTTCCTCCTGGTATTCATAAAATCCGAAGTGCAGATCAACGAATAGCCTTTATTTCCTGTATAATGATAGCCGCAACAGATTATGCCCGGGATTGCAATACAAGATGTGTACCTCACAGAAGTTTTAATTAATAACAAAGTTCAGGTAGTCTATTATGGTAGTTGTCCGGCGTCGCTGGTTTCAGACTCCCTGGGAGTTCAGGGAATCTGCTCTTTTTACTGCAGTTGCACTTTTTTTTGGCTTTGTCATAGAATATGCCACATCAGGAGGCGGCATAGCTCTGCCCCGCCTGCCGTTCAATGCCATAGCGCTTTCGGTTTTTGCTATTCTGGTACTGAGCATAGGCTTGGGTTTCAGGAACACTCCGGCAGTCAAATGGTTTGGCGGAATTCCTCTCGGTCTCTGTCTTATTGTTGGGATTTCCCTTCTTTCCCTCATCGGTGGTATTCTACCGCAGGGAACCGTAGTATCGGCCTCACTGCCTGCTCGTCTGGGAATACACAAAATCTTTTCGGGCTGGCCGTTTGCCCTTGTTGTTCTTCTTTTTCTTGCTAACCTCGGACTGTCACTTTCCTGGAGGCTCGTCCCTTTTAAAGTACAGAACGTGCAGTTTATCCTTTTTCACGCCGGATTCTGGATAGCGCTTTCCTGCGCTGTTTTCGGCAGTTCCGATCTCCAACGACTTATTGTTCCGGTTGAGGAAGGAAAATCGGGCAGCCTTGGCTATCCGATGGAGAGCGATACGCCCCTGCAGCTCCCTTTTTCTGTTTTTCTGCATGATTTTTCACTTGAGGAGTATCCGCCCCAGCTTTTGCTCTATGATCCTCATAGCGACAAGCTCATGATGAACAAGTCAAAAGCGACGCTTGAAGTCCGCAAGGGCACAACGGCATCGTGGAACGGAATCGAGGTGCTTGTACTCGACTATATGCCCAGCGCGCTTCCCGGAGAAGGAGGCATTCCTCAACCAGCGGATCGCTCAGCAGGAATTCCTTTTGCGAAAGTAAGGATCATCACCGGCACAACACAGCGTGAAGCATGGATCAGCACAGGCAGCCCCACCTTGAGACCAGATGCTGCACAACTCGAAAACCTTTATCTTATCATGGTACCGGGCACCCCAAAATCATTCCGTTCGGCGGTAACAGTGCAGGATAATCAGGGCAATGCCGTCATGGCAAATCTTGAGGTCAACAAGCCTGTAAACTTTAATGACTGGAAGCTCTATCAGATGGGTTACGATGAAAAAGCCGGACGATGGTCGAAACTCAGTCTGATTGAAGTTATCCGTGACCCCTGGCTTCCGGCAGTGTATCTTGGATTTTTTATGATTATGGCAGGAAACATTCTGTTTTTCTGGACCGGCATTAAACGAAAAGAGGTGGCATCATGAGCATTGATTTTAACACTGCCGCAATCGTGGCGATAGCCTGCTGGGCGACAGGCACGCTTCTTGGCCTCCTGTCGGTCAGAACACCTGCCCTGAAGCTGCCGGGCATGGTACTCTCTCTTGCCGGTTCAGTGGTCATGATCGGGTTTATTGCTTACTACTGGGCACTCCTTGACCGGCCTCCGCTCAGAACCCTTGGTGAAACTCGGCTCTGGTATGCAGCCCTCATTCCTCTCGTGGGTTTTCTCGTGGAGTACCGCTGGAAGATCGGGTGGCTGAAATACTACTGTATGGCGCTTGCCGGATTTTTTCTCTGCATCAACATGCTCCACCCTGAAGTCTTCGACAAAACCCTCATGCCTGCCCTGCAGAGTCCATGGTTTATTCCGCATGTGGTTGTCTATCTGGTCGGTTATGTGCTGCTTGCCGCATCTTCTGTGACGGCATTGCACAACGTCTACCTCCAGTTACGGTCGAAAGGAAATGTGACCGGCGAATCGGTCTCGCACTACCTTGCCCTGCTCGGTTTTGTGCTGCTCTCTTTCGGCCTTATCTTCGGAGCGCTCTGGGCGAAAGAGGCCTGGGGGCATTACTGGACCTGGGATCCTAAAGAGACCTGGGCATTTCTCTCCTGGCTGGCCTACCTCGGCTATCTTCATGCTTACCGCTATAAGATTGAACAGAGTAAACTCCAGTGGTATCTGGCTCTCGCCTTTCTTGTACTTCTGGTCTGCTGGTTCGGTGTCAACTATCTCCCCTCCGCGCAGAACAGCGTCCACACCTACACGCAAAGCTGAAGTCTCTTTTCCCTGCATGGCACCCAACATGGGCGCTGTGCAGGGTACAGGCACCTTCACTTGCCAATGCAGAAGCGCTCAAAGATGACATTTAAAATCTCCTCGTTCACCACTTTTCCGGTAATTTCCCCTATATATTCAAGCGATGAACGAAGTTCAAACGCGACAAGCTCGGTATCGGCACCAGTGTCAATCAGCAAGTGTGCATTATCGATAGCATCAGAGGCATTGCGGAGTGCTTCATAATGACGCAGGCTGGTGACGAGCACACTTGCTTCATGCTGCTTGTCAAGTCCTTCCGCCATACTGCTCATAAGGAGCTTGAGGGCATCAAGCCCTTCGCCTCTGGATGCGGAGATACCGCAAACCTCGCAGCCAGTAGCTGCTCGAAGCTTTTCCTGACGTTCCGTACTCTCCGGGGTGAGGTCTGTTTTATTGGCCGCCACAATGATACGGGCTGAGGGATAATCCTCAAGGAAAAGCTGAATCCGGGACACCTCATCAAGATAATCGTCAAGGCTAATGTCGAGGAGATAGACAATAAGATCGGCTTCAGAAATTTTTTTGTAGCTCCGCCGGATGCCTTCATGTTCAATCTCCTCCCCGCCTTCGCGCAAACCGGCCGTATCGGTGAGTCGGAACATGGTTTTTTCATGCAGAAAGCACTCCTCAATGTAGTCACGAGTCGTGCCCGGACTCTGGCTCACTATGGAGCGCTCCTCTCCAAGCAGCACATTCAGCAAGGTTGACTTTCCGGCATTCGGCCTTCCGGCAATCACCGTCGCAACCCCCTCCTTCAGCAGTCTCCCATGCTGATAGGAGTCAATAAGGCGGAAAAGCTCTTCCTGCAGAAGACGAAGCTCTTCCTGAAGCTGGCTGCGACTCTGGAACTCAACATCCTCCTCACTGAAATCAAGCTCAAGCTCCAGAAGGGCGCATGAACAAAGCAGCCGCTCCCGCATGGCATTGAGCCTCAGGGAAAGCGTACCCTGCATCTGGGTGACCGCAGTACGAAACGCCGATTCCGATCGAGCATGGATCATCTCGCCAATCGCCTCCGCCTGTAAAAGATCGATGCGACCGTTAAGAAACGCGCGGCGGGTAAACTCTCCGGGCTCGGCCAGTCTGCACCCCTCGTCAAGCAATGCCTTCAGAATGTGTTTCACCACAACCGGGCCACCGTGGCAACTCAGCTCAACCATATCCTCCATGGTAAAGGAGTTCGGCGAGCGGAACACCAGGGCAACCACCTCGTCAATCAGCCCTTCGCTGTCATGAACAGTGCCGAAATGAGCCCTGAAGCCCTTCGACTGCTCAAACCGGAACCTAGGGTTATTTTTTTTACGAAACACTTTTTGGGCAATGTCGAAAACCCCTTTGCCGCTGATACGGACAACAGCAAGAGCTGCAACACCAACGGGAGTGGCAATCGCTGCAATTGGATATCCCTGTTCCGGCATAATGATGGAGGTGGTCATGACTCTCGAAGGTCGAAATGGTATGGATCGGTTTTCTGAACCCTGTGAGCAAGTATAAGAAATACCCGCAAGAAAGAGTAACTTCATCACTCAGTTGAGGAACGAACGCCAAACACCATTGATTATGCCAGAGAAAATTCCCCTTGAGCAGTTGAAAGCCGATATCGTCGCCGAGAGAGAGCGAACACTTCCTG
>Ga0194037_1001923_pt1 | contig 14395 bp, 4 predicted proteins | sample JunL306m_MetaG_FD_148653 | JGI IMG/M metagenome (GOLD analysis project Ga0194037, IMG submission 148653) | Anoxic zone freshwater microbial communities from boreal shield lake in IISD Experimental Lakes Area, Ontario, Canada - Jun2016-L304-6m | ecosystem: Environmental > Aquatic > Freshwater >...
ATTCTGTAATTATCCGACAATAATTCTCTTCTTTTTATTTATTATTGGTATAATTCACAGTGGAAATGGGGCAACAATTACAAGCACAACTGTTGGTGGAGCATGGTCGACAGCCGGAAGTTGGGTTGGAGGTATTGTGCCAGCCACAACAGACTCGGTGATCATCAATGGACCAATTAGAGTAGGTGCGTCAATTAGTAGAACAGGTTCTGTTACTATAATAAACGGAGGAAATTTTTCGGCCAGAACAAATGGCACCAGTATTACCATTGGCTCTTTATATATTTTTAATGGAGGCACTTTTTCAACATCACGTAATCTTACGATAAATGGTGTAAGTAATATTTCAGGTTCTATTATTTTTACATCTGCAGGAAAGCAATATGCATTTAATGGAGACATTATTCTTAACAATGGTGCTGTTTGGAATGAAACCGCTTCAATTACCCCAACCATAACAGGTAGTTTTACAAATAATGCTACCTCAATGACTATTAATAGCGGAAGCACCTATATTTTCAATAAATCCTCTGGAGGATATTTTAGTGGGACAAAAAATATTTCTATTCCAAACCTGTCTATTAGTAATAATATTACTTATACTAACAATGCTAGCCTAACCGTCTCAACTTCACTTTCAGGTAAAGGCGGTTTAACTCAAAGTTCTACCGGATTGTTAAACATAGGTGGCACATCCGGTATTTCTACGCTAACTGCAACGGCTACGGGAAATATCGTAAATTATACTGGTGCTTCTCAAACACTTAATGCAACAACTTATTATAATCTTACACTTTCAGGAACTGGAATAAAAACAACAACTGGTGTTACCGTAAACGGTACACTTTCGATGGAGGGAGCCGCAACTGTAAGTGCGGCTTTAACTTACGGAAGTGCAGCAACGTTGCAATACAAGGGGGCTTCGTTACAAAACACAGGAGCTGAGTTTCCGGCAACTTGGTCGGGAAGCGGAGGAATAAAAATCGAAAATGCAATTGGTGTATTATTAAAAGCCGCTAAAAACATAGGAGCAAATCCGTTTACTATTGGCAGTATTATACCCAATAGTGTATTTAATGATGGAGGGTTTTCACTCTCTGCTTCAGGAATTTTCAATTTAAACTCAGGAACATACAACGATAGCGCAGCATCATTCCCTGCTTTTACCACCTGCAATATTGCAACAGGAACAACTGTAAAATATTCCGGTGCAAAAACTCAAACCATAAAAGGGATTGTTTATAGTAATTTAACAATTAGCGGAAATGGGAACAATTCTAAAGTTGCTGACAACAATATTACCGTTAATGGAATTATAAATTTAGCAGCATCTAATGCATCTTCAACTCAAGGATGTTTAAGCATGAGTGCTTATACGCTCACCATGGGCTTAAATGCAACCACTACAGGAATTGGAGATGTTTCGGGGATTGTTACTCGTTATGGAACTTTTGTTGCTGCTACACCTTACTCTTTTGGTAATGCAAATACAGTCATCAATTTCTCAAATACCGGAACTTCTCCATCTTCGATAAGTATGAAGATTACACTTGGCTCAACTCCGAGTTGGAAAACAGGAGCCCTACTTCGCCAATATGAAATTATCAGAACAGGAGGCAGCACAACTTCTGCCAATATTCAATTTCATTATATAGATGCAGAGATAAATTCCAATACTGAACCACTGTTAACTGTTTGGCAAAATTTAGGAACAGTTACAGAAATTGGACGAAGTTCTCACGACCAAACAGTAAATTTTGTGGAGATAAGTAATGTTGATATTACACAATTCCCGACAACTTTCTCTGCAGCAAATCTAACTTTAGCTACAACCGGAAAAACCTTTTTTACATGGAATGGTTCGGTTAGTTCTGATTGGACAGATATAAGAAACTGGGCAGGTAACATTGTCCCGGTTTCAACCAGCAATGTATATATTCCTAATCCATCAACATACACGTTAACTACGCCTTACTATATCAATGCACCAACCATGCCTGCATCAGTTGATATTAATACTTTAAATATAGAAGATTATGCCGTGGTGAATACTTCATCGGGAACGCAGTTAACTATCGAAGGTGGGTCTACTTCAGGATTTTCAACTTTTGAAGGTATGGGTACCTTTAATGCTGGAAACAGTACCGTTATTTTTAAGGCAGCAGATGCAACGTATACAGGCAGGACCAATTTTAATAATATTACCATTTCTACGGGAGCGAATTTATTAATGTCATCGGGTTCAAATATGAAAATTGCCGGAACTATTACAAATAATGGAACATGGAGTGCAGGTATTAACGAAGACACTGTTGAGTATAATGGTTCAATAAGCCAAACTATTCCTAATCCAAATGGATTAACGCCTGGATACCACAGTTTAATATTAAGTGGTACCGGAGCTAAATCATTTACATCAATAAATGTTCGTGGAGATTTTATTAACAATAGTACTACGACAACTTTAGGTAGCATAAACTTCACTGGTCCATCAAATATGACACAGGAAATAATGGGAAGTACACCCACAACATTTAGTAATCTAACTCTAAATAACAGTTCTTTTTTAAGTTTAAATAACGATTTATCAGTAAGTTCCTCTTTAACTTTAACAACAGGATCCTTAGATATTGCCACCTATCACTTTTCAATTTCAGGTAGTATCAATTCCTCTAGTGGAACAATAGATGCAGATTCCGGGACAATAATATTATCCGGTAACTCAACACAAACAATATCCTCTTTCTTAAATAATACGGTAAATAATTTAGTAATAAATAACAGTTCAGGAGTATCATTAGGTTCGAACTTAACCAATAGTAATTCACTAACATTAACAAGTGGTTCATTGAATTTAAGCAGTTACAACTTAAATATTAGCGGCAATATTAGCCGTACTTCAGGAACAATAAATGCTGGAACCGGAACAGTAACGATGAATGGCAGTTTGGCTCAAACCATAGATGGTTCAATAGCCTCATCACTTTATAACTTAGCTATCAATAACTTTTCGGGAGTAACATTAAGTTCAAACATAACAGTAAGTAATGCGCTCACTTTGAATTCAGGAAGACTCAGTATTGGCTCAAATAATTTAACGGTATCCGGAAGCATGAGTTTTACAGATGGAAATATTGAAGGCAGTTTAGGAACACTTACATTCAATGGAAGTTCATCACAAACAATACCGGCAGAGATATTTGCAAACAATCTACTAAATAATTTAACCATCAACAATAGCGCAGGAGTGAGCTTAAGCGGAGCTTTGAGTTTAACAGGATCACTAACTCCAACAGCGGGCACACTATTACCGGAGGGTATTTACGATTGATTTCAACAGCTACTTCAACAGCACGAATTGCCAATGGTAACTGTAGTACATGTTCTTATATTTCAGGTAATATTGTCGTAGAACGATATATTCCTGCAGTTGCAAGACGATACCGTTTCTTATCAAGTCCAATGACATCAGCAGCACTTAGTGACTGGCAAAACGAAATCTTTGTAACTGGCCCTGGTACCGGAACTACCATAGGCACAACAAATTCAAACGGATTTGATGCGACCCCTACAAACAGTTCTAGTTGTTTTTATTATAATGAAAACTCAAGTACATGGGCAAGTCCTGCCGATATATCTTACTCATTTGAAAAAGGTAAAGGATATCGAATATTTATAAGGGGCGACAATAGTGATATTGGAGAATTATCGGGAGTAACCACCACACAAAATGAAGTAACATTAGATTTAAACGGAGCCGTTAACCAGGGAAATGTTTTGATGCCTGTAACCTATACTTCAACAGCACCTTCTTTTGTTGGCTGGTGCTTATTAGGCAATCCTTATCCATCTTCTTTTGATTGGCATGCTTATTACCTAGCTGGAAACACTGGAACAAGCGGAACACATTACGCTAACATTGGTGCATCCATAACAATTTATAATCCAACTTCAGGAGGCTATCAAAGTTATAATGCTCTTACCAACTCGGGCACAGGGCAAATGAATAATAACGGTATTATTCCTCCGGGATCGGCCTTTTGGGCACAAGCAATTTCTTCGAATCCATCAATGACATTTACCGAATCATTTAAAGTTGATGTAAATGCTGGGATAGGATTATTTAAAACTAACACAAATAATTTTTCAGTTACTTTAATCAAGGATAGTTTGAATAGTGACGAATTAGTGGTAAACTATATTTCAACTGCTAGCGATGAAGAAGATGTTTACGATATGATAAAAATGAATGGTGGAGAAGTGAATATATCAAGCCTAACACCAACCGGCAAACAGTTAACAGGAAACAGTAAACCTTTTAATGGATTATCAGATACTATTCCTCTTTTTATCACATTGAAAACAGAAGGAAATTATAAACTTTTATTTAAGAATGCAACAGATTTAGTAGCGGGTAAATCAATTGAGTTACTTGATTCTGTTACGGGAAACAGAATTGATTTGACAAAAAACACAGCATACATTTACACTCCCAATACATCAACAGAAACGCTATCTCACATTACAAGATTTAAACTACTGATAGGGTGTTCAAGTGCAATTACAACCGGAATTTTTGATGCCCTTCCTGTTGCTAAAACAGCATACAAAGTTTATCCAACAATTACACATTCAACAACAAATGTGTATTGCAATAATGAAAAATCAAATACAACAATTAAGATCACTGATGTTTCGGGAAGAATAATATTTTATTCAACAACTGCAATTGGAATGACCACTCCGAAAGAGATAGATTTTTCGGGATATACAAGCGGATTGTATTTAATGACTATAACTGATTTGACGAGTGGAATTAGTCAAACAGTTAAGGTAATTAAAGAGTAGTATTGGTAAAACATTATGCTGTAAAAGCTCATTTACACTTTGCCATCACCGTATTAAACAAACAATCACCCACCTTTCAGGTATCCCTTCAAAATAGTACGCTTTATCACCGTAGGCATCTTTATACCTCAATGTTTGTCCATCCAAATAATACAATTTTTCGCCAAAGGCATCTTTCGACCGAATCGTTTTACCGTCAAAATAAAACAACTTCTCACCATAAGCGTCTCTTGAGCGAATTGTTTGTCCATCAATATAAAACACCTTTTCTCCATAAGCATCTTTTGCACGGATTGTTTTTCCGTCACAGTAATACAATTTATTACCGTATGAATCTTTTGAACGCAATTGGTTGCCGTCTTCATAAACAACTTTATCACCGTAGGCGTCTTTTACACGAACTGTTTGAGAGAAGGCGTTTGATGCAAAAAAGATGAGTAAAAAGAGAAGCGCTGATTTCATTTTAAGTATTAATATGAAACAAAATTATCATAAACGAAAATAGCAAACACCTGTTAAATAGTAAGCAACTTATGTTTGCATTAAAATTTCGGTAAGTTTTAAGATGAAATCAATCTTTCTGAATCAATAATATTTATACAAAGGTTTGTGTAATTCGATTCAGGTAATTAATTTCACAAAAAAATATTCATTTGAAAATTATTGGCATAACAGGAACATTAGGTGCCGGCAAAGGTACCATTGTTGATTATCTAACAACTCACCATGAGTTTATTCATTTTTCTGTAAGAGGTTACTTGATAAATATTATCAAATCTCAGGGCAAGGAAGTTAATCGCGATTCGCTTACACATACTGCCAATGAACTCAGAGCACTAAATAGCCCAAGTTTTATTGCCGAAGAATTATATAAAGAAGCCATCCAAAGTGGCACCAATTGCATCATCGAAAGCATCAGAACTGTTGGAGAAGTAACTGCACTAAAAGCAAAAGGCAATTTCAATTTGTTTTCAGTTGATACCGACAGAAAAATCCGTTATAATCGAATCTTAAAAAGAGCATCAGAAACCGATATGATATCATTTGAAACTTTTTCAGAGAATGAGGAAAGAGAAATGAATTCGTCCGATCCCAACAAGCAAAATTTAAGTGCATGCATGAAACTTGCAGATTATCATTTTACAAATAATGGCACTTTTGAAGAGTTATATCAACAAATTGATAAAGCAATTATTATAATTGATTGAAGGAATCTGCAATCGATAGAAAATAGAAAACAGCTGATATAAAATAAATAATAGAAATTAATAAATTGTAAACTTATGGCAACAGAAGAAAAATATATCCGTCCAACTTGGGATGAATACTTTATGGAAGTGATGGAAGCCATAAGCAAACGAGCAACTTGTGGCAGAGGAAGAAGCGGCTGTGTAATTGCCCGCGACAATCAATTATTGGTTACTGGTTATGTAGGTTCGCCTGTTGGTTTACCCCATTGCGATGAAGTAGGACATCAAATGAAAAAGATGATTCATGAAGATGACAGCATCACTGATCATTGCGTTCGCACGGTTCATGCCGAACAAAATGCCATTTGTCAAGCTGCTAAAAACGGTGTGGCTCTTGATGGTGCAACTTTATATTGCCGTATGACCCCTTGCCGAGTTTGTGCTATGCTAATCATTAATTGTGGTATTAAAAGAGTTGTTTGCGAACGTAAATATCATTCAGGTGGCGAGAGTGAAGAAATGCTTCGTATAGCTGGTGTAAAATTAGAGTTCTTTCACGATGAAGTTCAAAAATACGAGTCGGCTAAGAAATAAATTTCCTACATCTTAATTTGCAATGAGCAATTTGCAATAAGCAATTTGCAATAAGCAATTCTCGTTTCTCAATTCGTAATTCTCACCTCTCGTTTCTCAACTCTCATAAGCAATGAGCAATTTGCAATAAGCAATTCTCGTTTCTCAATTCGTAATTCTCACCTCTCGTTTCTCAACTCTCATAAGCAATGAGCAATTTGCAATTCTCGTTTGTCAAATCGTAAATCTCAACTCTCGCTTCTCAATTCTCGTTTCTTATATCTCAAATCAAAACTCTTAATCACAAAAAAAGCCCTTCGATTGCTCGAAGGGCTTTTTTAATATTAATTACAGTGAATTAGTTTTTGATCACTTTAGCATGAACGGTTTCGCCATTCATAGTCATGTTCACAAAATAAATTCCTGTGTTTAAGTTCGACAATTCAGATACTGAAACCTTAGTGTCGCCTTTGTTTACATCTATCATTCTAACAGCAATTACTCTACCTTGAATATCTACAATTTCTATTTTTGCAGTTGCATTCTTAGTAGCGTTAACTGATATGTTTAATTCGTTTGTAAACGGATTAGGATATACTGTTGTTCCAACAGATAATGCATTACTGATTTTGATATTTACAATACCTGAAAGTGCAGAAGTACCATCAAAATCAACCATTTTCAGGCGATAATAGATAGTAGTTGCAGTTGGGTTATTTGCAATAACATTTAAATCAGTAAATGTATAAGCGTTGGTTGTTGTAGCGTTTCCTGCTGCTTTAACCATTCCTTCTTCTGTGTAGTTTACACCATCAACAGAACGTAAAACGATAAAGTAATCAGAATTGATTTCAGATGCTGTTGTCCAGCTAACTAATCCATTGTTTCCTGAGCGAACTGCTGCAATCTTATCCATTTGAACTGGAAGTGGATTTGTAAGAGTTGTTCCAACAAAATACGAACTAGTTAAGTTAAGTGAAGCAACTGTTGCTGAAGGTGACAATAAATTGTTGATCGTGTCATTTACACTTCCTGAAGCAACACCTGCAACCCATGAAGTAGTAGGATATTTTCCTGCAAACTTCATATCTGTTTTACTTGGTACATTTTTCAACCACTGGTTTTTGTAAACAAGTGTTGGAATACAAGAATAAGAACCAGCAGGGTATGCAGTAATATTCCAATATGCACTAGTATACTGCCATGCTGAGTTTAATGTTCCTAATTGTGGAGGAGTTGATTGTGGGTAAGCACGAACTCCAACTGCTGTTGGTACAGTACCAGATGACCAAGTGATAGAAGCAACTGCATCACCACCAAATTCAAATGATTGTGTTGTAGAAGCTGTTGGTGCTGTAAGTGGTGTAGCCAATGGAGGAATATTTCCTACGCTTGGTGTAAACTCATAACATCCGATATCATTTGAACCTGTAGCAATTGATGTGCTTCTAGCGTTTCCTGCAAGGTCATTAGAGATCCATGAAACTGGTGTTCCTCTACCATTCAATGACCATATTGAACTATCGCTCAAGTTTGGAGCAAGGTTAACAGAACCACTTGTAGTATTAGTAAATCCAGGGTAGTAAGTAAGAGAGTTTTTATCTCTAAGTACTGCTGTATTAGATGTTAAAGCTTTCCAATCTCTTACAGTGTAAGATCCTGTGTAACCGTAGATCGGTGTAGTATTTGAAACTGAATAATAATTGTTATTATCAATTGTTTCACTAGCAATCGGTGAAGCACCTGCATAATAGAATGCACTTCCTGCACCTGTATTGTAGAATACGTTGTTTTGGATATCCTCGTTAGTTGTACCTGAGTTGTAATAATATACTGAATAAGAACTGTAACCAGATACCACAGTATTATTATAGAACCTCACATTATTTGAATAAGCTCCTAAGTAATACATGTATCCATTTGCTCCTAAGTTCCAGCTATTATTATAGAAATCAACATAGTTACCATAATAACCAGGGTAGTAAGCCATAATATATGAACTTGTTCCGCTTGCATCAATCTTATTGTTATGATACAATACATGCGAAGTAGCACTACCTACACTATAATATGCAGTGTAAATATATCCGTATGATCCAGCATTTGGAGTGGTAATATTATTATTAGCAAACTCAGTTGCTGAGTCACAATAAATCATATAAAGATATCCATAAGTATAAGGACCATCTCCCATCGTAACAGTATTACTGTTAAATTTCAAGTTGATACTATAATATAGATAAGCAGGAACGTATTGATGACCAATTATGTTACTGTCAATTGTTATATTGTTGTTCCAATTCGCAGAGTTTTGTAAGTATACACCGTAGTATCCACCATAAATATTACATTTTCTAATAGTAACATTATTGGTATATCCTGAGGTCATGTGTACCATATAACCACTTGTGCTGATAGGAGCTGTCATCTTACAGTTGTAAACTAAATCATTATTAGCACCACCTGTATAGTCAAATACACCACCACCGGTAAGCTGTACAAATGAAATTGAATTAAAGTTCAAATAAGCAGAACCGTTTAAGTTTACGATATATCCGCCACCATTACCATTCACTATTACTGAGTCAGGGTTACCTGCTGCAGATTTGAAAGTAACTGTATTGGTTGCTGAGAATCCTAATGCACTTGTAGCGCCTATAAATAAACTTCCACCTGTTGGATTGTAAGTACCACTTGCAACGTTAAACAAACAAGCTCCTGATACACCACGGATATTCAAATCAGAAATAGCTGCTTCAAATGTTTGGTAATTAGTACCTGATGTTGCTGATGCTAAGTTTACAGTATAAGTTCCACTCATTGGAGTACCTAAAGAAACATTGATTGTATCGTTGTTACGATTACCATCAACTGAACTGTTTGGTAAGCTACTGTATATTTTTAATGTACTTCCACCTGTAGGTAAAGTTACACCTGTAAATGTGATTGATGAAGTATCGCAAGGAACTAGAGTTCCTGACCATGATGCTGAAACCGGAGTTCCACCATTTAATCTGTACCACATTGTAGTAGTGTAAATAGTAGTTGTTCCAGTATTAGCAAGTCTAACTCTAAGTGATTGTGATCCTGCTGATATTGGGAAAGTTGGCGATAATAATGACACAACTGCCATATCATTTGCTGTTCCGTTAAACTGGTATGCACCAATTGTTGGAGGTACAGTACGTGTTACTCTTAAAATATCAACTGAATCATGTCCTACTGAATAACCAGCATAAGGTGCTGTAGTTGTTAATAAATCAACTCCTGAAGCTCCGCAATTGCTAGATAATGCATAGTTTCCTAACGAAGGATTAGCATAAGTAGGAGTAAAGTTAAATGAACTATCACCTAAAGCTGTATTTGTACGGTAACTTGAACTTGTCCAAGTACCACTTCTGTAACCTAAGTTAGTACCACCTGAAAGGTTATAATAGTTATTGTAATTTAACTGATTTCCTGCAGGGCTAGTTCCACAATAGATAGGGAAACCACTTGGGCTGTTAATTACAGCAAAAATGTTGTTTTTGATCCAAGTGTTTGTAGCACTAGTATAGTAAGCATAAGAACCAGTAGAATTACCCATTAATATTGTGTTATGGTAAACTTCTGTATATAAACCACCAGAATTGTAAACTGCATAACTACCACCGTAAGATGAAGCATAGTTTATAACTTGGTTATTATAAAACTGAACCGGTGCTGTTGCTGTTCCACCTGAATTAATAAAATACACTCCGTAACCACCATAATTATCAATGGTATTACCATTAAATCTAGTTGGCCAAACAGTTTGAGAAGTTGTGTTTGAATAAAAATACACACCGTAGTAACCGTAGCTGCTATTCATTTTAATATAGTTACCAATAAAATCCATTGAGTTATAGTTATAAGCAATATAACCACCCATGTAGTTAGCTCCTGTAATTCTATTGTAACGAATTCTGATAGCTCTGTTATAAAGCGCATTTGTAGAACCGTAACAAACAAGTGCATAAGCCGAACCATTGATGGTATTACTGTCAATTGTGATACTATCAGCTCCCATTGCAGCTACACCGTTTCCGTTTGCTGAAGATGTAATTGATATTCCGTATCCTGTTGATGATGTACCACCTGGATTTGGAACGTTTACAATACAACCAACAACGCTACAACCTGTAGTGTTATATGATGAACCTGTTCCGATTAAAGCAACACCAACACATGCTGTACCTGCTGCTACCGAATTGGTAATTGTAAGGTTACGGATATTTACGTATTTAACTTGGTTAACCATAAATACACCTTGACCTGTTGCTGCAAATGTTAAAATTCTGCTTGCTGCGTTTCCGTTACCACCATCAAATGTTAAAGTGTTAACTGCAGATAAACCATTAGGTGTAGCTGTAACAATTGCTTGCTCATTATAAGTACCTGCTAACACATTAAATACAACCGGACCTGCCATACCTGCACTCATTACAGTGTTTATTGCACTTGTAAATGAAGTAAAGTTGGTTCCTATAGCCGGAGCTGAGTTATTAATAGTGTAAGTACCGTTTAATGGAGTAAAGTAAGTATAAGTTAAAGTATCGTTTAGTCTGTTATTATCAGCTGAACCGTTTGGAACCGCAGTCCATACTTTAAACGAATTTACCGAACCAAGTGTAATACCTGTTCCGAATGTAACGTTTGCTGTTCCACAAGTAGCTAAAGTACCTGACCAAGAATAAGCAACTGGAGTACCACCATTGTACTGGTAATATACTAAAGCTGAATAAATAGGTGTAGAACCTGTATTGCGAATTCTAACAGAAATAGTAGCTCCTGATCCAGATGAAATTGGAGGAATAGGAGAAGTCATACTATCCATTGCAAGGTCATTTGTAACAAACGAAGGCTCGTTACAACCTCTGCGTGGAGGATTAGTTCTAGTAGTTCCGCTAAAATCTGTAGGGCAATAGTAAGTTAGGTTCTGTCCAACAGGTGCCGAGCAAGGTCCTGAAAGGCGAAGGTCATTAGCATTGTTTACAAAAGTTGGTAATTGATAAACTGAACTATCACCACCATTAGTAGTTGTATTAAATGTTGATGAAGTACTGTAAGTACCGCCATTATATACAACGCTAGCATTTGATTTATTATAATACACGTTAAAGTTAACGCTATCATTTGGAATTGAAGTACCGCAATAAATGTTGATTGCCGAACCTGATGAAGCAGTATTTACAACGATATTATTTTTAACAGATGTATAACTTGAACCTGCAAGATACATACCTGAGTATGAAGCTGAAGTATAAGAATTAGGCATCAAGATAGTGTTATGGAATATTTGTGCATAGCTGTTTCCATTGTAATAATAAAGTCCATAATAGTTATAAGGGTAAGTTGTGTTACCACCTATAATCATGTTATTATAGAATTTAAATGTATTAGCAGCAGTTGAACCACCAGGGTAATAGCAATAGATACTATAACCATATGCATTCATCACTTTGTTCCCAGTAACATTTGTTGGCAATGAATTTCCGTTAGTATTATAGTAAAAATAGATACCATAATAACCGTAAGCAGAACTCATTGAAACAGTATTGTTCAATAAATCGATATTGTTATAACACCATTGAACAGCAAGACCCATGTAGTAAGGATTTGTAATGGTATTATTTCTGATTTTAAAGTTACGGTTAGCAGTAGCGCTTGAAGTACCGTAAAAATAAATTCCGTAATAACTGTTTGTTAATGTATTACTATCAATTGTTAACGAATCTACTCCAACAGTACCTGAGCCATAATAATCGGTGGTGCTTGTAGCAGTGTATATAACTGAAGAAGTAGTATTAGTAACAGATAAGGTAATAAAACAGTTGCTAATTTTACATCCTGTAGCAGTAGCTAAGATACCAACACCACCACAATTTGATGTGTAAGTGTTGTTGATAGTTAAGTTACGGAAAGTAACATAAGGAGAAGCAATGTATATAATAGCTGTAGATGCTATACTTCCAGTGATGATACGTGAAGCAGCATTTCCGTTTCCACCTTCAAATGTGATGGTTTGGGTAGCACTTGCTCCTGGAATTACAGGAATATTTATCGCTGCTGTTTGGGTATAAGTACCTGCAGCAACATTAAATACTACTGAACCTAAAATTCCATTGCTCATTGCTGAAACAGCAGCGGCAAATGTTTGGAAGTTAGTTCCAGATGTTGGTGATGAACCATTGATAGTATAAACACCACCTGCCATTGAAGCATTGATAACTCGGTTTAATGTATCGTTGTTACGGTTAACATCAGTTCCTCCATTAGGTACTGCAGTATATACTTTTAAAGTATTTGTGGATAGTAAAGTAATTGGTGAACCAAATGTAACAATTGCAGAACCGCAAAGTGGCAAAGTTCCTGTCCATGTAGTAGTAACAGGAGATGCTCCGTTAAGTTGGTATCCAACAACTGCAGAAGTAACTACAGTAGTTCCCATGTTTTGGATTCTTACACTCAATGTTGCTGTTCCTGTTCCTACTGGAGATCCAGGTGAAACAATTGCATTCATTGCTAAATCCAAAGTTAAGAAACTAGCTTCAGCACAACCCATACGTGGTGTCATTGGTCTGGTAGCTCTATCATAATCTGTAGGAACATAATAGGTTAAATTTTGACCAGCTGGAACACTACATCCGCTTGAAAGATGAAGATCAGTTGCACTTACAAATGCAGGCATTTGATTGTATGAACTATCACCACCAATACTTGGTGTATTAAAAGTTGAAGCAGTTGCATAAGTACCATTATTATAAACAAGAGATGCATTTGAAGCATTATAGTAATTGTTAAAATTCACACTATCGTTTAAAATTGAAGTACCGCAATACAAGTTAATTGCAGAACCAGTTAAAGCAGTATTAACAATCACGTTGTTTTTTACTGAAGTATAACTTGATCCGTTCAACGACATACCTGCGTATGAAGAAGAAGCATAAGAAATAGGCATCATCACAGTATTGTGATAAATCTGGCTATAGCTATTGCTGTTGTAAAAATACAAACCATAATAATCGTAAGGATAAGAAGTATTATTTGCTCCAACGATCATGTTATTATAAAAACGGAAAGTGTTAGCTGCTGTACTTCCACCCGGAAAGTAGATATACATTGGGTAACCCCAGCAATTCATAATTTTATTTCCTATAAAGTTTGTAGGAAGTGAAGTTCCGTTTGTGTTTGAATAGAAATAATATCCGTAGTAACCGTAACTTGACGACATAGTAGCAGTATTGTACATTACATCCATATTTTGGTAGTTGTACTGAATTTGCATTGCCATGTAATAAATATTGGTAATTACGTTATTTCTGATTTTGTAATCTCTATTACTTGTTGTACTGCTGCTACCATATAAAGTGATACCATAATATGCACTACTGATTGAGTTACTGTCAATTCTTAACGAATCACAAGTTGTTGAGCCTGATCCATAATAATCAGTTAGCGATGATGCAGTAAAAATTACTGACCCTGTAGATGTTGGCGATGAAGTAGAAAGAATACAACTGCTTACAGTATTACATTTAGTACCTGTAACAAATCCAACAGCACCACAACCTGAAGTATAAGTGTTTGAAATTGTTAAGTTACGAAGTGTATAATAGTTAGCGTTAATATAAACTGTAGCAAGTGTTGCAATACTTCCAGTAATAACACGTGAAGAAGCATTACCTGCACCTCCATCAAAAGTAATGGTATTAACAGTTGAAGCTCCTGTAATTGCAGGAAGTGTTAAAGGAGTAGTATAGGTA
>Ga0194037_1001924_pt1 | contig 14394 bp, 12 predicted proteins | sample JunL306m_MetaG_FD_148653 | JGI IMG/M metagenome (GOLD analysis project Ga0194037, IMG submission 148653) | Anoxic zone freshwater microbial communities from boreal shield lake in IISD Experimental Lakes Area, Ontario, Canada - Jun2016-L304-6m | ecosystem: Environmental > Aquatic > Freshwater >...
TTCAGGGACTTGATGTGAGCGAGAGTGAGCTGGAGGCGGTGCTGCGCAAAATCAATGTTCTGGATCCACCAGGAGTGGCTGTGCGTGATTTGCGTGAACGGCTTCTTGTGCAGTTACAGGTTGCGTCAGAGCGCTCTAAGACAAGAACCTTTGTGCTTGCGAGAAGAATTCTCCACGACTATTTTGATGATTTTCTGCACCGCCGGTTTGAACTGCTGATAAAAAAACTTGGAGTGGCGAAAGAGAGTGTCGAAGCAGCGGTTTCGGCCATTATTGCTCTTGATCCTCATCCGGGTATTTTTCATGACGAAGGTGGTCACTACATTACTCCCGACTTTGTGGTCACCTACGACAATGGCGAACTTACCGCAGCACTTAATGATCGAAGCGCACTTTCCGTCAAGGTCACTGACCGATATCAGGAGCTTCTCAAAAACAGGAAAGCCCCTAAAGAGGAAAAACAGTTTATACGGAAGAACATTCAGCGGGCCCAGGAATTTACAACAGCAATAGCAATCCGGCGCCAGACACTGCTTAAGGTGATTGAGGCACTGATGAAGCAGCAGTATGCGTTTTTTATTTCCGGACCGGAGCATGTTGTGCCCCTCGGGATGAAAACCATTGCCTCTGAAACAGGTCTCGATATTTCAACGATCAGCCGGGCGGTCAATGGTAAATATGTTCAGACCCGGTTTGGAGTTTTTGAGTTGAAGTATTTTTTCAGCGCAGGGCTCTCGACTGAGGAGGGCGAGGATCTTTCGAGCAAGATTATCCGGCAGTATATTGGCGAGATGGTTGGGGATGAGGATCCCAGGAATCCGTTGAGTGACGATACGATGACGGAGATGCTGGTGAAAAGAGGAGTGCACATTGCACGCAGAACGGTTGCAAAATACCGTGAACAAATGCAAATTCCAGTGGCAAGATTAAGAAAAAAAATATTTTAATTGATGAAGAATACAAAGAGGCCACAAATCCGTTCAACAACGGTTATCGGTGTAATACGAGATGGCAAGGCTGCGCTCGGAAGCGATGGCCAGATGACGCTGGGCAATACGGTTGTCAAGCATTCAACAAGAAAGATCCGGAGGTTATATCAGGGAAAGCTGGTTGCCGGTTTTGCAGGGGCAACGGCGGATGCCTTGACCCTGCTTGACCGCTTTGATACGAAGCTTGAGGCCTATAATGGCAAGCTCGATCGGGCGGCTGTGGAGCTTGCCAAAGACTGGAGAACTGACAAGTATCTCCGCAGGCTTGAGGCGATGCTGGCCATTGTCAGTAACGACAAGGCGCTGATTATTTCAGGAACTGGTGATGTCATTGAACCGGAGGATGGTATCGTTGCCATTGGCAGCGGCAGTATGTATGCGCTGGCAGCAGCCCGATCGCTCATGAAACACACCTCTCTTTCCGCAAAGGAGATTGTGCTTGAGAGTTTGAAGATCGCTGCTGATATCTGTATTTATACCAACGATCATATTATTGTTGAAGAGGTTTAACCGAGGTATCGACGCTTTGCATTCAGGGTCTGCCGGGTAGCAGATCCTGTGCAGTTTTTTGTAATCCACAATTCATTGCAGGGATATGAGTACTAAAAGTTCTATTGCTGAGAGTAATTTGACTCCGAACCAGATTGTCTCGCAGCTCGATAAATATATTATTGGCCAGAAGGATGCGAAAAAATCTGTTGCCATTGCCTTGCGCAACAGGCTGCGCCGTCAGAATGTAAGTGATGAGCTTCGCGATGAGATTATGCCCAATAACATCATTATGATCGGTCCGACCGGGGTAGGTAAAACTGAAATTGCCCGCAGGCTAGCCAAACTGGCAAGGGCTCCGTTTGTGAAGGTTGAGGCCTCAAAATTTACAGAAGTGGGTTATGTCGGACGTGATGTGGAGTCTATGATCCGTGACCTTGTCGATCAGTCGGTTGCTATGGTGAGAAGTGAGCGCTCTGAAGAGGTTCGCGAAAAGGCGGCTCTGCTTGTTGAAGAGCGTCTGCTTGATATTCTTCTTCCTCCTGTTGCCTCTTCGCATGGTCCAAGAGATGAGGAGAGTGGTGATGAAGAGGGGGGCGAGATGCCGACCTCTGAACACCAGGATAAATCGCTTGAGCTTAACCGTCGCAGTCGCAAGAAGATGCTGGAGCGCCTTCGTAATGGCAAGCTTGAGGATCGTCAGATTGAGATGGATACGTCTGGTGATTCTCCAGGTGGGATGATGCAGGTTTTTGGTCCCCTCGGGCAGATGGAGGAGATCGGGGGAATCATGCAGGATCTTATGAGCGGACTTCCACGCAAACGCAAGAAAAGAAGGGTCTCCATTGCCGAAGCACGCAAGCTTCTTGAGCAGGAAGAGGTGCAGAAGCTTATTGATATGGATAGCGTTGTCAAGGAGGCGATCAACAAGGTCGAGCAGTCTGGAATTGTCTTTATTGATGAGATTGACAAAATAGCCTCTCCCTCGACGGGAGCTGGCGGCAAGGGGCCGGATGTCAGCCGTGAGGGTGTGCAGCGCGACCTTCTGCCGATTGTTGAAGGTTCCAATGTTGCGACCAAGCATGGCATGGTGAAGACCGACCATGTGCTTTTTATTGCGTCGGGTGCCTTTCATGTGGCAAAGCCTTCGGATCTTATTCCTGAGTTGCAGGGACGTTTTCCCATCAGGGTTGAACTGAAAAGTCTGACGGAAGAGGATTTTTATCTGATTCTCACGCAGCCGGATAATGCTCTTATCAAGCAGTATTCAGCGCTTCTCGGAACAGAAGGGGTTGATTTGACCTTCAGTGAAGGGGCTATCCGCGAGATTGCCAGAATTGCAGCACAGGTCAACGAGAGTGTTGAAAACATCGGTGCAAGGAGGCTGCATACCATCATGACCAATCTTCTTGAGGAGTTGATGTTCAATATCCCTGAGAACTTTTCTGATGAACGCGTGGAAATTGACGAGACCATGGTGAAAGAGAAGCTGAACCATGTCGTCGCAGACCGTGATCTCAGTCAGTACATTCTGTAATATGCCTTCGGGACGACAATGGGTATAGTCAAAATATCGGGTTATTGAATCCGTTGGATAGTGTTATAGTCCAGTAGGGGTGGCATGGTAGCCAAAACGAATTCTTGCCATAAACGAATAGATGAGGAGCCTCATGACAATACTTGTTCTTAACGGGCCGAACCTTTCCCGGCTTGGCAAGCGTGAGCCGGAAGTGTATGGTTATCGAACTCTTGATGATATCAATCTTGAACTTATGGAGAGTTTTCCGGAACTCTCCATTGAGTTTTTTCAATCTGAGGATGAGGGTGCGTTACTGGAAAAACTTTTTCATATAGAAGACAAGGGTGGGTATGGAGGTGTTGTGCTGAACGCAGGAGCGCTCACACACTATTCTATTGCCCTGCGGGATGCTATCAGTGCCGTCACGATTCCTGTTGTAGAGGTTCATCTTTCAAACATCTACGCCCGCGAAGAGTTTCGACGTACGTCAGTGATATCGGAAGTTTGTGCAGGCGTGATCAGTGGTTTCGGGGCGAACAGTTATCATCTTGGCATCAGAGCTCTTCTGGGCATTGTCGGCATCGATCAGTTGTAGGCTCATTTTTTACTCTTTAGAGTATTTTTTCAGGAGTTTGCGCATCTCCTCAATGCGTCTTCTATCACTCTCTATAAGAATGGGCTGGTTAAGAGCGGTTGTCATCAGGCTGATGGCTTCCTCCCGGTTATCGTTCCTGATACAGATGAGGGCGAGTTCGTGGTAATTCCTGATGATTTTTGGATCTATACTGATTGCTTTTCTGAACGCTTTTTCGGCAAGCTCAAAATCTCCTTCTGGAACGTCGCCGATGAAGGCGTTTCCTACCATTCTTCTGAACCATCCGATACTGGCAGCTTCACGATAAAAAGAGCCGAGCATTGAAAGTGTTGTTTCGTCGTTCGGGTTTAATCGTATAGCGGTATCAAGTTCTCTTTTAATTTCCCGAGCCCGCTTTAACTTTTCCTTTGTTCCGACGTTGTCTGCCATCATCCCGAGCGATGCAGCAAGCCAGGTGTGTCCTTTTCCATTGGTGCTGTCAATGCTTATCGTGGTGCGGGCATATTCCTCTGCCTTGTGGTAATGCTGCAGCCGAATATCGTTATTTTCAGGAGGGATTGATTCGCCAAGACTTACCTGCAACCGTGCCAGTTTCCAGTTAAGCTCAACATTATCGGGATTTTTGCGCAGTAACAGAGTGTAGATCGAATCGGCTTTCGGGTAGTTCATCTTCCATAACTCTTTGTCGGCAAGATCAATCAGTGCTCTGGTTTGATTTTTCCCTGCGGCTTTTGTCTGATGAAGGGGGGGGGGGATCGTCAGTGAGAAGGCAAGAAATGAGTATATCCAGAAGCTGGAACGATGTGTAGTTGTCAGCATTAATTTATTTGAACCAGATTGCATTCGGGTATTTGTGGTGGAGATGTTTGTCAAACCCGAGCCAGTGGCCTGAAGGAAGCACCATCATCATTATGGCAAATACCATAAATGGAGGAAGGGTAAGGTTGTAATAGCCACCAGCCGCAAAATTAAGCACCATGAATAGAGCAAATGCGGCATTCGCCCTTACGGCAAAGCCGAAAACAAGTCCGAGACCGATGATGAGCTCTCCGACGGTAACGATCCATGCGATCGGCAATGCCAACGGTATGGCAAAATGTTCCAGGTAGTTTGCCTGAAAGGAGTTGGCAGGGAGTTCAGCAAGCCGTTTGATGAAAAATCCCTGCATGAGGTCGCTCCATAACCATCCTTTTACCAGCTTGTGCCAGAAGCCGTAAAGAAAAAAAGCTGCAAAAAGATATCGTCCAAGCAGAAAAAAAATAATGCCGATTTTTCTGAAAAGAGGATTTTTCATTGCCACTCTGTTATAGTCCATTGCGTTTAAAGATTATATCGACACTGTTTTTCAGTTTGCCAAGAATCGTTTCAGCACTGAAGAGCCGGGCGATATCATCAGCATCAAGATAATTCAGCAACTCTTCATCTTTCAGCAGCAGGTCACGCAGGTGCACTTTGGTTGACCAGCTCTCCATGGCGTTGCGCTGCACCAGTTTGTAGGCCACTTCGCGAGTCAATCCTTTTGCCGTAAGGGCAAGCAGGACGGTTTGTGATGTGGTCAGGCCGTAGGATGAGTTGAAGTTCTCCTCCATCCTCTCAGGATAGACAAGCAGTGTCTCAAGTGCGTCGCTGAAGGTGCGCAGCATGTAGCAGAGCGCAGTTGTTGAGTCAGGCATGATGATACGCTCAACCGAGGAGTGGGAGATATCCCGCTCATGCCAGAGCGCCACATTTTCCATGGCGGCCAGGGAGTTGGAGCGGACGACGCGTGCAAGGCCGGTCAGGCGTTCAAAGGTGATAGGGTTGCGTTTGTGGGGCATGGCGGAGCTTCCTTTCTGCCCTTTGCTGAAAAACTCTTCGGCTTCCCGGACCTCTGTCCGTTGCAGGTGGCGCAGTTCAACCGAGAATTTTTCAATGGAGGATGCGATGATGGCAAGTGTTGTGGCATATTCTGCGTGCCGGTCGCGCTGGAGAATCTGGGTTGAGATGGATGATGGTGTTAACCCAAGTTTCTGGCAGACAGCCGCTTCAATATCGGGCGAAAGGTGCTGGTAAGTACCGACAGCTCCAGAAATTTTGCCAACAGAGATATTTGCAACAGCTCTCTTCATCCTGTCGAGGTTGCGCAGCATCTCCTGATGCCAGAGCAGCAGCTTCAGACCGAAGGTGGTAGGCTCTGCATGAATACCGTGGGTTCTGCCCATTTCAAGGGTGTATTTAAACTCAACAGCCCTTTTTGCAAGAACCTCAATAAGGCGCTCAATATCGGCGACAAGAATTTTTCCGGCATCCCGCATCTGCATCGCGAGCGATGTATCACCAACGTCAGACGAGGTGAGCCCTTCGTGAATGTAGCGCGATTCTGGACCAACGTTATTGGCGATGTTGGTCAGAAAAGCAATGACGTCGTGTTTCGTCTCTTTCTCAATTTCAAGAATTTCAGCAACGTTGAAGGTTGCCTTTTCTTTGATGACCGCAAGCGCCTCCGCAGGCACAATCCCTGCCTCCATTCGTGCTTCAACAGCGGCAATTTCAAGCTGCAGCCAACGCTGGAATTTGGCCTCTTCTGTCCAGATTGCAGAGATATCTTTGGGTGAATAACGTGGTATCACTTGACGGATCAGTTTAGTGAGTTGTTGAAAAGTTCTTCAATATAATGACCGGGATCATCAAAATTCATGGGTTTTCGGAATTTGTCATTTCTTGATAGATCTGCTGGATATAGTTGAGAGCAGCAGCCCTGTCGTATGGTATGAGCCCGTCGATGACCGCATTTTCCATCCTTTTTTTGATCATTCCTACCGTTTTTCCTTCCGGTAGTCCGAGAAGTTCCATGATATCTTCGCCACTGGCAGGGGGTCTCCATTTGGCAAGCTGGTCTTTTTCGCCCACTTCAGCAATTTTTTCTTCTACGTGCTTGAAATTGCTCATGATCCGGGATACTTTTCTCGGATTTTTGCTGGTTACGTCGGCCTTGCAGAGGTTCATGAGATCCTGGAGATCTTCTCCGGCATCAAACATGAGGCGTCGAATGGCTGAGTCGCTGATCTCCTCTTTCGACAAGGGGATTGGGCGGTGGTGCAGACGGACCATTTTCTGGACATAAGCAAGTGGGTCGAGTGGCCAGCGCATCGCCCTGAAAATTTTTGCGACAATTTTTATACCAACCGCATCGTGACCATGGAATGTCCAGCCGGCACTTTTTGTGAAGCGTTTTGTTGCCGGTTTTGCAATATCGTGCAGAAGCGCGGCCACTCTCAGCCAGAGATTGTCGGAGTACACCGCAATATTGTCGATTACCTGAAACGTGTGGAAGAGGGTATCCTTGTGCCCCATGCCATCAACCTGTTCTATACCGGCCATGGCCGCAACTTCGGGTATAATCTCCTTCAGCAATCCGGTTTCGTAGAGAATAATCAGCCCTTTTGAGGGGCGGGGGGCAAGCATGATTTTAATAAACTCATGGCTGATTCTCTCCATTGAAACAATACGGACCCTTTCGTGTATGGCTTTCATGGCATCAATAACTTCAGGAAGCAACGTGAAGTCAAGCTGGGCGGCAAACCGTGCAGCCCTCATCATGCGCAGCGGATCATCGGAAAAGGTCTGTTCTGGATTCAGCGGTGTTCTCAGGATGCCTGCCTTGATATCTTCAATCCCGTTGAAGAGGTCGATGATCTGGTTTCGTTCTTCGTTGTTGAGGACGAGGGCCAGCGCATTGATGGTGAAATCACGTCGCGAAAGATCGTCTTCAAGTGTTCCGATAAGGGTGACCGGTTTTCTTGAATCTGCGTTATAGGACTCTTTGCGGGCGCCGACAAGTTCAACTTTAAAAGCGCCCAGGACGGGGTCGGCAAGTTCAAGCTGTGCGGTGCGGAATCGTTCAAAAAGTACAAAATTTCGGCCGTGCAGTTCATCGTGTACAGTTTTTGCGAAAGGGACAGGGTCGCCGATGATCATGATATCGATATCCGTACAGGCTCTCTGCATGAGCATGTCTCGAACATAGCCACCAACAAGGTAACAGCCCAAGCCATCCCTGTCGGCAAGGTCGCCGATATGATAGAGGATCTCTGGTATGTTTTGTGGTGAGAGTGTTGTCATTACTTTAGCACCCGGCGATGGTAAGTCATTCAAGTAAAGCTGCGTTGGCGTTAATTTCGTCAGTGATTTGGCCCGCGACCATAAGAGCTCTTCGTCCGTCTGATGAACTGACGGCCACAGGGGTATTGGTGATGACGGCGTTGATAAAGTGTTCAAGTTCGTCGCGCAGTGCATTTATTTTTGGAACTTCAGGGTGGATATAATCCAGCACCATACCCTTCATGGTTTCCTGAATTTCACCAAACTGCTCAAGTATTTTCCGTGCGGCAAAGGATTTCAGCGGGTTTTTCGATGATGCCTCTTCCGGCTTGACTAGCCTGTAGATATCTGATTTTCCGGTGGTCAGGTCAAGTGATGCATAGCTTTTCGGATCGGTACAAAAAAAACGGAGCTTGCGCATCCTGCTCCGACTGAGGCGGCTTGCAGTGACATTTGCTGTGGCACCGTTGACAAAATCAATTCTGGCGGTTGCCATGTCGAGTTCGCTGGAGAAGACCTTGACTCCTGAAGCTGCAATGTGCTTGATGTTATATGGGATGAGAGAGAGGACAAGATCAATGTCGTGGATCATGAGGTCAAGTACTACGGAAACGTCAGTGACCCGTTTTGAAAAGCCGGTTAATCGTTCAGCCTGGATGTACATTGGCTGGCCGATATAGGCCTCAACAGACCGCAGAGCCGGGTTGAAGCGTTCGATATGGCCAACCTGAATGCGTACCTTGTTTTCCTCTTCGAGTCGTATAAGTTCATCAGCCTCTTCAATCGTTGTGGTTATGGGTTTTTCAATGAAGAGGTGCAGCCCCTCCTTGAGCAGAGTGCGGGCAATGCTGAAGTGTGAGCTTGTCGTCGTTGCAAGCACCGCAGCATCACACGCTTTTGAGAGGAGTTCAAGTGTGCCGAAGCAGTTGACATTATATTTCTTTGCCATCTCCTCAGCCCGGACGCTGTCGAGATCATAAATGCCTGTGAATTGAAGGTCAGGCGATTCCAGCATGATCTCTTTCAGGAGTTTTGTGTGAAACTCTCCGAGCTTTCCGACTCCAATAACCCCAATATTCATAGACTTTTCTCCTGTATCAATAAGGTGTCCGGATCAGGTTGATTAGTAATTTGCCACTTCAGTTGGAGTGTCGAGGGCTTCAATTCTGTACTTGAACAGGCTGAGTGCAATAAGAGCACCGGCAACAGTAAAAATTCCCGCAACAATATAGGGCGCGTGAAAGTTCATTCCGTAGAGGATACTTCCAAAGACTGGTCCCATGATGCGGGCAAACGAGTTGACTGATTGCGAGAGCCCGAGTATCTGGCCTTGCTGCTGCTTGTAGCTGTAGAGTGAAATCATGGAAAGGTTAATTGGTGCAACCAGGCTGGTACCAATAGCAAAAAAGAAAAGGATAACCAGACCAACCGTGAAAAGTTCGCTCTTTGGCGCATAAGGGACAAAAAAGACTCCGACAAAAGTAAAAATATGTCCCCAGAGGAAAAGCTTGTGCTCGCCCAGTCGTTTTATGAGCGTTCTGATAAGACCTCCCTGTACAACGACCGACCACACCCCGACAAAGGCAAAAAGGTAGCCAATCTGCTCGTCAGTAGCCATGAAATACTCTTTCCAGAGCAGAATGGATGCAATCTGGGTGTTTACAATAGCAAAGGTATAAATGTAGTTGGCAATCATGAGAAGAGCAAGAGGGCGTGAGCTGAAGACCAGTGCAAGTCCTTCACCATACTCCTTTGTTTTTTGGCCAAGAAACAGGAATACCGATCGTCCGGGTTCGTTGTTGTCAGACTTTTTTTTCAGAAAGCCAAACGTAATTTTCTGAGCATTCTTGTTTGACTCGGGAAGCAGGAAAATGGCAAGAATAAAATCGAGAGAGATCAGCGCTGAGGAGACATATCCTACCGTCTGAATGCCATACTTATGCTTGAGAACTCCTCCGACAAGCGGGCCGATAATGAAGCCGATGCCGAAAGCAGCCCCCATCATTCCCATAGCCCCGGAACGACTTTTGCTGTCGGTAACATCGGTGATGTAGGCCTGGGCAGCCGCAATGTTAGCCGATCCGATACCTGAAAGTCCGCGGGCAAAAATAAGCAGTGGAATTGTGGCGGCCTGTGAAAAAACAAGATAGGAGAGTGCAGTAATAAAGATACTGATCAGCATGACCGGTCGTCGACCGATCTTGTCGCTCAGTTTGCCCCAGATTGGGGAAAAAATAAATTGCATGATGGAAAAAATCGCCGCGATCAGTCCAATCATAAACGGATTGGCGCCGAGATCCTTGGCGTAGGTCGGCAAAAGCGGGAGCACAATGCCGAACCCGATCAGATCCAGTAAAACCGTCAGAAGTAAAATGAACAGAGGAGAGCGCTTCATGCCTGCAATACCGTTTTGTTCCACTAAAAGCCACAAAGATAAAAAAATTAACGCCGATTCTGACAGGGATTGCCTAAAAAATGAGGGGGATGGCTGACAGCGCCTTAAGCCATCATTAAGCGATTCTTAAAAAGTGTTTAAAAATTGGCAGTTGCAACGGGATCAGGTTGGAGGAATGTCACCAAATCATTAAAAGAGATTAATTCTTCATGATAAAAACGATCGCACTCTATTTTGGTCTCAGGGCCTCCACCGGGTCGAGATTTGCCGCTTTCCATGCCGGAAAAAGCCCAAAAGATATACCGATTACTGAACAGACAATCATGGAAACGGTTATCCATACCCATGGAAATATTGGAGGCAAATTGAATTGCAAGGCGACTATATTGCCAGCCGTGATGCCGACAGTAATGCCGATCAGGCCGCCGGCGAGGGAGAGAAAAAGTGATTCAAAGAGGAACTGATGAAGAATTATTCTTCTTGGTGCCCCGACCGATTTTCTGATTCCGATCTCTCTGGTTCTTTCTGTAACGCTGACCAGCATAATGTTCATAATGCCAACCCCCGCCGTCAGGAGGGCCATAAAGCTGATGATAAAAGCGCCGGTGCTGATGGCCCGCTGGATATCTCTGAATGAGTCAATAAGTGATTCATTTGTTCTGATCTCGAAATCATTTGGTTCCTTGACCGTCAGGCCTCTGGCCAGTCTCATTGCTCCGATTGCCCGGTCGATGGCAGCGGGATAATCTTTGCGTGAAAGTGCTTCGACTGTAAGAGAGATGCTGCTTTTTTCGTTGACATGATCGAGGTATCGTGTAATGGGGATGAGCACAAAGTTATCCTGACTTTGACCGAACGCCGCCCCTTTTTTGTTAAAAACACCAGCAACAGTATAGACCTCTCCGTTTACCTTGATAAATTTGTTTTCGGGGTTTTCGCCTGAAGGAAAAAGTGTTGAGGCAACTTCGCTTCCAAGGACGACTGTATTTCTTGCGGAGCGGATATCTCCAACGGAAAGATTACGACCGGTTGCTACGGTATAGCCACTTGAAGCGGAAAAGTTCTCATCACCACCGGTCATGGTAACATTCGGGTTGGTGGTCAGGTTTGCATATTTTGCCTGATTGGCCATACTTGAGATGATAAAGCCAATTGAACGGGCTTTTGTTTCCATGCTTTTTCTGAACAACACCGCCTGCCGGTAGGTGATATCTTTCCTGTTGGCAAGTAGGTTTCTGTTGTGGCCGCTTCCGAAAACAGTGGCAGGATTTTTCTGTATCTGGAAGGTGTTGGCCCCGAGGCTTGTCAGGCCCGACTCGACGCTTTTGTCGATGGCATCGAGGGCGGTCATGACTGCAATGATGGAAAATACTCCCACAGCGACCCCCATGATGGTGAGCCAGGAGCGGAGCTTGTTGACGGCGAGCGAATAGATCGCCTGGGTGATGGTTTCACGCAGCAGCATAAATACTCCTATTCATAACGCAGTGAGTCTGCCGGGTCAAGTTTCGAGGCCGTCACGGCAGGAGCAAGGCCTGAAATAATGCCAGTGATGACAGAAACAGCAAGGCTTGCAATGACAAGGTCAAAGGAAAACTGTATCGGAAAATCAGGCACAATTTTTTCGATGGCAAAGGTGATGAAAAGTGCTGCTGCCAGTCCGATAGTCCCGCCGATAAGACATATCATCACTGATTCTATAAGGAATTGCAACAAGATGGTTTGTCGTCTTGCACCAAGGGCTTTGCGGAGTCCGATCTCTTTGGTGCGCTCTTTTACACTGACAAAGGTGATGTTCATAATGCCGATAGCTCCGACAAAGAGTGACATTCCGGTAATGAAGATTCCCGCCACGGCAATACCGTTTTTGATGGGGTCAAGCTGGCTTTTGAATGCTTGCTGTTCGTTGATTGAAAAGTTCTCCTCTTTTCCGGGAGCGATTCTACGGATCCTTCTCATCAGCCCGAGCAGTTCCTCCTTGGCTTCTTTAACGTGCGTCTGGTTCTTGATTTTAACTCTTATCGTGATGAACATTTTCTTTCCATAAGCCTTTTCAAAAGCGCCGATAGGCATAATGATCTGATTGTCGAAACTGAACAGCCCGAGAAACTTGCCCTGTTTTTTGAAGATTCCGATAATCCGGAATTTTCGATTTTTGATCTGGATCGATTTGCCGAGAGCTGGCTCATTGGGAAAGAGTCCGACGGCAATATCGTCACCGATGACACAGACCATTTCATTTCTGACAGACTCACCTGGAGTAAAGAATCTGCCTGAAGAGAGATTGCCGGAAGCGGTCTGAAGGTAGTCATGGGTGGTACCAAGAGAAAAAACCTGCTCAAGGGTTCGTTCCTTGTATTTTGCCGAGGCCTGGTAGGTTGACATCTGCGGAACAGCTATACTCAGTTCAGAAAGAGCATTATTGGCAATAATCCTGTTAAGCTGATCAGCATACTCTGTTTTCAGGTCAGGCCGGTTTCTGTACCGCCACCATTGACCCATAGTGCTCCATGATGATTTTTGCACATAGATAACGTCATAGCCCAGCATGGCAAGGCTTTTGTCAAATCCTCTGTCGATACCGTTGATCGCAGTCCCCATCATGGTAATGGCAACAATGCCAATAATGACGCCGAGCGCTGTGAGAAACGATCGTGTTTTGTTCGCCTTGATCTGGTAAAGGGCCATTTTCAGGCTCTCTCCGGTCTCATACCGGAACTGCCTGTAGGACAACTTCATTGCCTGGTGTCGCTTTCAGTTTTTCCATCCCGAAGCCGAATGACTCTGCGGGTGTAGCGGGAAATATCCTCTTCGTGAGTTATCAGGATGATGGTGTTGCCTGCTTCAGAAAGCGCTCCAAAGATATTCATGATATCGCGGCTTGTTGCGGTATCAAGATTACCTGTTGGTTCGTCGGCAAGGATGATTGATGGCTTGTTGATAAGCGCTCTTGCAATGGCCACCCGTTGAATTTGTCCGCCTGAAAGTTCAGATGGTTTATGCATGATCCGTTCTCCGAGTCCTACCTTTACAAGGGCCTCTGCAGCCCGTTCTTCGCGCTCTTCCGGCGGCACTCCGGCATAGATCAGGGGCAGTTCGACATTGCGGAGACAGTTAAGGCGGGGAAGCAGATTGAAAGTCTGAAAGACAAATCCTATTTCCCTGTTTCTGATGCGCGCAAGTTCATCATCGTCCATTTCTGCCACATTCTGACCATTGAGCTCATAACTGCCGGAAGTCGGGGTATCAAGACACCCGATAATATTCATGAGTGTTGATTTTCCGCTGCCCGATGGCCCCATGATTGCAGCATAGTCGTTCAGCTTGAAATCAAGGTTGATCGAGTCCAGAGCCCTTACGACCTGATCACCCATTTCATAGAACTTGCAGAGCGACTGCATGGTGATGATATTATTGGTCTGCATGGGGGGATTAATGTTTCGATGGTTTGACCATGCAGCCATTCTTGAGGTCATTGGTAATGGCGGAGTAACTTCCTGAAACAACCTCATCTCCTTTTCTAAGGCCCTCAGTGACTATGATATGGGTATTGTCGGTCGTTCCGGTTTTTACGGGACGAAACCATGCCCGGCCTGATTTGACGACAAAGACTCCCTGTCGGCCTTCAATTGCTTTACCTGGGGAGGCAATGGTTACGCTGTTTTTTTCCGGTTTTGGAGTCACTGTCGGTTCAGAGGTGCCTCGTATAGTAACACTTTGAATAGGGACGACAAGGGCTTTATTAATTCGTTCAGACTCAATATCCGCTGTTGCACTCATGCCTGGTTTCAGCAGGCGTTCATGGTTGAAGATGCGGATTTTCACTGAAAAATTGGTTACCTCTTCCTGTGTTCCGGCGGCCTTCGAAATCGCGGAATTGGAAATTTCACGGACAACTCCTTTAAAAATCCGTTCTCCGAAAGCATCCACCGTGATGGAGACGGGATTGCCCGGTTTGACGTTGACTATGTCGTTTTCATTAACCTCCACTTCAACCTGCATGCTGTCAAGATTTGCAAGACGCAGCACTTCCGTACCGGGAAACTGTCCTGTACCGACAACACGCTCGCCCAGCTTGCTGTTCAGCACGATGATGGAACCGTTTATGGGCGCTTGTACGACAGTTTTTTTCTTTCTGTCCTGATTTTGTTGCAGCAGGCTTTGATTCTGTTCTATGGTATGAACTGATGCGTTAAAGGTTGCCTGAGCTGCTTGCGCATTGGTTTTAGATGCAATGTAGTCGGATTCGGAGATCAGTTTATCCTTGTACAGCAGCGATGCTTTGCGGAAATCATCATCAGCTTTAAGCTTTCTTGATTTCGCCTCA
>Ga0194037_1001925_pt1 | contig 14389 bp, 11 predicted proteins | sample JunL306m_MetaG_FD_148653 | JGI IMG/M metagenome (GOLD analysis project Ga0194037, IMG submission 148653) | Anoxic zone freshwater microbial communities from boreal shield lake in IISD Experimental Lakes Area, Ontario, Canada - Jun2016-L304-6m | ecosystem: Environmental > Aquatic > Freshwater >...
GCTTTCAGAGGACGATTACTACTTTTAGCCACGGGAAACGGTAAAAACTAAGAAACATCAGAGTGTTACCGCAAAATTAGCGACTGCGAAAGTTGAGTACGGTTATATAGCGTCCGTTCCGGCGCGGGCTTACGGAATGGATGATAGCCGCCAGGCGGGATTTTCCGGTTCCTGTTTCACCTTCAAGCAGAACATTGAATGATGTTCTGGCTACCCGGGTGGCCTGATCCGCAACAGCCCGCTGAGCGGGGGTGTCGCCAATCTGGGCCCGCATGGAAGCCATTAATTCATCGGAAAGTCCTTCGATTTTGCGGCTTTGAATTATCGGCACTGTCACTTTTGCGATAACCGCCAGCAGTTCATCAGTATCAACCGGTTTACGAACAAACCCTGCCACACCCAGTTCAATCCCCTTGAGCAGATAGTCGGTTTCAGTAAAAGCGGTACAAAAGATCAATGGCAATTCGGGACAACGCCTTTTCAAGGCTGCCGCCAGCTCCAGGCCATTCATGATCGGCATGCGGATGTCGCTGATAACCAGGTCAGGCCGCTCTGCGTCTACCTTCAGCAATGCGTCCTGTCCGTTGGTGGCCTGAATAACGCGACCGCAATACAACTCCAGAAAGGCTGCCGTTTCATGCCGCAGATCGTTTTCATCTTCAGCCAAAAGGATGGTCAGACTATTTAAGTCAGGCGGAGCAGCGATCATAATGTGTTCTCCAAAGGCAGTTCGATCCTGAAGATTGCCCCTTCATCACTCTGAACCAGATAGAGGTTGCCTCCAAAGCTCTGCTCTACGATCATACGCGACATGTACAGGCCGATACCGGTTCCGCCGTTATTGTGCTTCGTGGTAAAGTAGTGAGCAAATATACGTGGAGCGATCTCGTCTGAGACACCGCAGCCGTTATCACTGATATCGATAGTCATAGAGCGATTTTTAGAGCGAATTATTTTTACGTCGATGTGCCCCACAACTGGTTCATTTCTTGTATTACGACGCTCCTGGATAGCATCACGGGCATTAACCAACAGATTGAGAATAACCTGTTTGAATTCATTGGCTAAGCCGGCGGACTTCTGACCGGCGCAATCCGTAAAATCAGTATGTACCATTATGACGCTGCCGGTAAGCTGAGGCTCAATAAGTTTGACTGCGTCACTGATGCAATCACACGGAGAAAACGGCAGCTTCTCTTTTGCCAGGTGATAGAAGTTCCGAAACTCATCGATAGTGTCAGACATGTATTTAATCTGACGCATGGCGCTGTCCTTGAATTCTTTCAGATGGTCTGCCGTTAGCATCTGCATGCCACCGACAGCGTGGGTGCGCTGAACTATCATTCCCAAAGTAGCCAGAGGTTGACGCCATTGGTGGGCGATGGCGCTGATCAAATCTCCCATAGCAGCCAGACGCGACTGAAAGACCAGCTTCCGTTCCGTAATATCGCGACAAAAACTCATTACTGCCGGTTGACCATCCCACACGATTCTACGGGCATTCACTTCAACAGGGATTATTGAACCGTCCTTGCAGAGATGATTGGTCTCAAACATTAACTGTCCGTCCTTCATCACATGCGCCACCCGTTCCGGTATGTACTGATTCTCGTCGGGCGCATCCACCTGATTGATCTTCATGGATACCAGCTCTGAGTGGCTGTAGCCGAGACGCTCGGCAGCCAGCGGGTTGGCTGCCAGGATTTCTGTCCGCTCATTGCAGATGAAAATGGCATCGTTGGCATTGTCAAATACGGCCCGGTATTTTTCATTAGTATCTCGAAGGTGCTCCTCGGTCAGTATACGCTCAGTAATGTTTTCGTGCGAAATCACAGCATACAGTACGCCGGAAATGCAACACGGGTTTACTCTGCAGCAGAACCATCGTCGTTCAACGGGGGAATGACAGGGGTATTCCTTGATAAATCCAGGAAGTGTACCAGCAATGACAGATCTGATGCCGGCAACAGTTTCCTCGACATCCTTCGTAACTTCTCCCGCTACCCTGCACGCTTCCAGATAATTGGAGCCGACTCCATACGAATTTTCAGCAGCGTTGTTTTCAACTCCAAAAGCATTCCAGGCACAGTTAGTGATGATGATCCTGCCCTGCGAGTTAATCACGCAAATATGTGCACTCAGCCCGTCAATCGTGGCGCGAATGAACTGCTCCTGTTCGTAGAAAGCAATTTCAGCCTGTTTTCGAGCAGTAATATCGCTGATGAAGCCGTGCCAAAGCACAGCACCCCCCTCTTCCAACTCGGGCAGAGCATTGCCGAGCAGCCAGCGCACCGTGCCGTTGTCAAACTGTACCCGGTATTCCTGGTGCCACGGGGCTAGGTCTCGTGCCGACAGATGAATTGATTCAACGACGATGTTGAGATCATCCGGATGAATAACGGCAAATATTTTGGAGGCATCTTCTCGCACGTCCTCTGGAGCGAGCCGATATATCTCACGGATGGCTTCACTGGCAAAAGGGAAGCAGGAGCGGCCATCGGGAAACAATCGATATTTATACACCATTCCGGGCACCCGATTGGCAATCTTCTGGAGACGGCTGACCGCTTCTTCCCGGTCCAACTCCAACTGCTTGCGCTCGCTAATGTCTGTCAGGGTAATTCCGTATGTGCATTTGTGCACTACTGACGTCTGAAGATGTGCCCAGAACATAGCGGAGTCGGCTCGCATCAGGCGAATATCGCAGTTGTGTGATCCATCTGTTTCAGCAGGCTTTCTGCAGAACTGGTAGTAGATATCCTGATCTTTATCGCAGATGAAGTTCGTGATCGGTTTATTGAGCAGAAGATGCCGAGCCATACCGAACAGAGCAGTGGCGGCACCATTGGCTTCCTGAATTACCCCCTTTTCGTTGAGGATCATATAGCATATCGGCGCCAGTTCATACAAGGAGAGTGCCGACTGCAGTTCAGCCTGTTGGCTGCGCAGTTCTTCATTTTGCATCTCCAGCTCGATCTGATGAACCCGCAGGTCGTGGAGGAGCTGTTCTGTCTCCTCTCGTGACAATGGTTTCACGGCCGTCGCTTTATCAAGGCGAGCTTTTCCCTCGGCACGCTGACGCAGAAGCGCGGGTGTTGCTGCGGATACTTTATTACCACTCATGCTCTCAATACCCCGGTCGTCATATACCACTTATCGATTATCCCGGCCAGCTCTTCCTTCTTGACCGGTTTTGACAGATAATCATCCATGCCGGCTTCCAGGCATTTTTCACGGTCGCCCTTCATGGCGTTGGCAGTCATGGCAATGATCGGCACATTATGGTTACAGACATTCGAGGTTGGATCACGTATTACAGCCGTCGCTTCGAAGCCGTCCATCTCAGGCATCTGACAATCCATCAGCACCAGATCATAATTAATCAGCTCCAGTGCCCGCACCGCCTCATAACCATCGGCAACGACATCGGCTTTGCAGCCGAGAGTTTTCAGAATATGCCGGGCTACTTTCTGGTTGATGACATTATCTTCGGCTAAAAGAATCCGGGCAACATGCGTTCCGGATTCTTCTACAATGTGGCGCTCAACAATTCCTCGCTTCTGCGGTAAAGAGGAAGAGCTTCGAAATGCAAAACCTCCCATAAGCATTCCAAGGCATTCAGACAGTTGCGCCTGCCGAATCGGTTTCGTTAAATATCCGGCAAATCCGATTCGCGTCATTTCAGTTGCCTCCCCCTGGCGGCCGACCGAAGAAACCATCAACATTCTGGTTGCATGCACCAGCGGGTCTGCTTTGATATGACGACCAAGTTCACCCCCGTTCATGCCGGGCATCTCATAATCAAGCAGGGCAATCTGGAAAGGATCGCCCTGTTGTTTGGCGGCTCGCAGAAGCGCCAAACCGGTTTCACCATCAGCGGCGGCCTCATGACGGCAGCCCCATTGATTGAGAAGAGTAATCATCAGCATCCGACTGGTGGCGTTGTCGTCCACAACAAGCACTTTCACACCATGCAGGTCAGCGTTTGACGGCGTCGCATCGAATTCTTTTTCTGATAGTGGTTGCTTTTCAAAACGTGAGGTAAACCAGAAGGTCGAGCCTATACCTTCCTCGCTCTCAATGCCGATTTCGCCACCCATCAATTCCGTCAGCTGTTTACAGATTGCCAATCCCAGACCGGTGCCGCCATATTTACGAGACGTGCTGCCATCAACCTGAATAAAGGGTGAAAAAATTGCCGCGCGCCTGTTTTCCGGAATTCCGATGCCGGTGTCGCGCACTTCAAATCGCAGCACGACGCAGCCGTTCTCTTCTGATTCAAGCGTCGCATTGATGGCTACTTCTCCTTTTGGAGTAAATTTAATGGAATTTCCGGCCAGGTTTGTGATGATCTGGCGGAGTCGCCCGGGATCACCTTTCAGGTGAGACGGTACGGCAGAATCAATGCAGCAGATCAGTTCCAATCCGGCATCTCCAGCCCGCAAAGAGAGCATTTCAGCAGTATCCTCCAACGACGTTCTGACATTGAAATCCAGTATTTCTATATCCAGTTTTCCAGCTTCAATTTTAGAAAAATCCAGAATATCATTGATCAGACCCAACAAACTTTCTCCACTCTTATTGACGATTTCGGCAAATTGACGCTGCTCGGCATTCAGTTCGGTATCGAGTAAAAGGCTGGTCATGCCGATAACACCATTCATCGGGGTACGGATTTCATGGCTCATGGTGGCAAGGAATTCGCTCTTGGCCCGGTTGGCCACTTTAGCCTCCAACAGGGCCGCTTCAAGCTGGATATTCTTTTCCTGCAACTCTTTTTCGGCCAGTTCTCTCAAGTGCGTATCGCGCTTTTTCTGGATGTGGATCTTAACCCGCATCATGAGTTCATGTGAATCGAATGGCTTTATGATGAAATCATCGGCGCCGCTATCCAGAGTGCGAATGGCGTCTTCACGATTACCTGCTGCAACAATTACCGGAATGGACTGAAGTTCTGGTGAGCTTTTGACCTTTGCCAACATCTCACGACCACCCATAACCGGCATTTCGAGATCCAAGAGAATCAGGTCAATATCGGGGTGGAGTGCTAAAATATTCAGGCCTTCCTGGCCGTTGCCGGCAAACAGGATATCCTGGTACACATCCGTCAGGAGATACCGAAGCATTTCCAGGTTCATTTCATCATCTTCTACAATCAAAATTTTGCAGAGGTTCATGGCGTTACACCCTTTAGTGCCAGCAAGCTGAAGTGTGCTGATGCATGCTCAACACAGATTTTTTTCATATCATCTCATGCGGACTTTGTTTATTACTGCTGTATCCGTTTTTTATAAACCGGACAGTCCCTGAAATTCTGCATGCAATACACGACCACATTTGACACTTCACGACCGGTGAGGTTATGACAGAAGCAATCATTAAATGGGTGGAGCGATATTTCACAAAAAGTCTTTGTGACAGGCTCATTGTTTTCTGATTCACAAGCAGTACACTGATTTTGTTCAGTGCTGGCATTATTATCCTTAACCATTATTACTATCCTTTCATCCATCCATGAAACTTTTAACTACATCTCTTCGCGTAATGCTCTAATGTATTGCAGATCAAAATATTAGCATAGAATATGCCAGAGATTAAACGCTGTATTTACGATGCGTTACAACGACGCATCCGGGAGAGCATGGTACGCAGGATTGCTAGTGCTATCCGAAACAACTAGTCAAAAAGGATAGTATGGTCTGTTCCCGATACGCCGCCGATCTCACCCTCGACGTACCACTGGAAGGATTCCCGCTTCGGAGATATATATGAGCCTGATTGTCTCGCCACTGATTGCTGCTGTCCAAGTCCCCCCGATTTCCGAAGTTAAACGCTGGCTGTCCGAACGGCCTGATGATGGTCGTGAACTAATCGACCTCTGCCAGGCAGTGCCTGATTACGCTCCGGCTCGTGAGCTGACCGATCATCTGACGACGCTGCTCGGCGATCCGCTTATCTCTAAATATTCACCCGACGAGGGATTACCGGAGGTGCGCGCGGCGATCTGCGGTTATTATGGCCGCAAATATGGTTCACAGCTGTCGCCGGACAATCTCTGTCTGACGATCGGGGCCAGTCAGGCTTTCTGGCTGGCAATGGTCACGCTCTGCCGCGCCGGAGATGAAGTCGTGGTGCAGGCACCCTATTATTTCGATCACCCCATGGCGCTTGATATTCTCGGAATTCGTGGTGTGTACGCGCCCTTTATCGAGGCCAATGCGGGGTTGCCCGATCCGGCGACGATCGAGGCTCTGATCACGCAGCGGACCAGGGCGATTCTGATTGTTTCCCCCAGCAACCCGACCGGTGCCATCACGCCACCAGTTACGATTCGCGAGCTGTTCGAAATATCCCGGCGTCACAACATCGCCCTGATTCTTGATGAAACCTACCTTGAATTTATTCCCGGTGGAGTGCGACCTCACGACCTCTTCAGCGACCCGGCCTGGGGCGAACATTTTATCCAGGTCGCCTCGTTCGGCAAAACCTACGCCCTGACCGGCTATCGCGCCGGTATGCTGGTCGCTTCAGGACAGTTCATCCATCATGCCCTCAAGGCACAGGATACTATGGCGGTCTGTCAGCCGCGCATCACGCAGCAGGCGGTAAAATATGGAGTTGAGCATCTCGACAGCTGGGTGGCGGCCAATCGGGATATGATGACCCGCCGCCACGACCTGTTCCGAGCTGAGTTCATGCAACCGGGCAACCGTTTCCAATTGACCGCCAGCGGGGCCTTCTTTGCCTGGGTGCGTCATCCCTTCAGCTCCTGCAGCGGCCGCCAGATAGCCAAGCGACTCGTGGACGAAGCGGCCCTGCTCTGTCTGCCAGGAGAGGTTTTCGGTCCCGGCCTGGAGGGCTATCTGCGGCTGGCTTTTGGAAATATCCGCGAAGAGGCTATTCCGGAGGCGGTGCAACGTTTCCGGGAGCTTGCCCGACTCCCGTTGTAATTGCCTTTTTTCATAATTCAGTGTAGGGTTTTTTTCCCGTGTCTCTCGCATCTTTCCCTCGTTAGTTTCTGAAATGCCACTACTGCAAAGGAAATACAGCTCATGCTCACACATAAACGTAAAACGATTCACCCTCCCGGACTGACAGAACTGCCGCCTCTACCGATGGATGCTGCCAGTCTGACCAGCGATTTCAGGCGCTACTTCACCTACAATCTCGGTCAGGATAAATACTGCCGGACGACGTACTTCTACTACAAAGCGCTGGCACTGACCGTGCGCGACCGGCTGATGGAGCGCTGGACGAGAACCCGTTATGCCCATCTTGAATCAAACTGCAAACGCGGGTATTACCTGTCGCTGGAGTTTCTGATGGGGCGCTCACTCGGCAACGCCCTTCTAAACCTGGGTATTAACGATGACGCCACCGAGGCGCTGCATGGTTTGGGCATCAAGCTGGAAGACCTGGCAGATGTCGAACAGGATGCAGGACTCGGCAACGGTGGCCTCGGACGCCTGGCAGCCTGCTTTCTGGATAGTTGCGCCACGCTGCAACTGCCGGTCATGGGCTATGGCATTCGCTACGAATACGGCATGTTCCGTCAACGCATCGTCGATGGTCGCCAGGTGGAAGAGCCGGATCACTGGCTGCGTGATGGCAACCCCTGGGAACAGGAACGCCCGGAATATACCCAGCGGATCCGATTTGGTGGCCGCAGCGAGCAGTATCGCAGTGATACGGGTGAAATGCGTGTCCGCTGGGTCGGCAGCCGCGATGTTCTGGCCGTCCCCTACGATATCCCGATTCCCGGCTACCGAAACGGTACCGTCAACACCTTGCGACTCTGGAAAGCGGCGGCGACAGATGCTTTTGACCTGGGCGAATTCAATGCCGGCGATTATGCCGAATCGGTAGCGACCAAGAACGAAGCCGAAAACATCACCATGGTCCTCTATCCGAATGACGCCAGCGAGAACGGCAAGGTACTGCGCCTGCGCCAGCAGTATTTTCTGGCCTCGGCCACGCTGCAGGATGTCGTCAATCGCTGGGTGGTCGTGCGCAAAGGCGATTTCAGTGATTTTGCCGCCAACAACTGTTTTCAGCTGAACGATACCCACCCAAGCTGCGCCGTACCTGAGCTGATGCGGATTCTGATGGACCACCAGGGCATGGGCTGGGATCAGGCCTGGAATATCACCCGTCAAACCATGGCTTACACCAACCATACCCTGCTGCCGGAAGCACTTGAAAAATGGCCGCTGCCGCTTTTCGGGCACCTCTTGCCGAGGATTCTGGAGATCGTGCTGGAAATCAACGCCCGCTTCCTGTCCGAAGTCTCCAGCCACTGGCCTGGTGATAACCAGCGCATGCAGCGTATGTCAATTATTGAGGAGGGGCCGGTTCCGCAGGTACGCATGGCGTATCTGGCCATTGTCGGCAGCTTTTCGGTGAACGGCGTCGCAGCACTGCATTCACAGCTGCTGGCAGAAGGGCTCTTCAAGGATTTTTACGAACTCTGGCCGCACAAATTCAACAACAAGACCAATGGCGTCACGCCGCGCCGCTGGATTGTCCGCTGTAATCCCGGATTAAGCGAACTTGTGACGGAAATGATCGGTGACGGCTGGATTTCGGACCTGCAGCAGATCAAGCAGATTGCAACGTGTGCCGATGATCCCGGGTTCCGGCAACGCTGGTACGACATAAAACAGACCAACAAAGAGCGTCTCTCGGCTCTGGTTCAGGCGCAGTGCGGTGTCGTCTTTCCACCTGCCGGGCTGTTCGATGTTCAGGTCAAGCGTATTCACGAATATAAACGCCAACTGCTCAACATTCTGCATGTGATTCATCTTTACGACCGCATCAAACGCGGCGATACCGAAGGGTGGACCAATCGCTGCGTGCTGATCGGCGGCAAGGCGGCACCAGGCTATGCCATGGCCAAGCTGATCATCAAGCTGGTCAACAACGTCGCGCGCGTAGTCAATGCCGATCCAATGGTAGGTGACAAGCTCAAAGTGGCGTTTTTGCCCAACTACAGCGTCACCGCCATGGAGGTGATCTGCCCCGGCAGCGATCTCTCGGAGCAGCTCTCCACAGCCGGCAAGGAGGCTTCCGGTACCGGCAATATGAAGTTCATGATGAACGGCGCACTGACGATCGGCACGCTGGACGGCGCTAACATCGAAATCCGCGAGGAGGTCGGTGAGGAGAACTTCTTCATGTTCGGGCTGACAGCCGCCGAGGTAGACGAGATGCGCTGGCAGTACGACCCACGCGGCATCATTAGTCATGACGCTGATCTGCAGCGGGTTATGAATCTTTTGCGCTGCGGCCATTTCAACCTGTTCGACGCCGGTCTGTTCGACCCGATCATCAATGCGATCTGTTCTCCCCACGACCCCTGGATGGTGGCCGCCGATTTCCGCAGCTTTGTTGACGCACAACAGCGTGTCGCTGCCGTCTATCAGGACCGCGAGCAGTGGACGCGTATGAGTATCATCAATACCGCCTGCAGTGGCAAATTCTCTACCGACCGGACCATCAGCGATTATAACGAGGAAATCTGGCATCTGCAGGCTCTGCCGATCAAGGGCGCATGATGTTCCTGTTCCTGCCGTATCATTGTTAAAGCGAGCAGTTATGAAGAATGTCCGAAGTTTTTTTGCACCTGAATCTTTCAATAATCCGGATGATCTGCTCCACGCAATCATCTGGATTGCCGGCTTATCGGTAGCCGTTATCCTGATTCTCTCGACTGCCGCCGTCTATCAGATAACCTCGCATGAAGTAATCCGGGACGCTCAGGATGCAGCTGTCAGGATCAGCTACGCCATGTTTGAGCAACAAAAAGAACTGCTTACCCTGGGTGACAGCCACGACATCATCGGCATGGAGCAAGGTTCCATGCCGGTCATTGACCGTTATTTCCGTACCTACCTTCGTAATTTCGATATTCTCAAAATAAAAATATATGATCCTTCTCAAAAGATTCTCTACAGCACCGACGCAAAGATAATTGGTGAAACGGACAGCGATAATCCCGGTTTGAAACGAGCCCTGGCCAGCGCTATTGATTCACATTTGGAGCAGAAAGACCGTATGCTCGATCTCTCCAATGAGACCAAATTCGGTGTCGCTGTCGTCGAGACGTATGTACCTCTGAAGGTTGATGATCGCGTCATCGGCGTTTTTGAGCTCTATACGGATGTCACCACCTACCGCCGGCAGACCGTTCGTATTGTAGCAATGACGGTCGGTAGCCTGGCCGCTATTCTTTTGGTTGTGTTTTCCTGCTCCTATCTGGTAATCAGGAAAACGGTCCACCTACTTAAAGAAACGCAGCAGGATCTGGCAACTAAGGTAATTCAACGCGAAGAAGCCGTTGCGCACGTCAAACAGCTGGAAGGCATTATTCCAATCTGCATGCATTGCAAGAAGATCCGTGACGACCAGAAGAGCTGGCAGCAGTTGGAGCAATACATATCAAACCATTCGGAAGCCCGGTTCAGTCACGGTATCTGCCCGGAATGTTATGAGAAAGAGATCAAAAAAATCGAAAGCCGGGATTCTTTGTCTCAGGATCACACAGGATAGCAGAGGTGCGTATGAAGATTGGATTTGTGGGACTTGGAATTATGGGGAGCGCCATGGCTGCCAATCTGGTAAAAGCCGGATTGCCGGTAACGGTCTGGAACCGTTCTGTTGAGGCCGGAAACCTGCTGGCAGGTATAGGTGCAGTGACAGTGCCCTCACCACGTGCTGTAGCCGAACAGTGTGATATCGTCATTGCCATGATGGCAAATCCTGTCGCTGCTACAACGGTTCGTGATGGAGACGATGGCATCCTGGCCGGTCTGTCGAGCGGTAAAGGCTACATCGATATGTCCACCGTTGACGCCGATACTTCGCGGGAATCGGCACGCTTGGCACATGCCGCAGGGGCCCTGTTTCTGGAAGCCCCTGTAGCGGGAAGCCGCAAGCCGGCTGAAGATGCCACGCTGACCATCATGGCGGCCGGCGATCGTGCGTTGTACGATCAATCTTTAGTGATTCTGGAAAAGATGGGCAAAAAAATACTCTTTCTGGGCGAAGTCGGCGCCGCCGCCCGCATGAAACTGGCCAACAATCTGGTGATGGCCGCTATGATGTCGGCGCTCTCGGAAGGGATTGCCCTGGCAGCCGGGAGTGGACTCGATCTGGGCCAGTTTCTTGAGGTGCTGGATTCGGGAGCAGTTGCCAATCCGATGTTCCGGCTGAAAGGGCCGCAGATCGCCGCTAATGGCGAATTTCCTGCCGCATTTCCGCTCAAACATATGCAGAAAGATCTGCGCCTGGCACTGCGGCTGGCAGAAGAGGTCGGGCAACCGCTTTTTACAACGGCACTGGTGAACGAGCAGTATAAAGCTGCCCTGGCAGCCGGTCTGGGCGAATCAGATTTTGCCGCCGTCAGTTGCGTCATCCGAAAACAGTCCTAAAGGCAACCGCCTGCATGCTCATAATTGTTGAATCTCCTACCAAGGCAAAAAAAATCCAGTCGATCCTCAAGGTCAAGGCCATGTCTACGGTCGGGCATTTCAAAGACCTGCCCGCCGACCAGATCGGCGTTGACCTCACAACCTACGAACCGACCTTCGTCTATCATGAAAAGAAGGCACACCTGCCCAAAGAGCTGCGCAACGCGGCTCGCGGTGAAACCGTTATGCTGGCCGGTGACCCGGATCGGGAGGGGTATGCCATCAGCTGTCATATCTATGAAGAGGTGAAGGAGGTTGCCAAAGAGTGTCTGCGTATGGAGATATTCGAGGTCACCGAAAAGGGGCTCAAAGAGGCACTCTCCAAAGCGGTGCCATTTGAACGGACCAACAACGGTCTCTACAACGCCTTTCTGGGACGCAGAATCGGCGACCGGCTGGTAGGTTACATCCTCTCACCGATCGCCAGCAAAAATCTACGAAGCAGCTACAGTGTCGGCCGCGTGCAATCTCCTGCCGTGCGACTGGTGGTTGATCGAGAACGGGAAATCCGGGCCTTTGTCTCAGCCCCCTACTGGATGCTGGATATCCAGCTTGATAAGGAAGGCACGCTCTTTCTGGCACGTCACGTTCAGGGTAAGTTTGCATCCCAGGCTGATGCGCAGCTGATTATCGATGCCATCTCGGCAGAAACGCATGCACTGGCTGAAAAAGTTGAAAAGAAAGAGGTCAAACAGAACCCAAAACCGCCCTTTACGACGGTTGATCTTCAGGCTGCCGCTGCCGCCCGCCTGAAGTACACCCCCGAACAGACCATGAAGCTGGCCCAGGCGCTGTTTGATCATGGCCTGATCACTTACCATCGCACCGATTCGGTTCGCATGGACGAGGCCTTCATCGCCGAGATCCGGGAGTTTCTGACAAAAACGCTTGGCAGCATCTATCTGCCACCCCAACCACATAAGCACATCTCCAAGAATTCCCAGGCAGAGGCCCACGAGGGCATCCGCCCGACCCACATGCATTCGCTGGCTGATGTAAACTCAATCACTTCTAAGGAAGGATTAACACCAGACCACGCCCGGCTCTACGAGATGATCTTCAAACGGGCAATCGCCAGCCAGATGGCGGCGGCACGCTACGACTCGACCGTTATGATCTTTAGCGTGGCCGGCCAGCGTTTCAAAGCAGCCGGACGGATTCTGACCTTTGACGGTTTTTTAAAGGTCTATGCCGAACTGGATGAGGAGAAAGACAAGAAGGGTGAAGATGAGCCGCTGCAGCTGCTGCCGCCGGTTGCTGTTGGTGAGCTGGTGCCGAAGGTACAGGAACTGCTCGATGAGAAAAAGACCAAACCGCCGGGAAGGTTTACGCTCGGTTCACTGGTCAAGGAGCTGGAACGGCTCGAAATAGGTCGTCCATCCACCTACGCCGCCATCACCAAGAACATCGTTGATCGCGGCTACATCAAAGAAGAGAAAAAGCGGGTCGTGCCGCTGCCGTCCGGCGAAACGCTGATCGATTTCCTGCGCGACAAACATGCCTGGGTGATCGATTACGAGTTGACCCGCAAGATGGAAAGCTTTCTGGATCTGGTAGTTGAGAACAAGGAAACCTGGCAGCGTTTTTGTAAGGGTGTTCACAACAAAATGGGTTTCTCGGTACCACCAGCCAGAGCTGCCGGGGGCGGTCCCAGCGAGGGGCAGCTCAAGTATGCGGCTGATCTGGCCAAGCGGGGAGGGCTGGTCATACCGGAAGAAACTTTGCAGAGCAGCAGGGATCTATCGCAGTGGATTGAGCGGATTGTCGGGACGAAAAAAGGCGGGGAGGTTGCTGTCACGGCTGCTTCCCGATCCAAGACAAAAACTAAAAAGCCGGTCTGAATGGGTTCGTACCTGATGACAAGCCATTTCCATTTAAATATTTAATTATCAAATAGTTAGATATTTTATCCTTATATATGAGTCGTCGTTGCGTCATCGCCACTACCATTAAGCACCTCACGTACAGTACGTGTCAGAGTTCCAAAATCCACCGGCTTTGGCAAAACACGGTCTGCAAATAATTTTTTACACAAATGGAGTAGTTCATTCTGATCAAGCGACACTGAACCGCCTGATATGGCAATGACTTTTGGGCGGTTCGTCTGATTCATCAACCATATCAATACGCCAAGACCATCCTGCTCCGGCATGATTACATCGGTTATGATGAGGTCAAACTGTTGAGATTCCAGCTGTTTGATTCCCTGTAAACCGTCCAGGGCAGTAGCAATCTCATGATGTTCTCTTTCCAGAAAAGAAGTCATCACCTTTAATACCTGTATATCGTCGTCTATAAGCAGAATCTTTGCCATTATGCCTCCATGACCCGTTTCAGGTGATCACTCAATTTTTTGAGGTTATACGGTTTCTGAATAAAATTGTCACCAGAAACCGTCGCTTCGGCCAGTAAAGCATGATCAGTTGAGTAGCCAGATGCAAAAATGAATTTTATGCCCGGTCTGATTTCCCGTATCCGTTCAACCAGTACCTTGCCGTTCATTTCAGGCATAATAAAATCTGTCAGTACCAGATCAAGCTTAATAGAGAGGTTATCGGCTAATTCCAGGGCCTTACGTGGACTTGTCGCCTCATACACGCTATATCCGATTATTTTAAGGAACTGCGCTGTAACCTGCCTCACCGAGTCCTCATCCTCAACCAGCAAGAGAGAAGCATTGCATGAATAGAGTGCACCATTGGCCTTTACGGTATCCGTTGCAGGTGCATCATGCCGGGGAAGGTAAACCTTGAAGACCGTTCCACTGCCAAGTGTTGAGGTGACATCAATAAAACCATTATTCTGTTTAATACTACTCCGACACTTGTCTTGACTTAGGCCTTAGTATGTAATATTCTCAATGCATGACAACAGAAATCGTTTTTCCCGGTATCGAAGAATACATGACTCCCTACTATGGA
>Ga0194037_1001926_pt1 | contig 14380 bp, 6 predicted proteins | sample JunL306m_MetaG_FD_148653 | JGI IMG/M metagenome (GOLD analysis project Ga0194037, IMG submission 148653) | Anoxic zone freshwater microbial communities from boreal shield lake in IISD Experimental Lakes Area, Ontario, Canada - Jun2016-L304-6m | ecosystem: Environmental > Aquatic > Freshwater >...
GAGTGGTTTTGAGATTACTGACAGAATAAAGATTTATATTAACACGTCAGAAAAACTTTGGCGTGCTATTGAGTCCCACGAAGCGTATATTAAGGCAGAGACTCTTGCTTTATCTCTTGACAAAAAGAGAGGCCAGCCGCTTGAGCAGATATACGCTGTTAATGATCAATCATGTGGCCTCTCCCTTGAAAAGTTTTGCACTTAGTCGTATTATGAAGGATCCCTGTTTGTACGGTGTTCTGTTACAACAAGAAAAAAAGGCAATTATGGTGAAGAAAAATGAGAATGCTTTCAGGAAAGAGAGTGAAATAATGGAAGAAACTGTACTGACTAAAACGTATTTAACTGATGAAGAGCTCGAACACTTCAGGCATTTGCTGATTAAAAGGCGGGAAGAGGTGCTGCGTGATCTTGATATTCTTCGCTCTTCGTTGTCGGATGAAAACGTTGAAGATTCGATCAATTCGAATTACTCCATGCACATGGCCGACCATGGAACCGACACCATGGATCGAGAGCAGCGCTTCATGTTTATTGCACGAGATGAAAAGTACATCACCTACATTGATCAGGCTCTGGACCGGATTAGAAACAAGACTTATGGAATCTGCATAAAATCAGGGAAACCTATACCTAAAAAGAGACTTGAGGCGGTGCCCCACACCTCGGTAAGGATTGAATTCAAGCAGGGGAAAAAGTAAAAGACTTTACGGGTGTTACTCTACAATGATCTTGGCCGTCAGGCAGTATCCGGTACCCCGACAGGTTTTAACAGGAAAGCTGCTGTTGATAAGTTCAGCTTTTCTGCGGAGGCGGTATATCAGCGCTTCAAATGACTGGTTACCAAACTCATTTAACTGATAGTTAAGGGTGGTAAGCAGATTTTTGCGAGAAATGATGTCACTTTCTTGCTGTGCCAGAAAGTTTATCAGCTCAAATTCTTTACCGGTGAGTGCCATGGACTTTTCTTTTGGCGATATCAATAGCCATTCGGATCGGATAAGTCTCCATGAATTCGCGAGGTCTTGTGATAGCTTTTTCTCTTCCGATGCATACTCTGCGGGTTGTGACAGGAGATCAAGACGGTTGAAAATATTGGAGATTGATGCGGCGAGTTCTTTGCAATCCACCGGTTTGACCATGTAGAGATCGGCTCCGGCAGTATAGCCTGCCACTTTTGCTTCAGTGGTTGATTGTGCGGTGAGGATGATAATTTTGGAATCGGTGTTTTTTCTCAAATATTCTACGAGTACGAGACCGTTCTGATCAGGAAGGCCGATATCAATGATCACAACAGGAAAGGATTGCATAAGCTGATAGAACTCACGAGCTGAACCTGCCGAGGTTACTTCATATCCTTGTTTCACAAGATAGAGCGACAGATCCTCACGGAGATCCAGATTGTCTTCGACCAAAAGTACTCGTTTTGATGGTTGTGACAAGTTGTTTTCCCGAATCATGAGTTAAGTGGATTATGCTGTTATTTTCATCTTCACATCAGCAAGGGGCAGACTGACTTTTACAATAAATACCCCGGCTGCGGTTTCGATGGTGGTCTTGCCACTGTGCAATTCTATAATCAGATGCACCAGCCACAAACCGACACCAGTTCCTTTTGTATTCTTGCTGTTGCTACCGCGATGATACTTTTCAAACAGAAGCTGTTGCTCCCCGGGTTTAAGATCTTGACACTGGTTCTGTATTCTTATGGCAAGGCCATCGCCCTCACTCTGGCACTGAACATCAATTTCAGAATGGGGTGGAGAGTACTTGCGTGCATTGTCGAGCAAGTTCAAAAGAACGATGTTAAGATAATGATAGTTCCCATAAATTTCCACGAAGGCAATGGTTTCCGAATAATGAATTGTGCGAAGTGGCCATAATGATTTAAAATCAGCAATTACTTCATTGATGACCGGTGCAATCTGGAAATTCATGAAAGACTCTTTTTCATGAGAATCTGATAGTTTGCTGCGTTGCAATGAGATATCCATGATCTCTACCAGTCGGTTGACTGCACGCTTCATTTTATCTGTTTTGACGCTGATTTGTAAAAGAGGGACATTGTCTTCTTCTTCCAGAAGATCAATATTGGTGCGAATAATGGCCAGAGGCGTTCGATATTCATGGGAAATCATAGAAAGAAAGAGCGATTTGCGTTCTCCCGTCTGACGTTCTGATTCCAGGGCGATCTCAAGCATTTTTTTGTTTTCTTGCAACTCCAGCGTCATCTCTTTTGCCATATTGATTGCTCTCTTTTCTGATTCTTTGGCGAGTTGTGTAGCATTGCTCTCTGCTTCACGCAGACGTTCCGAAAGTGCTATTGACATCAATATCATATTGAAGATCGTGCCAAACTCGACATTGTTATTGTTCCACCACGTCATGGGTATAATGCTGAGCTGCCTTAAAAAGAAGATAAAAATAAACAAGTTGCTGAGGTTGAAGACTGCCAGGAAGAATATGCCGCCCGGTTTTTTTTCAGTACTGAATTGAAACTGAGCCAGTTGATGGCTAAGCTCAGAGGCAGAATAGCGATTGTCGTGATACTCGCCACCTCAGAGTAGAGATGCAATGGTATTGAGAAAAAGGTCAATCCACCCAAAAGCGACACCAGGATCATGAGATGGTGTATCCAAGGCATCCGGGAGGTTTTAAAGAAGCTCATCACCATAAATGAAAAAAACATCAAACTAACCCCCCAGCAGCCGATAAGATAATCTGAAAAAAGATGGGAATCGTAAGGGAGGAGAAGATTGATTGTACCTCCTCGGGCCAAATAATTCAAAGCAAGTGAGAAATTGCAGAGAGAGAAGTTGAGAAAAATCCGGTCACCGACGCGAAGGGCAAAAATCAGATTCATTATGCCAATTACAATAATAATACCAAGATATCCACCTTGAAACAACACTGTTCTTGTTGTGTATTGCGTCAGATCTTCCTTTGAATGAATGTGTCCACCCAGGGTCAGCGCACTGGTGGTTTGCAGTCGTACATAGATGCTCACAGGTTTTTCTTGCGGCAGTGCGATTGGTGTTACAAAGTCAGTACTCATTGTCTTGTGTATATCCCCCCTGACATGGTCTCCAAGCGTTACCCTTTTATAGGAAAGGGGCTTATCCGGGTTGCTTCCGGTCTGGATATAGAGATCAAGGTAATCGAGATAAGGCGGATAAAGTCGAAGCCATGCGTCTGCTGGAAATTGCGCGGTTTTTAATACGGTGAAACGGAGCCAGACAGGAAAACGGTTGTAGCCCTCTGCAAGGTTGCCGGAGAGTGGCTGGAAGTGTATGCCTGATTTTGATGATAAAATTTCTGCAAGAGTGAGTGTGCCTGAGGGGTCCCTATAGAATTCGAGATGTCCCGAGAGCTCATGTGAGGGTGTTTCATCAAGGATAAGAGTTCTTGTTCCTCCTTGGAGAGATGCAGGAAGGAGGATGAGCAGAGTTAAGGCAAGTATCAACGCATGTCGGCTTTGCCGGAAAGAAACATTTGCAGAGTAAGCCAATTTATTAAAGATCAAAATTGAAAAAGACGGAATTGTCCCGAAACTCTTTCGTTGAAATAAGGTCTATTTTCTCACGCATCGAATAACAGAGTGTGTGCAGGTTGAAATTACATAAGCGTCGCTGCTTTCTGGTTGTCATATTATGTCATATTATGTCATATTATGTCATTATAAATCAATAGGATATATACTTCGGAGATTTTACATTGAAGTAGTGAAGTTGAACATGTTTACAGTCACATAATAATGAGAACACCATTCACGTAACCTTCAATTATAATTTTATTTTTATGTACAAGAAAATTGTTCCATTGCAGACTGAGCTTCATGCGAAATTGAAGCTGAAGTCGGACAACTCCTTTTCCTTTGCGGCAAATATTCATGTGGCCGCCATCATGGCCAATGAGTTTTATCGGGCAGCATCTACTTATCCAATTGTTTTTATTGAAGATGCTGGTAGGGATGGATTTATGCCGGTTGTGTTGCTGGGTCTGGTGGAAAATGAAAACCTTTTTGTGAATGCTGATGGTCGTTGGGAAGCAGCTTATGTTCCAGCCATTTTGAGACGGTATCCGTTTGCGTTGGCAAGAACCCCTGAAGAGGGACAGTTTACCGTCTGTATTGACGAGGAGAGTGATTTTTTTTCAAAGGAAGATGGTCAAAGCTTGTTTGACGACAACGGCCAACCGGGAGAGGTGATTGAAAAGGTCAAGACCTATCTTGCTCAGCTTCAGCAGATGGAGGTGCTTACCCGTCAGTTTTGTGAAACGCTGAAAGAGCACAATTTGCTGGCACCTTTGAATATGCGTGTCCAGAAAGAGAATGCCGTTCAGAATATTACCGGTGCTTATGCAGTCAACGATGAGCGGCTAAGCCATTTGAGTGATGCCACATTTCTTGAGCTGCGGGCCAAAAACTTTCTCCCGTTGATTTACAGCCACCTTACCTCTATTACCCAGATCGAGCGACTTGTACAGATGCGCGACAAAAATACGACGCTGGAAAAAGAGCTGCCACATGAACTTGTGGCTGATGATACGCAGATAGATGCGTAATTTGAGTATAAATCTTGTGATCTGTTGGACATTCCTCCCTTTTTCCCTCAAAAAGGGGGGATTTTTTATTTAATGGTTTTTTGCAGGAAATAACGCGTTGATGCCACGACCATGAAAAATCGTTTTTTCGTTGAGCAACTTGAACCTCGGATTCTGCTCTCTGGCGATCTTTTACCTGAATTACTTCCACTTCTTGCATCCGGTCAATCAGTGGTGACAGTACCAGAATCCATTCCGGAAAATACACCAGCAGGTTTGGTCTCAACGATTGTGGCAGTGCCTGCTCTCTCTTCAACGTGTATGGTCACTGTCGACAATGACCCCGGAACTATAACGCAGTCGGATTTGATGTCACCGTTTGATAGCTCCAATCCTGTCGTGGTCGAGAGTGTCGATCAGCAGACGTTACTCACCGATTTTTCATCAGACTACAGCTTTACAACAGCAGAGTGGGATGCACTTGAAGATGGGTGGCGCCATCTCTCTTCGCTGCTTGGAGTAACCCTCTCTGCTGACGGGTTTATTCCGCTTGTTCCTTTTGTTGATAATGGCGGGAAGCTTTATGGAAACAGTGAGGATTTGACTAATCTTCTGCAGCAGCCTCTTGCTGATTACGCGTCGCTGTCAGGGCAGAGTGCAGGCGGGTTGCTTGATTCGTTTTCAAGCGCCTGGACAGCGGGCGATCTGGTGGTGCTTGGCAAGATTCTTGGAGGGTACAACGCCGGTAAAGATGAACTTCGGTTTGATCTTGCGGTACGGGTAGAGAAGGCTGGTAAAAGGGCGCTTGACTTCAGCAAACTTAACGTTGGCACAGGTCTGGATCTGCAAACTCAGGATCAGGTCAATTACAGATCTTGCTTGACGCTTGATTTGCAATTTGGGCTGAATGTTGTAAGCGACACTTTTTTTATGGCGATGCCTGATGGCTCATTGTCGGTTCAGGTGGAGTCGGGTGATTTGACTGTCCAGGCCCAGTTTCTCTCTCCTGCAGGATTGCAAAGTGTTTCAGCTTCAGGAGATATTGAGTTGAATGCCACCTTTGTTTTCTCTTCTGAAACAGGGCGAGTTCTTGGTGCCAGTGCTGAGGATCCTCTTTTAACTGCGTCACCTGTATCGTCTGGCATGGCGATCGATCTTGCTTTTTCTGGAGCAGATATTTATCAGGGGATTGAGTCGCTGACGGTCTGCTCTGCAGACTTGTTTAATGCTGTTCCGCCGGAAGTTTCATTGCAGGGTAGCCATCTCCATCCCTGGGGTACGGCTCTTGATGCCAATCTTTATATCGGGGTTGGCGACAAGCTTTCGGGAAGCGGGATGATGGCGGGAGTTATCGTTAATGACGGTATTGTTGCGCCTGGAAATTCGCCGGGTCATGTTACGTCATCATCATTTACCCAGACCGCTGGCGGCACCCTTCTTATGGAGCTGCAGGGAAAAAGTGTTGCAGGGACGGATTACGACTGGCTGGATATTACTGGAGATGCGAATTTTGCCGGCACCCTTCAGGTTTCGTTGCTGAATGGCTACAAGCCAACGGTGGGCGACACCTTCGACATTATTACCTTTGGTGGCACGGCTACTGGCATTTTTACAAATATTACAGGTCTTTACGGATTTGATTCTGACCTCTATTTTGAGGTGCTTCAGACAGGTAACAAGCTGCAACTTGTTACCTGCGAGATGATTGACGGGCCGAACTCCTCTTTTGTCACATACCCTGGCTCAGCGCAGAATGACACGCTGGGTATGTTTCTCAATGCGGATTACCTGGCAAGCTCGGCACTCTCCTCAGTTTCTGTCGCAGGTACTTTTGCAGTTGGTTCGGTTGTGACGGTTTCCGGTAATTTTATCTTTTCCTCCGATGCAACCCGTCTGATAGCTCTCGGCAGCAATGTTGATGGACGATTCGGAACGCAGGATACTTACATCAGTGTAATCAATGCCGATTTTGGACTTGTTACCGGGAAACCTTCTGCAACGCTGCATCAGATTGCCCTTGAAGTGAGTGGAGCGCTTGCTGCTCAACTTGGAAGCGATATTTCGCTGACGGCAGATTCATCGACCATTCTTTGGAGAGAAAGCCAAACCGCTCTTTTGACGAACAGCAACAGTACCCTGAATATTGGTGCACTTACCTATACCTTTAGTGCCGATCTGGTCAACTCCACAAGTATTCAGGAGCTTCGGGCAACAGGTGCGGTACTTCGTGTTGCCGGCTTCATTACTGCCACAGGAAATCTTGCCTTTCACCATGCAGCAGCAACTCTTACGGATTCTCTTGGCGCTACAGTCTCTGCCGATGTGTTGACGCTCGGAGCATCCGGTCTTACCTTGTTTGCGGGGGTTAATGGTGACAGCGCGGACGGTATGGGTCTGATGCTTGGTGGGGCTGATTTTGCACTTGCAATCGTGCGCGACCAGTTTAGCGCCCGTCGCTGGACCACGCTCAAAGGAAGTGCGCAGTCTGTCGATGTTACAGGGATTGCGGATGTTACTTTGTCAGGCAGTAATCTGGCTGTTGCCGTCAATATGAGTGCCAGTGATGGGACCGTGATTGACTTCAGCAAGGTCGGGTTGCAGGTTGCTACAGGTGTTAACCAGTCAGTTATCCTTGATTTCACCGGCCCGATTATCAAAGCATCTGGTACCTTTGATGTTGGTGTTGCCGATTTTTTGAGTCTGAAGGGTTCAATGGCCTTCGAAAAGAGGAGTGAAAACCTCACGGTGCGGTCTGCAAATGGCACCACCTCCACTCTTGCCATGGATATACTGACTCTGGGTGGAATCGGAATTGATGCGTTTGCAGGAATTAATGCTGGTACATCTGAACAGATGGGTCTAGCCCTGACCGGCACTAAATTTGCCCTGCTTATGGCGCAGGATCAGCGCAACAAGAAGCGAAAGTGGATTGCCGTTAAAGCCGGTGCGCAGAGCGCTGAATTGATGGGAGTCGACGGCATGACCATTGCTGGAACGGGGCTCAGTGTTGATGTCAATCGTGCATCGATTGTCGATTCTTCGACGCTTGATTTTACCGGTAGCACTTATGCTGTCGCTGTTGGCTCCGACCAATCGGTTACTCTTGACTACAAGGGTGAACTGGTTCATGCAGCGGGAGATATCACGCTTAATCTCTCTGATTTTGCCTGGTTTAATGGTCATATCAGTTTTGACCAGCACTCCTCCTCTATACCGCTTACGCTGAAGAGCACTGGTGGCAGCTTTTCTACTGTTCGTGCTTCTTCGATGATTGCGATTACTGGCAGTAACATTACAGCCTTTGTCGGCTATGCGGATGGCGGCTTTGATTCAGGCAAGACTCTTGCCCAGCAGGCAGGCAACCTGTATGGTTTTGGTGTAGAGGGTGTGGATCTCGGGGTACTGATGACCAAAGCTGGCAGCCAGTCCTATACTGCTGTCAAGGCCCGCATGGACAGTGCCGCACTTTATGGCTTTGATTCAACCGTTTTTCAGCTTTCGGCGGATGGCATTGCTTTTGACTATGCGAGCGCCGACAGCAGCGGCAAGGTGATTGACTACGCCAAATCATTCAATGGCGGTGTAACTCTTGGGACTTTTGGTCAGACCACGATCGACTTCAGCAGCAAAAAGCTGGGTATCTCTACCCAAAATGCGACACTCTCGATTGCCGGTTCTCTTTATGTCAAAGGGTCTATCGGCTTTCAGAAGGAGGATTTTGGCACACTGAAGGCCGGTTCTACGACCGTAAAAAGCAGCAAAGGTTTTGTTATTGGGGGCTCAAATATTGATCTGTTTATCGGTTATGCCGAGAACGGCATTGACCCCGAAAAGCCTTTTGCCCTGCAGGCTGGTTCGCTCTACGGTTTTGGTGCCGAAGGGATCGATTTTGGACTGATGCATTTCAGTGGTACAGGAGGGATAACGTACACTGCGGCCAAGGCTCATGCCGACACGGTGGCACTCTACGGATTTGATCCCCAGGATTTTCAGATGTCGCTCAAAGGGATTGATCTGCTCTTCAATACCGCATCAAGTGGATCGGCAATCAATTTTAAGACCAGCTTTGCTGCAACGGGAGGTTACTCGGTTGTAACCGGCGGCGCTCCGGTGCTGCTTGACATGACAAAGGAGATGCTTGGTGTGAGTGTCAACCAGGCGACACTGCGCATCTCTGATTTTGTTTATCTGCAGGGCAGCTTCGAGTTTATGAAGAGCTCCAACCTGACGCTTGATGTGCGGAAATCCGTCAGTACACTCTACACGGGTGTCAAGGTGGAGGGTTTTGAAATCGGCGCAAGCCATGTGCAGGCTTTTGTTGGTATTGATGGGCCGTATCGCAGCGATACCAACAGTGATGGGGTTATCACCAGTGCTGATGCGGTCAACCCGGATGCCATTGGCTTGTTCATTGATGATTTAAGTTTTGGTATGGGAGTGTACAAGGCGACCAATTCCCTGCTGAACAAGGTTTCTGGTGTTGCCGGAACGAGCTTTACAGCTTTGAAGGCGACTGCCGCAACAGCCGGTTTTGTCGGGGTTGGCAATTTTCTTGATCTCACTCCAAAAGATCTGCGCGTTTCCATCAACCAGAGCAGCAATGCGACCTGGTTGGCCGATTTTTCGAGCAATCGCACTATTGCTACAGGAGATACCTCTTCAGTGGTTCTGGACTTCAGCGGTTCATTCCTTGAAGCCTCTGTCGGTCATGCAAAGGCAAATCTTGCCGGGCTGGTGAGCCTGGAGGGAGGCTTCACCTTCCAGAAGCGCGTCCTTGACCGCATCGGCTTTAACATTCCAGGTCTGGAGGTGATTGCTCCTGCCGATACACTGGTGATTGCCGGTATGGATGTGCAGGCGTTTGTCGGCATCAACGGTCCCTACAAAACAGACACCAACAACGACGGTGTGGTCAATAACCTTGATACTGTAAACAGCAGTGCAATAGGCTTTGCCATTGAAAATATGGACTTTGCCGTTGCCCTGATGTCGCCGGTAAAGAGCTCCGGTTTTGCAATCAATGGGCTGAAGTTCTTCAGTCTCAAGGCCTCCGCCAGTCTGGCTGGTCTGGTGGGTACCGACCCCTACCTCACGCTGCAAGGCAAAGATGTTCAACTGTCGCTCAATGGCGCTTTTATGCAGGGCAAGCCGATCCCGACATTCTATGCCGACTACACCAAACTTGCCGGTGGTGGTTTGCATATCCCTGTCGGCACGTCTGGGCGCGAAATGGTGCTTGATTTTGATTCAAACACCATCGGCCTGAATATTGATGCCACATTGGGCATTTTTGATCTGTTCGACATCAACTACAATTTCAGTTTCAACTTTGATCTGCCCTCGTTTGATCTTGGTGATCTTGGCCTTGACCTCTCAGGTTTCACGATCAAGATGCCCGACTTTTCGAAGCTCTCATTCGGGCTTCCCTCGTTCAGTTTTCTGAAGTTTACCTTTCCGGGTTTTAGCTTGCCCGAGCTTCCGGATTTCGACTGGAAAGTCTATCTCGGTATGCCCAGTCTCGATCTGAATCTTCCTTCGTTTACCTTGCCGCAACTGGGCAAGCTCTTTGCCTGCTGGCCAACGCTGAAGTTGCAGTTTCCAACATTCTCCCTTCCGGATCTGCCGCAGTTTCCCGATCTGCCGTTTACCTTTACGCTTCCCGGGCTAACGTTGCCGACCATTCCCAATTTTGACTGGAGCCCGTGGAGCCTTAATCTTGGTTTACCTGATCTGAGTTTGAGCCTGCCGTCGTTTACTTTGCCGCAGTTGGGTAAACTCTACCTCAATTGGCCCACTTTGAAGGTGCAGTTTCCTGATATCGATTTTCCGGATTTGCCAGTGTTGCCAACCTTCTCTATTCCGAGTTTATCGCTGGGTGATCTTAAATTACTGATTGCAAAATGGCCTCAATGGCAGTTGGACTTCCCGTCAATCAGCCTGCCGGATCTGCCAGCTTTTCCTGACTTTTCGATTTTTGACCTTCCGGATATTGATCTTGCGAGTCTCTCTATTGATCTGACCAAGCTGGGAGCGCTCTTTGCTATGTTGCCTTCTCTGGCGATCTCTTTTCCTGATATTGAGTTCCCTGATTTTTCCGGTTTGCTGCCGGACTTTGGCATTACCTTGCCGGCATTGTCGATGCCTTCGGGTTTGTTCCCCTCTATCAGCCTGAAATCGCTGACAGGATGGATACCTGATCTCTCTGTTTCGACCCCGCAGTGGCTGATTGATGGGTTAAATTTTCTCAGAGGTATTGATATTTCGATTGGTATTGACGGGATTTTTGGTTCGCTCGATTTCCCTGACCTGAGTATCAATATTGGCGACTTTGTCCATGTGCAAGGTGATTTCAAGCTGAATCTTGGTCAAAGTTTTACAGCAGATATGGCAACAGGTCTGCCTTCGCAGCTTGATCTTGTCCAAAACTTGCTTGGCGATACGACCAGTTCGATACTCGATCTTGTGAAGCTGGGGTACGGTTTATCGTCTGATTACTCGACATTATCTAATGTTACCTTCAACGGGGTCAGTTTCGGCACCAGTGATGCCAGTCTCTTTGTTGGTCTGGGTAATCCGAACTTTGATCTTTCCTTGTCGGAGCAGTCCGGGATGGTGGGGTTTGGTATGCAGCACATCAATCTGGCGATAGGCTTCTTTCAGGCCGATCTGCCGCAATTCCTGAAGGCGGAAAAGGTTTTGACCCTTTCGGCAAAAGCCGATCAGTTGGGTATGTATGGTTTTGGTGATGTCCTGAAGGTTCAGGCCAGTGAGATCACGGTTGATGTCAACACTGGCGGCAAGGCGTTGGGGGGGCTAATGCGTGCCATGCCGATCTATTCGAGCATCAAGACCACGGGTTCTCCTGATGGATTGAAAATAGCAACTGGTGGCGATCCGCTCTATCTGAATTTCAATGGCACCGAAATTATGGGTCTTGATATTGGACTTGCGGAGATTACTGTAGCCGATTTTATGTACCTGCGCGGTTCGTTGGCATTTCGCAAGGGGGAAATTTACAACGTGACGGTTGACACCGGCGGACTGGAACCGCTGCTGAGCGATATCGGTCAATCCACTGGCTCCTCGATAGGCAGGAGCCTCGACATGGATGTTACGGCGCTGACGCTTGGCGGTGACAATCTTACCGGGTTTGCCGGTGTTGGCGGGCCTTATCGCTATGGCGATGACCTGAACGGTGATAAACTGCTTGACACTATCAACGAAAATGCTGTTGGTGTCGCCATCGACAACGTGGACTTCGGTCTGGCGATCATGACGCCGTCGCTTGCCACGGCGATACCGGGTCTGGCCTCTTTTGCGCCGAAATTTATCTCTGCCAAGGCTTCGATTGGAACTGCCGCTTTGGTCGGCATTGACCCCTCCATTTTATCGGTTAAAGCTGAGGATGTTGAGGTGAATATCAATACCTTCGTCCTGCCAAATGCCGGACCGGTGGTGAATGCGGCGCTGCAATTGTTTGGCCCGCCGTCGATCAATTACAAGCTCAGCGCGAGCTTCAAAAGCTACACCGAGGATATCAACAAGAATAATCTTCTTGATTCCGGAGAGGATCGCAACCAGAATGGTTTGATCGATACTGCCGGTTTCATGGTGCCAGCCGGTGGTAATAACGGCGTTTTCCTTGATTTTACCGGAGAGATTATCCAAGTTGCAATCGGGTATGCCGAAATCAACCTGGCTGGATTTATGCAGATGTCAGCATCAATGGTGCTGACCAAAAAAGGGTCGGAGAGTGTGACACTTTCAAACGGCACACCAACGACCGTGACGACACTTGCGCTTGGTATCAGTAATGCGAACGCCTTTATTGGTGTTCCTGCGATTGTGAATGGCGAGCCGAGTGGATACTTCTACGACAGCGATGGCGATGGTCGTATTGAGGGACGATCGGTTTATGATGCATCCGGAAACTTGACTCAAGGTGAAACCGATCTCTCGGGAGAGAAGAAAGTGGTTGGCATTAATGAGTCCGTTATAGGTTTGGCCATTGAACACCTTGATTTGGGGTTAATTATCGCCAAGGAATCGCTCATAAGTCTGGAGGGGATCAATATCGGTGTTTACCTTGCAGGTCGTGCTACAGTGCAATCCATAGCTCTTGTGGGTGTTCCGGGTGCTACGCTGAAGGCCGAGTCGATTGCTCTTGAGATAAACTTCGGAACTCGTTTTTCACTTGATTTTGGTCAATTTGTCAAGGACGATACCACTGGCGTTGTTTCCTATGATACCAATTCTGGCGTTTCGGTGAGTTTTACAACGATTGATTTCTCCAAGAGCACCTGGACCGATTCCAAATCAGTCGTCCATCAGGGTTATGGCATTGCTACCGGAAATCCAGATGCGCCGATTGTTCTTGATTACAAAGAGCAGTTATTGCGGGTTTTCGGCTTGGGACAGGTGGATCTGTACAGCCTGGTCAAGATTGATGGTGAGCTTGATTTTCGTTTAAGCGAGACTGTTGGCCTGACAGCCTTTGTCAACGGCAAAGTACAGCTTGGACCTGATGAATTCAGCCTGAAACGCGATGTGACCGGTCTGCTGGTGGTAAATCTTGATGGAGAAACTCCTGGCGTGGCGGCGCGTTTTGAACTGAACGGATCTCTTCTGGGAAACCTCGATCTGGGATCGTTCGCCAAGCTTGACATGAAGTATCATTTATTCCTCAATACCTTTGGCAAGGACATTACCTATGTGGTGCCGGAGGTCTTCCGGCCTCTGATCAGCCAGGATATCTATACCGACCCCAAGACCTTTACCTATACGATAAGCGCCTACCCGCCCGGCAAGGATGCGAGCTGGACAGGCATGTACGCTGCCATGAGCGGTAATGGCTCTCTCTCGTTGCTTGACGGCGCACTTTCCATGAAGGGTGACTTCAATATTATTGCCTCAAAGGTGGACTCTGAAGTGATTCTCGAAATGAATGCGAAGGCTGTGCTTGACCTGCCGGTGCTTGAGCCATTGGCGGTTACCGGAACCATTGGTTTTTATACTGATATTCTGGATCCTGCAAATACTGGCATATACGGCACCTTTAATATCGGCGGAGACCCGGCCAGAGGGGGAGCAAAGCTGCTTGATATCAGTGGCGTTGTTACGGTGATGGGAGGGTTTCTCCTGCAGATTAATACGACAGGCAAGGAACAGAAGGTAACAGCCATTGAAACCGATGTCGATGGCAATTACAAGGGGTTCAAGACGGTTTTGCTGGCTTCTCATTCATTACATATCGCTGGCGCGGCTTCTCTCGAAATAGCGGGCAGTGTGAGCATGAAGGGCGACTTTAACGTTCTTGTTGACAAGACGAGTTTACAGGCTGATCTGGCCATGAAGCTTGTTCTTGGTCCACTCGGAAGTCTGGATGTAACAGGTGCAATCGCACTTGTGGATGATGGCGGGCCTATCTTTGCGATGAAGGCTACGGCAGCGTTGGATGCCAGTATTGCGGTGGTTTCCATCAAGGCAGGCGTAACTCTTGAAATGAACACCAGTAGCACCAAGGAATATGCTGGTGTTGCTGCTGGAACCACCTTTAACATAGCTCTGGATGGCGGGATGCATGTCGTCGCCTTTGACATAGCGTTCAAGGGAGAGATGAGCTTTGCTGGCGATGTGTTTGAACTGAAGATCAACAATGCTGACCTGAATTTCTTTGATGCATTCCACTTGAGTGTCAGTGGCTACATAAGATCATTCCAAATTGCAATCAAATTGATTTTAATATCCAATCCCAACCCGTTAAAGAACGAAGTCCATCAGGGTATTCTTCCATTTTTTTCAGTCCTCTCGCTGCTTGTGCGATAACCGCTCCAAGAGT
>Ga0194037_1001928_pt1 | contig 14372 bp, 16 predicted proteins | sample JunL306m_MetaG_FD_148653 | JGI IMG/M metagenome (GOLD analysis project Ga0194037, IMG submission 148653) | Anoxic zone freshwater microbial communities from boreal shield lake in IISD Experimental Lakes Area, Ontario, Canada - Jun2016-L304-6m | ecosystem: Environmental > Aquatic > Freshwater >...
ATCTTCTATTGAGTGTAATGGTTTCTGGTTCATCGGCATGCATTTCATCGGATGCACGCAAAACTAATTCCTTGGTACCACCACCACCTGGAATTACACCAATGCCTAATTCCACTAGTCCAATATAGGTTTCCGCAGCCGCAGTAATACTGTCGGCATGCAAATTCATTTCACATCCACCCCCCAAGGTTAAACCATGGGGCGCAATCACCACAGGTACCGATGAATACCTTACGCGCATCATGGAATTTTGAAAAGTACGAATGGCCATGTCTAATTCCTCATAGTCTTGTTCAATGGCCAACATAAAGATCATGCCCACATTGGCACCCGCACTAAATAAATTACCCTCATTGGCAATGACTAAGCCGTTGAATTTTTCTTCGGCAAGGGCAATAGATTTATTCAATCCTTCCAATACTTCTCCCCCAATGCTATTCATTTTTGTGTTCCAACTAAATCCTGCTACGCCATCGCCCATATCTACCAAGCGACTGCCTGCATTTTTCCAAATGGTTTTTTCTTGGTAATCGGATAAAATGATAAAGGATTCCGCACCTGGTATTAATTTATAATTTTCAGTGGCTACATCATAATAATATCTTTTTCCATCCTGTACTTTGTAAAAGCTACAACCCTTTGCTACCATGGTTTCTACCCAAGGGGCGACCGATCCACCTGCGGCTTTGATATTTTTAATTACCTCTCTAACCCCTAAAGCATCCCAGGTTTCAAAGGCACCTATTTCCCAACCAAATCCTGCTTTTAAAGCATCATCCAATCGGTACAATTCATCACTAATTTCTGGAATACGGTTACTTACATAGGCAAATAAAGCATGATGAAATTCACGTACAAATGTTTGGCCTTTATCAATTACTTTGGCTCCCTCTGCCACTGTGTATAAATTTTTTATACGCTCAGGTAAAGATTCGATGGCCTTGGCGGCACCAATGGATGCCATTTTAGTTTTTACGCGTGGTTCGTAGTCGAAAGTTTTTAAATTCAGGGTTAAAATTTCTTTGGAGCTAGCCGTTTTTATTTTCTTAAAAAAGCCTTGCCCAGTTTTATCGCCCAACCAATTTTGCGCCACCATTTTTTCTAACCAAACAGGTAAGGTAAAAATATTTTTTGCTTCGTCATTAGGACAATTGGCAGCTACCCCGGCTGCTACTTTCACTAAAGTATCAATACCTACCACATCGGCCGTTCTAAAAGTTGCAGATTTTGGACGACCCATTAGAGGGCCTGTCAATGCTTCAATTTCATCAATACTTAATTCTAATTTTTCCATGATATGTAAAACGCTCATCATGCTAAAAACCCCAACTCTATTGGCGATAAAGGCAGGCGTATCTTTACAAAGCACTGTAGTTTTACCTAAAAACACATCTCCATAATGCATATGAAAATCAATCACCGCCGGATCTGTTTTAGCAGTAGGGATAATTTCTAATAACCGTAAATAACGGGGTGGGTTAAAAAAGTGGGTGCCACAAAAATGTTTTTGAAAATCTTCGCTGCGCCCCTCGGCCATTAAGTGAATTGGTATACCTGAAGTATTAGAACTTATTAAAGTGCCTGGCTTTCTATATTTTTCTACCTCATCGTAAATTATTTTTTTTATATCCAATCTTTCTACCACAACTTCAATGATCCAATCTGCATGCGCGATCTTAGAAATATCATCTTTGAAATTTCCTGTACTTATATTTTGCGCAAACTTGGCTAAGTACAAGGGAGATGGATTTGATTTAATCGCTGCCTGCAAGGAATCATTCACTAATTTGTTTCTTTCTTTTGCAATGGTACTTGCTTCTGATCCTGGGCTGAGCATGTCCAAAAGCAAAACTTCTACACCTACACCAGCAAAGTGACAAGCTATTCTAGCGCCCATTACGCCACTGCCCAAAACCACTAGTTTTTTGATTGAACGTTGCATTTTAATTGCTTTTTTGTAAAATTAGTTAGTTATGCAACTATTTTCAAAAAAACTTTAGTTTTTCCGCTATTTTTTTTGCCACTGGTTGTGCCATTTGACCTTTTAACAAAAGCAGCTTGAGGGTATTGGGCTTTGAACTACATTTGTACCATGCAAGTAGATAATAAGTTAGTTGGCCATTTGGCACATTTATCCAGACTAAATGTGGCCCCCGAAAAAATGGACAAATTAGTCGCAGACATGCAGGATTTGGTGGGTTTTGTGGAGCAACTGAATGAATTAGATACCACAGGAACCGAACCATTGAAGCATATGGGTGATGCTTATAATGTATTGCGTAAGGATGAAGTAAAAGGATCCATATCAAGAGAAGCGGCTTTAAAAAATGCGCCTGATGCGGACGGAACATTTTTCAAAGTGCCTAAAGTAATTCGTAAATAAATACACATGTCATCTGTCATTCAATTAAGAGATCTTCAGAAAAGCTATTTTATGGCAGGTCAAGCCATTCCAGTATTAAAGGGCATCAACTTGGACATCAATAGAAATGAATATGTAGCCTTGATGGGACCATCGGGTAGTGGTAAAAGTACCTTGATGAATATTTTGGGTTGTTTAGATTCTCCAACAAATGGCATGTACAATTTGAATGGCCATGATGTTAGTAAAATGTCTGATGATGATTTAGCGGGCATCAGAAATGTGGAAATCGGTTTCGTATTTCAACAATTTAATTTATTGCCAAGATTGTCTGCTGCAGAAAATGTAGCCCTGCCCTTGGTCTATGCTGGTATATCAAAAAAAGACAGAATAGAAAGAGCTATGGTGGCATTGGAAAAAGTAGGTTTGGCAGATAGAAGCCATCACAAGTCCAATGAATTAAGTGGAGGCCAAATACAACGTGTGGCCATTGCCCGCGCCTTGGTGAATAATCCTTCCATTTTATTAGCAGATGAACCCACAGGTAATTTAGACTCTAAAACTTCTGTGGAAGTAATGGAGCTATTTGGAAAAATACATTCATCTGGCAATACCGTCATTTTAGTCACCCATGAGGAAGATATTGCGCATTATGCCCATAGAGTCGTACGTTTAAGAGACGGGAATATTGAAACCGATACGCTCAATAAGAATGTTTCTCATTTCTAGGGAAGCTCATTGAACTTTATTTTATTAGTTTTGTTATTATCAAAACCCCAGGAGTCTTTTAAAGATTTTAAAGCTGGGTGGATGAAATCAACATGAAAATTTATACCAAAGCAGGAGATGCAGGAAAAACTACCTTGATTGGAGGCACCCGTGTTCCTAAAAGTCATATCAGAATTGAATCTTATGGAACAGTAGATGAATTAAACTCCTTCATTGGACTATTGAGTGATTTGAATTCAGACACGGGTATCAAAACCGCTTTGAAAGAAGTACAAGATCGTTTGTTTACCGTTGGTTCTTCCTTGGCCTGTGATCCTGAAAAAGAACCTGCATTAAAAATTCCAGATTTAAAAGAGGAGGATATTGCTTATTTGGAAAAGTTGATCGATCAAATGAATGAGGTTTTGGAGCCCATGAAATCATTTATTTTACCAGGTGGGCATCAAGCTATTTCCACTGCACATATTGCGCGTTGTGTTTGTCGTCGCGCCGAACGCTGGTGTGTTAATTTACAAGAGGAAGATTTATTTGTAGAACCTATGGTGATAAAATATTTAAATAGATTAAGCGATTATCTATTCGTTTTAGCTAGATACATTGGGCATTTAAATGGAATCGCAGATGCGCCTTGGAAACCAAGGGTATAATTAGTTCAATTAAATAAATTTTCCGTCTTTCATCGTCAAGCTTCGGTTGCTCATAGCAGCCAATGCTTCATTGTGGGTCACTATTAAAAAACTCTGGTTTAATTCGTTTCTTAATTTGATAAATAGATGATGCAAGGCATTGGCATTTTCACTGTCTAAATTTCCAGTAGGTTCATCGGCAAAAATAAGGGCTGGGCTATTTAATAAGGCACGTGCCACCGCTACTCTTTGTTGCTCCCCACCAGACAAACTATGTGGTTTTTTATCCATTTTATCTGCTAGCCCCATTAAGTCTAGTAATTCTTTAGCTTTTTGATCCATTTGCTTTTTAGGCATTTTAGCGATCCATCCTGGAATAGATACATTTTCTAAGGCAGTAAATTCAGGTAGTAAATGATGAAATTGAAAAACAAAGCCCATTTTCTGATTTCTATATTTTGCTAAGGCGCTATTGGACAGATGAGCGATGTCCTGACCATCAAAAATTACCTGGCCCTGATCGGCTTTTTCCAAACTGCTTACAATATACAAAAGGGTCGATTTGCCGGCACCGGATGGGCCAACAATACTTACCAATTCCCCTTTGTTTACCTCCAAGGAAACCCCCTTTAATACCGATACCGGGCCATATTGCTTCCATAGGTCCTTGGCTACTAGTAGTTTTGGCGATTGTTCCATGCTACAAACCTAGCAATTCCAACTGAATTATGTTAAAAATTAAAGATTTGTTTACATCCTGTAGAAAAAACAGATTTGGTTGTATCGTTTATACGGCTACTTTTGCAAAAAATAAAGCTATGTTTTGGACTTTAGAATTAGCCAGCTTTTTAGAAGAAGCTCCATGGCCAGCTACCAAAGATGAATTGATTGATTATACCATTAGAAGTGGTGCACCGATCGAAGTGGTGGAGAACTTGCAAGAGTTAGAAGATGAGGGCGAAGTGTATGAAAGTATCGAAGACATTTGGCCGGATTATCCAAGCCATGATGATTTTATGTTTAACGAAGACGAGTATTAATTTATTTGAGATTTTATGAAATATAAATCTCAAATAAATTAACCTCTTATGATTTTAAAAAAAAGGGCTACACTATGTTTGCCCTTTTTTTATGATATTATTTAGATAGTCTAGTAGGCCTTTTCTAAAACGTCAACTTAAAATATAGCAACATTAAACTTAATGTAAGTACAATGGTATTGGCCACTAGTACTGGTTTACTTTTTATTAAATAAGCATAGGTTAACCAAACAATACAGCTAAAATTTACAATAAGTATCATTAGTAAACTAAGGCTTTCAACATTTTTTGTTTGCCAAGTTAAATAAACCTGTGGTATAAAAGTAATACAGCTAAGCAAAGAGCCAAAGTATCCTATTGCTTCTACTAATTTTGGGTTTATTTCTTTTTTGTTCATTATCTTTTTTCTTTATTACTAGTAGCGTTTAATTTATCCTTCTGTGATACCTGCTTTTTGCATAATTAAATCACTTACACCTGTAGTAGAGTAACCACCATCATGGAACAAGTTTTGCATGGTCACCATTTTCGTTAAATCAGAAAATAAGGTCACACAATAATTTGCACAATCTTCTGCAGTAGCATTTCCTAAAGGAGCAATCGCATCGGCATAATCAAAGAAGTCACCAAAACCTTTGATGCCTGTACCTGCGGTTGTTTTAGTAGGGGATTGTGATACCGTATTAACACGCACTTTATTTCTTAAGCCATAGTGGTAACCAAAGCTACGTGCTATGGATTCTAACAATGCTTTAATATCAGCCATATCGGTGTAAAAAGGAAAAGTTCTTTGCGCAGCAGCATAAGTTAGAGCTACCACACTGGCATGGTCGTTTAAAGCGTCCATTTTATAGGCCACACTTAACATTTTATGTAAACTCATCGCAGAAACATCCACGCCTTTAGCATAATAATCATAGTTCAATTCGGGATAAGCAATTTTCTTTCTAATATTCACGCTCATGCCAATAGAGTGTAAAACAAAATCAATCTTGCCGCCTAAAATTTCTTGTGACTGCGTAAATAAATTAGTCAATTCTTCAACGCTGGTGGCATCTGCAGGTACAATTTTAGAATTGGTCTTTTCGGCCAGCGCATTGATTTCTCCCATGCGCATGGCAATAGGCGCATTGGTTAATACAAAGCTAGCCCCTTCTTCATGTGCTTTCTCAGCTACTTTCCATGCAATTGAATTGCTATCTAAAGCACCTGTTATAATTCCTCTTTTTCCTTTTAATAAATTGTAAGCCATTGGTTATGGTTGATTTAATTGCTGTAAAAATAATTATAATATCTTATAAATAGACAATTATAAAGCCAATAATACTAAGAGGCCATTAGTTCCTTGGCATTGTCCATGGCCGATTTGCTAGGAGGGTCACCACCAATCATTTGGGCAATATGCATTACACGCTCTGTTTTATTTAAAGTTTTCAAATAAGTATGCGTAGTGCTCCCTTTTTGTTCTTTGTAAACATATAAATGCGCATTGCCTTTAGCTGCAATTTGTGGTTGATGGGTAATGCATAAAACCTGTCTAGCTTGTCCTAAATTTTGCAACAACAAACCTACTTGTTTGGCAGGCTCCCCTGAAATACCCGTATCAATCTCATCAAAAATCATGGTAGGTAAATCCACCGATTTGGCCACCAATGATTTGATGCAAAGCATTAATCTACTTAATTCACCACCACTGGCCACTTTTTTAATGGGCTCGAATTTATTGGTATTGTTGGCATCAAATAAAATATCAATCTTGTCTTTTCCGTAAAAGTTAAACGGCACTTCGTCGATGCTTACTTTTATTTTAGCATTGGGCATACCCACTTGATGCAATAACTTATTGACATTGCCAGTCAAAGGCGTCATTTCTTTTTCTCTTTTGGTCGTCAATACTTTTGCAAGTGCAGTTGCCCTTGTTTCGGCTTCTTTGACCAACTTGGTTAGTTGTTCAATGCTATCATTCAAATTTAGTACTTCGGTTAAACCTTTTTCCAATTGTGCTTGAATGGCCAATAACTCATTGGTAGATTGCACCTTGTGTTTCTTTTGTAAATTATAGCCTATCGAAAGACGTTCTTGAATACTTGCGGTTTTTTTATCGTCAAAATCTATTTTATCCTGCCAACTGTTTAAGTCACTGGCAATATCCGCAAGCTCTATTTGTGTAGCTTTTAAGCGATCTAATAAATTAGAAAATTCAGGCTGAAATTTTACAATACTTTCTAAACTATTGGCCAATTGTTTTAATTGCTGAACAACGGGATTGTCTGAACTGTCTAAAAGGTGCAAACTTGCCGCCAATTGTGTTTTAATGGCAGCAGCATTTTCTAAAAATTTTAATTCCTGTTCTAAGATTTCTAATTCATTCTCTTGTAGATTCAGTTCAAGCAATTCATTCAATAAATGTTGGTTGTAACTTTCAGTTTTTTCAAAATTCTCTTTTTGTATAATTAATTGCTGTAGTTTTTTCTCATTTTCTTTCCAATCTGTAAATGTAGACTGATAATTGACCAAATCTTTTTGGACTCCAGCCAAAGCATCTAAGACGGTGCGTTGAAAATCGGTATCACCTAAGGTAAGGGTATCAAATTGTTGGTGTAAATCCACCAATTTGCTGGTCAAATCTTTCAATACAGTAAGTGTAACAGGGCTATCGTTGATGAATGCCCTGGATTTTCCTTGCGCCGTTATTTCTCGTCTGATGATTAATTCATCGGCTAAGTCAATTTCATGCTCCTTAAAAAAAGTAGCGTACTGATTTTTATTACTCAATTGAAAAACGCCTTCGATAAAACATTTTTTGGAAGCATCTCTACAAACGCTGCTATCAGCACGATCGCCTAAGATGAGCCCAAGGGCGCCCATAATAATACTTTTACCAGCACCAGTTTCTCCTGTGATCACAGAAAGCTGGCTGGACAAATCAATGCTTAATTGATCTATCAGTATGTAGTTTTGAATTTCTAATTTAGTTAACATCGATAACTGCAATATACACTACCCCTAAATGATGTACAAATTTTTCTAGCTATTCAATTTGTAGGGCGGGTAGGGGCAAAAAAAAGGTCCCGATAGTTCGGAACCTTTTTAGTATCTAATCTAATGATTATTTTTTTGCTGGTGCGCTAGCTAATTCTTCTTCAACCAAAATACGACCACAGTTTTCGCAAACAATGATCTTTTTGTGCAAACGAATTTCACTTTGACGTTGAGGAGGGATCGAATTAAAGCAACCACCACAAGCATCTCTTTCTACAGTCACTACGGCCAAGCCATTGTGGTAGCTGGTTCTGATACGATCGTAGCTGTACAATAAACGCTCGTCAATATGGGCACGTGCATCTTCGCTATTTTTTCTTAATTCTTTTTCCTCGATTTCTGTATCAGCAATGATTTTCTCTAATTCACTTTTCTTATGGGTTAAAACACCATCTTTCACAGCAATTGTTTTTTTAGCCGCATCCAAGACCTTGATTTTCTCACCCAATTCTTCATTGGCGTCACGGATATGCTTTTCGCTCAGTTTAATTTCTAAACCTTGCATTTCTAATTCTTTGTTGATGGCTTCAAACTCGCGATTGTTTTTTACGTTCTCGCTTTGTTTTTCGTATTTAGCAATCAATTCTTCACTTACTTTAATCGATGCTTTTTTCTCATCAATAAATTCAGTGATGCCATTGATCTCTTCTTCAATTCTTGTTTGTCTTTTTTGTAAACCCAATACTTCATCTTCTAAATCTTTTACTTCCATTGGTAATTCACCACGTAGAATTTCAATTGCGTCGATACTGCTATCCACTTTTTGAAGTCTGTAAAGATTTACTAATTTTTCTTCTACTGAAAAGTCTTTGACTGATGCCATATTTAAAAATTTATTTGGATGGTCTTAATTAAGTGACCCTCAATCTTTAAGGTACTGTACAGGTTGTGTATTTACCAAGGATTCGAGGACGGCAAAGGTAGGGAATTTCAACCTTAAATAAGCAAGAATTAGGGAAGCCACCCATTGTTCGCTCTCCCAGTGGCCTATATCCACCAGTAAAATCTGGCCATCGGCCTCAAAATAGTCATGGTATTTAAGGTCACTGGTGATGTAACAGTCGGCTTTTTGGGCCTTGGCATCCCCAATTAAAAAACTGCCTGAGCCCCCACATAAAGCAATGGTTTTCAGTGGCTTTTTAGTAAACTGGGTATGTTTAACCACCGATACATTTAATTTTTCTTTGATCCATTTCAAAAATTCGGCCTCGTCGGTTTCAAGGGGCAGTTCACCAATCAGCCCTGAGCCAATTTCTTCCCCATTTTGGTCCTTAAAACCTGGTTTGACTGTTAAAATTCTCCTATTTTCTAAGTGAAGCCTGTCTGCCAGGGTTTTATTGACCCCGTCTAGCAGGTTGTCCAAATTGGTATGCATTGCATATAGGGCAATATTATTTTGGATGGCCTTGGTCACCACTCGGGCAACATAATCACTTGTATCAAATTGTTTGAGTCCTTTAAAAACTATGGGATGATGGCTTACAATTAAGTTAAAACCTTTGGCGATGGCTTCGTCTACCACGGCCTCGGTGCAATCCAAGGAGCATAATACCCCTGTACAATCATGGTTGGGATGGCCTACAATTAAGCCAGCATTGTCATAAGGTTCTTGCCAGGCAAGTGGCGCCCAATTTTCTAAGGCAGCTATAATATTTCCTATTTGCATATTTAAAATTAAATATAAAACCCAACTATTTATGTTTTAAATTGTTAAACAATTTATGAAAAAGGCAGTCTCCGTTTTTTGGTTTAGAAGAGATTTAAGGTGGCAGGACAATGTTGGTTTATACCATGCATTGTATCAAGCCAAATTAGAAGGGCATCAGGTGCTCCCTATATTTGTTTTTGATAAAAATATTTTAGATCAATCCGAAGACAAGACCGATAAGAGGGTGGACTTTATTCATCAAACCCTTTCGCGTTTACAAACAGAATTAGTTGAAAAAGGAAAATCGCTTTGGGTAAATTACGGAACACCTATTGACGTTTTTGAAAAATTATTTACAGAATTTAAGGTAGCATCGGTATACACCAATCACGATTATGGTCCAAAAGCGAATGCAAGAGATAAAGCTATTGAAGCGCTTGCTATTAAAAACGGAGCTAGCTATCATCATTATAAAGACCAAGTTATTTTTGAAAAAGACGAGGTGATTAAAGATGATGGCAAACCTTATACGATTTATACGCCGTATGCGAATAAATGGAGAGCGGTTTGGGCACAGAAATTGCCTAAAAAACATCCTTCCGAAAAATTACTCGATTATTTTTTAGATACCAAGGCTTATAAACTTCCTACCTTAAAAGAAATTGGTTTTGAAAAAACAGATTTAGTCATTCCTCCTATGAGTTATGATGCAAAGCTGGTGAAAAACTATACAGATAATAGAAATTTTCCTGCCTTAAACGCCACTACACATTTGAGTGTGCACTTGCGCTTTGGTACCATATCGGCTAGAACCTTGGCCTTAGAAACACAAAGTTTAAATGCTACTTTTTTCAATGAATTAATTTGGCGCGATTTTTATCATATGATTTTATGGCATTTCCCACATATAGCCGAAGGGAAATCTTTTAAACCAAAATATGATTTAATTAAATGGCGCAATAATGAAAAAGAATTTGCAGCTTGGTGTCAGGGGAAAACGGGTTACCCCATTGTAGATGCTGGTATGCGTGAATTAAATACCACCGGTTTTATGCACAATAGAGTGCGTATGATTGTAGCTAGTTTTTTAACCAAGCATTTATTAATTGATTGGCGTTGGGGCGAAGCTTATTTCGCACAAAAATTATTGGACTTTGATTTGGCTGCGAATAATGGTGGTTGGCAATGGGCCAGTGGAAGTGGATGCGATGCAGCACCTTATTTTAGAGTATTCAACCCGCGTTTACAAACAGAAAAATTTGATAAAGAATTAAAATACATTAGACAGTGGGTTCCTGAATTTGATACATTACAATATCCTAAACCTATTGTGGTGCATGAAGAAGCACGCGAGCGAGTACTTGCAGCTTATGCGAAAGCTTTGAAGGAGTAATAATAAACTGTAAGAAAAATTAAAGAAATTATTAAAGCAACTATTTAACTATACTTGAATAAGTTTTTTCTAATTGTGCTATAGCTTTTTTGCCAGTATCACCCATATCAATGGTAAAATCGTTCACATATAAATTGATGTGTTGACGCATCACTTCTTCAGACATTTCTTGTGCATGCATTTTTATGTAATCGGGTAAAATTTCGTAACTATTTTTAAAAGCATACTGCACGCTTTGCATAATAAGTGCATCTATGTTTGCAATATCAATAGGATTGGTATCATTTCTGGCAATAATGCCTCCCAGTGGAATTGGAGCATTGTAAGTTTCTTCAAAATAACTGCCTAGGTCCATCCATTTGCTTAAACCTTTAGCAGCATAGGTGAAACGGTTTTCATGAATAATCACACCTGCATCTACAGCGCCAGTCAGCACTGCTTCTTCAATCTCATTAAAAACTAAAAATTCTTTATTAGCAACACTAGGGAAGGCTAAGCTAAATAATAAATGAGCCGTGGTATTAATGCCTGGAATAGCCACGCGCATAGTTGCTGCGTTAGGTTTCCCATCCGCAATATTTTTATCTTCTTTATAAATTAATAAAGGGCCCACACCTTTGCCTAAAGCACCTCCGCTATTTAATAAACTATACTTATTTTTTACCAAGGGCCAAACACCGTAACTAATTTTTGAAAAAGGAAGTTTACCTGCAATGGCCCATTCGTTTAAAGTTTGCACATCTTGCAAATGCACTTTAAATGTATAACCCTTGGTATCTATTTTATGATTTATTAAAGCATCAAAAATAAAAGTATCGTTGGGGCAGGGTGAAAAACCAATTTCAAACTCAGGCATGTTGGGACATTTTATGAAGTGCGTCTAAGTAATGTAATAAGATTTCATTTAAATTGTAAATGGCTTCTTTCATTTTCCACTTGGCTTTATTTCTTTCACCTACATAATTAGAAACTGCACGAATTTGAATAAAAGGAATATTCAAATCACGGCCCATATAATGCAAAGCAGCACCCTCCATGGATTCTAGGCTTGCTTTGTAGCGGCCACTATATAATTCAATTTTATTTTTATCGGTACTAATGGTATTAATAGTCACTGCTTTTTTAGTAGGTAGATTCAATACATTGTACTGCTTTAACCAAGGGTTGGGCAATGATTTTTTTTCATATGGCGCATCATTGGGCTTATCAAATTTCAAATCAAATAAATCTTTCCAAACTTTATTTTCCATCACTCCTATATCTCCCGCAAAATCATCTTTCACTGCAAACACTTTTCCCAAAGGAATTTTTTTATCGAAGCTGCCACAAATACCTACTTGAATGATAAGGGTAGGGGTTTCTTGCACAAACATTTTCATTAAAGAAACACTACTGGCCAATAAACCAATACCCGATTCATGAAAACCCACCGAGAATTTTTTGTTGTTGGTGGCAAATAAGGGGTTAATTTTTTGAAAACTTGGCATCCATTCCCCATTGGTAGCCGCTGTAATAATGACACGCATGGTACAAAGGTCGGGAAAGGCCTGTGAAAAATGGTTATCTTGACCATCAAATTTATATCTTTGCACAAATATTGGAGACATGGTGTATTTAACAAGGGCAGAACATTTTAATGCAGCGCATAAATTAGCGAATCCCAACTGGAGCAAGGAAAAAAACGAAGAAGTATTTGGGGCATGTGCGAATGAAAATTGGCATGGCCATAATTATGAATTATTTGTTACTATCAAAGGGCTGCCTCATCCTGAAACAGGATTTTTATTTGATGTAAAAAAGTTAAGCCAGCTTATTAATAAATACGTGATTGATGAGCTAGATCATAAGAATTTAAATATAGATGTACCCTTTATGCAAGGGCAGATGTGTAGTACCGAAAACTTGGTTATAGCCATTTGGAAACAATTGCAACCCCATATCCCCGCAGAAGTAAAACTGCATAGCATCAAATTATACGAGACGCCCCGCATCTTTGTGGAGTATTTTGGGGGCTAAGCCCTAGGTTTTGTCCAAAAAATTTATCGAAAAAGGATAAAATCTTTAAACGTTTAACTTTTTTAATAAAAGAATAAACAAAATAGCTGTTGCCACGTTATAATAATAGTAACTTTGACCTCTTAATTTGGAAGCATGGAACAAAAAGTAGCGGTATTCAGAAAAGAGCATTTTAATGCCGCGCACCGTTTGTTTTGTGCAGATTGGACCACCGAAAAAAACACGTCAGTTTTTGGACCCTGTGCCAACCCAAATTACCACGGACACAATTACGAACTAGTGGTACAAGTAAATGGTGTTCCTGATCCTATTACAGGATTTGTGATCAACACCAAAGAACTGAGTACCATTGTTCAAGAAGAAATTGTAGCCAGATTTGATCATAAAAATTTAAACTTAGATACGGACGCTTTTAAAAATTTAAATCCTACTGCCGAAAACATCGCCATTGTGATTTATAATTTAATCAGACCACGTATTGATAAAGTATTAGACTTAAAAATTAGGTTGTATGAAACAGAAAGAAACTTTGTCGACTACCCCGCTTAAAGAAGCGCATATCGACTTAAGTAATTTATTGATAGAAGAAATGGGCGATGAGCATAAGGCATCATCAGTGGATACTCCATTGCGTGGCGATGCATTTGATATTTCAGATGAAGAAAAAATAGCCGCGATAGCACCGCATTTCAAAGCCATTATGGAAATTTTAGGCATGGACTTACGTGACGATAGTTTGAGAGGTACCCCATTACGTGTAGCAAAAATGTATGTGAAAGAATTGTTCCAAGGTTTGAATCCTGCGAATATGCCAAGCATGACCTTGTTTGAAAATAAATTTCAGTACAATGAAATGTTGGTAGAAAAGAATATTAATTTTTATACCAACTGCGAACATCATTTTGTACCTTTTTTTGGTAAAGCGCATGTGGCCTATATCAGCAGTGGTAAAGTAATTGGATTGAGTAAGTTAAACAGACTAGTAGAATATTTTTCAAAACGTCCACAAGTGCAAGAGCGTTTGACCATGCAAATTGGTAAGGCATTGCAAACAGTATTACAAACACAGGATGTAGCGGTGATGATGGATGCCAAGCATTTATGTGTATCTAGCAGAGGCGTAAAGGACGATAGTTCCAATACCATTACCTCTTATTTTGGAGGAAAGTTCCAAGAAGAGAAAACCAAAATGGAATTCTTAAAATTTATTGAATTAAATGATTAGTTAGTTCGGCTTAGCAAGTATAGTTAGTTATGAATGGCGAAGGAGACTTCGCCATTTTTTTTATATTTTTGTCAAAACGATTTAAGATGACAAAACATGCATTTGTATTCCCAGGACAAGGAAGTCAATTTGTGGGAATGGGAAAAAATTTATACGAGACGAATGCTACTGCTAAAGCAATGTTTGAAAAGGCCAATGAAATTTTGGGTTTCAACATTAGTGAGATTATGTTTAATGGAACCGATGAGCAGTTAAAGCAAACCAAAGTCACGCAGCCTGCTATATTTATAC
>Ga0194037_1001930_pt1 | contig 14361 bp, 7 predicted proteins | sample JunL306m_MetaG_FD_148653 | JGI IMG/M metagenome (GOLD analysis project Ga0194037, IMG submission 148653) | Anoxic zone freshwater microbial communities from boreal shield lake in IISD Experimental Lakes Area, Ontario, Canada - Jun2016-L304-6m | ecosystem: Environmental > Aquatic > Freshwater >...
AGGCGGTTGGCCGTCAGGGGGCGGCGGACATGGACTCGGCCTTGGCGACGGTGGCGCGGACATCCTCGCGGATGCTGGCACCCTTGCGGTTGCTCCACCAGAGGGTGATGGGCGAGGCGATGAAGATCGAGGAGAAGGTGCCGACGACGATGCCGATGAAGATGATGATGCCGAAGTCACGCAGGGCTGATCCACCGAGGAAGGCGAGGATGGCGACGCTGATGAGAGTGGCGCCGGAGGTGAGCAAGGTCCGTGACAGCGTGGCGTTGATCGCCTCGTTCATGATCTTTTCCACCGAGTCGTTGCGGATGAGCAGCATTTCGCGCACCCGGTCGAAGACCACGATGGTGTCGCTGATCGAATAGCCGGCGATGGTGAGCACGGCGCCGACGTGGATGAGCGAGAGTTCACCACCCATCAGGACGACCATCCCGAGGCAGATGATGACATCGTGGAAAATCGCGATGAATCCGCCCAGGGCGAACGAGAACTCGAAGCGGAAGGTCATGTAGGCAACGATCCCGACGAAGCCCAGGGCGATGGCGATGAGCGATTGATAGAGGAACGAGCCGCCGATGAGCGCCGAGACCTCCTCCTTGCTGACATCAATCAGATAGTCGTGGGAATCCGCCTTCTTCTGGCCGAGCAGGGGGATGGATTCGCGCAGTTTGGCGATGATGTTGGAAGTGTCCTTGATGCCCTTGGCCGCGTCATCGGTGGCGCAGCGCACGGTCAGCAGGGTGCCGGTGGTCGGGTTGCTTTCCTGCTGGGGATAGGCGGCCTTGGACAGCTTGACCGAATCCAGGGCCTTTTGGATTTGATCCATCGGGATCTTGGTTTCCTTGCCCAGCTGGAACATGATGCGCGTTCCGCCGGTGAAGTCGATGCCCAGCGCGCGTTCGCCGCGGACGCCAAAGGCGGCGATGGAAACCACGATGGTGGCCAGCGCGCCGAGGATGCAGACCCGGCGTTTGCCCATGAAATCATAGTGGGCGGATTTGATCAGATGCAGGAACGACAGGTGCTTGAACCAGCCCAAATCGATCCCCCAGCGGAAGATCACCCGGGTGACCAGAATTGCGGAGAACAACGAGGCGGTGACCCCGATGATCAGGGTGACGGCGAAGCCCTTGATCGTGCCGCTGCCCAGCCCGAACAGGATGACCGCGGTGATGAGCGAGGTGATGTGCGAGTCGAAAATCGCCGAGAACGCGTGATCGTAGGCGGTCTCGATGGCGTGCTTGAGCGATTTGCCGCCATCGATTTCCTCGCGCAGGCGCTCGTAGATGAGCACGTTGGCGTCGACGGCCATGCCGATGGTGAGCACCATGCCGGCGATGCCGGGCAGGGTGAAGGTGAAGCCGAACATGGCCATCACCCCGAACAAAATGATGGTGTTGACGATCAGGCCGATGATGGCGATGAAGCCCGAAACCCGGTAGTAAATGAAGACGAACAGGAAGGTCATGCCTAGCGCCAGCGCGCCGGCCACCAAGCCTTGCTTGACCACCGACGCGCCGAGGGTGGGCGACACCGAGCGGAATTCGCCGACAACCAGGGCGTTTTCCAGCGGGTTCATCAGCGAGTTGGCGAGGCTCTGGACTTCGCCCGGTTCGCGCAGCCCTTCGATGACGAACTGCTTGCCTAGCGGAACCTGGTTGACCACCGGGGCGCTGATGACTTCGCCGTCGAGGACGATGGCGATGCGGTCGACGCCCGGGCGCATGTTTTTGGTCAGGGCGATCATCTTGTCGGTGCCGCCGCCGTTGAGGGTGATGGCCACGGCATCCGCCTGCTGCGGTGAGGCGGTGGCCAGGGCGATGTCCGATCCGCCGAGGGCGGCGCGGCGGCTGAGCAGGATCGGGCGGAGGATTTCCTTGCCGTCCTCGTCCTTGCTCTTGTGATTGAAGGCGCGGTAGCCGGGAATGATTTCGCTGCCGGCGAGCACCCGGGCGGCCAGGCTCTTGTGGTCAGGGCCGAGTTCTTCATTGCGCGGGCTGACTTCGCGCAGTTCGAGTTTGGCGACCTTTTCCAGGGTGGTGCGGATGCGGGCGGATTCTTCTGGTTCGACGCCGGGCATTTGCAGCAGGATGCCATTGGCACCTTGGCGGGCAATGATCGGTTCGGCCGTGCCCATGCCATTGAGGCGCTTTTCGATGACCATGATCGCCTGGTCGACCTGCGACGGGGTGATGGGCATCGCCTCGCCATTGGCGTCGGACCGCGGTTGGATGGTCAGCGAGAACGACGATCCGCCGAGGATGTCGATGCCGCCTTTAAGCCGTTCCTTGGGTGGGCTGGCGGCCAGCAGGCACAGCGCGCAAATGCCGATGGTGAGGAAGGTGCCGACATTGCGTTTGCGCCGTTCCACCTCGCTGGCGAAATACCAGAAAAAGAGAACCAGGAGGGTGAGTCCGATTCCAAACACGGTGAGAGGGTCTTCGATGAAGGCGGAGGCGAGAAACATGGCGTCGGATGGATGGCTTGAGGCGGGGATTTTTTGAAACCGGGTGCGGGTAGGCGGTTATTTCGCCGCCACTTCCTTCTTGTGGACGGCGGCCACGGCGGCTTTGTCGAACTCGATCATGGTGCCCTCGGCGACTTTGATCACGACGGTATGTTCTTTCACATTGTGGACGATGCCGTGGATGCCGGAGGTGGTGATGACCTTGTCGCCGGTTTGGAGGGCGGCGATGCGGGCCGTTTGTTCCTTGCGTTGGCGCTGTTGCGGACGGATCAGCAGGAAGTAAAACATCACGACCATCAGCCCCATCATGATGAGCGGGTTGCCCAGCAAGCCGCTCGGACCATTGGGCGGGGCGACGGCTTGAGCGAGCAGGGGGGCGGAGAACAGGGTGTGGGTCGGTGTCATGGAATTTCGGATCGGTGGTAGCGCCGGATGAAGGAATCTTTGTAGGCGGGAAAGTCTCCCGCGGCAATCGCATCCCGTGCTCCGGCAACAAGGCGCAGGTAGAAATGCAGATTGTGGAAGGAAAGCAACCGCAAAGCGAGGATTTCCCCTGCCCGGAACAGGTGCCGGAGGTAGGCGCGGGAAAATCCGGCGACGTGCGGGTGGGCGGATTCGCACACCGGGCGCGGATCCTTGGCGTGAATCAGGTTCTTGATGTGCAGCGGCCCGTCGAGGGTGAACGCCACCCCGTGGCGGGCGACCCGGGTGGGCATCACGCAGTCGAACAGGTCGACGCCGCGCGCGATCATTTCCAATATCTGCGGCGGCGTGCCCAGCCCCATGGCGTAGCGCGGTTGGTCGGTCGGCAGAAACGGCACCGCATTATCGATGGCGCGGAACATCTCGTGCTCGGGCTCGCCCACCGACACGCCGCCGATTGCGTAGCCATCGAAGCCCATTTCCACCAGCTCGCGGGCCGATTGCACGCGCAGGTCGGCGAAGACCGAGCCCTGGACGATGCCGAAATGGAGCTGGCGGCCGGTTCCCGACCGCGGTTCGTGGGTGGTCACCCAGTCCTTGCAGCGGCGCGCCCAGCGGGTGGTGAGCGCCAGCGACTTGGCGGCGTAGGCCTCATCGCACGGGTAGGGTGGGCACTCGTCGAAGAGCATGGCGATGTCCGCGCCGAGAGCTCCCTGGATTTCCATGCTCAATTCGGGAGTGAGCAACATCTTTGATCCGTCGAGATGGTTTTGAAAGCGCACGCCCTCCTCGGTGATCTTGCGCAGCTTGGCCAGTGACCAGACTTGGAAGCCGCCGGAGTCGGTGAGAAACGGTTTCTGCCAGGTGGTGAATCCGTGGAGTCCGCCGAGGTCGCGGATCAATTCATGACCGGGGCGCAACCACAGGTGGTAGGTGTTGCCTAGGATGATTTGGGCTCCGAGTTCTTCCAGTTCCGTGGGATGCAGGGTTTTGACCGAGCCCTGGGTGCCCACCGGCATGAACGTCGGCGTGTCCACCACCCCGTGCGGCAGCACCAGTCGGCCGACGCGGGCGCAACTCGAGGGATCGGTGGCAAGGACGGAAAAGGACACGGCTGGCCCAGCGACATAGGCCAGAACCTGCTGGCGGCCAAGTCCAATCGCCCGAAGGAAGGCACCATGTGCGATCCTCACGATTTCACTGACAATTCAGTCACCCGTGCGGAGTTCTCGTCATGGCACGGACCGCAGGTGGGGCCGCCGCCGGGGGATTTTGATTATTTTCCACTGGCGGAACTCCAAATGCGGGGCAAATTGCTGTGCTTCATTGCAATCACCACCAAACCAACACCACCTCATGAAACAACTCCTCTGCGCGTTATGCGCCTCGTTCATCCTCGCTCCGCTGTCCTTCGCCCGCGACAGCGCGCAAAGCCAGTGTGATTCCTCGCAGAAAAATCAACCCACACTCGCCGAGTGCGGCAAGTGCAAGAAAGACGGCGAGTGCGACAAGGACAAGAAAGCCGAAGGCAAATTGGCCGAGTGCGGCAAGTGCAAAAAGGGTGAAGACGACAAGAAACCCGAAGGCAAGCTGGTCTGATTTTTAGATCCTCAATTTCAACAGCCGTCGGGGATTCCCCGGCGGCTGTTTTTTTGGGGGGGGGTGACCGCCGCGTGCGGTCTGCTCTCAAGGAGGGGCGGAATCTGTCCGCCCTGACCATGCGCAGCCAATGCAGTGGAGTTGGCCGATGACCATGCCCTCCCATGGGCGGGCGATCAGATATCGCCCTTCCTTGGGACCGCCGCGCTAGCCTAAGTTGAGGAGGCGTTCACCCGCCACGAGGGGCTACGGCGCTGGAGCGTCGTCGGTCCCGGCGGCTTGCGGGTGCTCTGCGGTCGGTGCCAGCCATCGATCCAGCACCTTGGCGAGTGACTGGAGGGTGACGGGCTTGACCACGTAGTCGTCCATGCCCGCCTCCAGACAGATTTCGCGGTCGCCCTGCATGGCGCGGGCGGTCATGGCGATGACCGGGATCCGGCGATTGCGCACGCTGGACGCGGGGTCACGGATGATCCGGGTGGCGGTGAGACCGTCCATCTCGGGCATTTGCACGTCCATCAGGACGAGGTCGTAAGGCAGCGTTTCGAGGGCGTGGAGTGCTTCGCTGCCGTTGGCCACGGCATCGGCCCGCAGGCCCAATTTTTTGAGCAGGGCTGCGGCCACTTTTTGGTTGGTGATGTTGTCTTCGGCCAGCAGGATCCGGAACGTCCCGCCCTGTGCATTGTGGATCAGCCGTGGCAGGGCTTGCGGCATGGCCGACGGCGTGCGGGTCAGCAAGCTGCGCAGCAGATCCGACTTGCGCGCCGGTTTGGTCAGGCAACTGGCAAACCCGACGTCGGTGAGCGCCTGGCTGCTGGACGGCTGGCCCAGCGAAGTGAGCAGCAGCAGACGCATGGCTTTCACCGCGGCATCGGCCCGGATCGCCAGTCCCAGGGAGATGCCGTCCATGCCAGGCATCTGCATGTCGAGAATGGCGGTCCGGAAGGGGTCGCCCGCCTGGCTGGCCCGGACCAGTTCTTTGAGGGCGGCAGGACCGTCCGGGGCTTCCTCCACCCGCATCCCCCAGGCGCGGAGTTGGGTGGTGAGCACTTCGCGGTTGGTGGCGTTGTCATCCACCACCAGGATGTGGTGGCCGTACATGTTAGACGGCTGGTGGAGCACGGGCAACGGTCCTTCGGGTCGGGCAAAGTGGGCCGTAAACCAGAATTCCGAGCCTTGCCCGACCTCACTGATGACGCCGATTTCGCCGCCCATGAGATGGGCGAGTTGCTTCGAAATGGCCAAGCCAAGGCCGCTGCCTCCGTAATGACGGGTGGTCGAGGCGTCCACCTGGCTGAATTTCTGGAACAGATTGGCTTGTTTGTCCGACTGGATGCCGATCCCCGTGTCGCGCACCGAGAAGCGCACCACGATGTCGTCGTCAGTAACCGATGCCAAGGCGGCCCGAACCACCACTTCGCCGCGCTGGGTGAACTTGATCGCATTGCCGGCCAAGTTGAGCAGCACTTGGCGCAGCCGGCCCGGATCGCCGCGCAGATGAGGCGGCACCTCCGGGGCGGCGGCACAGATGAACTCGAGGTTTTTCTCGACGGCTTGCAGCGCCACCACATCGGCGAAGTCCTCCAGCACGGTGGACAGATCGAAATCCACGGCTTCCAATTCGAGTTTGCCGGCTTCGATCTTGGAGAAGTCGAGAATATCGTTGATCAGATTGAGCAAGGACTCACCGCTGGCATTGACGGTCTCGGCATAGCGGCGCTGCTCGTCGCTGAGGTCGCTGTCTAACAGCAACCCGGTCATGCCGATGATGCCGTTCATGGGAGTGCGGATTTCATGGCTCATGTTGGCCAGGAACTCGCTTTTGGTGACGTTGGCCTGCTCGGCTTTCATCGCCATCTCGGTGGCGCGGGCGGAGGCATGATGCAGATCGCGGTTGGTGTTGAGGAGGGCTAGCTCGGCGTGCTTTTGGGCGGTGATATCGCGCAAGATGCCCACGGCATGCCAGCTGCCATCGATCGGGACGCCGGAGAGCGAGAGCTGGATGGGGATTTGGGAGCCGTCTTTGCGGATGGCGGTCAGATCGAGGGTTTTGCCGACGATTTCGCCTTCGCCGGTGAGTTGGAACCGGGGAAAGGCGGCGCGGTGTGCGGCATGATAATGCGATGGTGCGAGCAGTTCATGCAGATTGTTGCCGATGGCCTCACGGCTGGTGTAGCCAAGAATGCGTTCGGCGGCAGGATTCCAATAGGACAATTGGCCGGCGGGGTCCATCATCAGGATCGCATCTTGCGCGGAGTCGGTGATGGCCCGCATCCGGGCTTCGCTGTCACGCAGTGCGGCCTCCGTTTGTCGGCGCACCGCGTTGGCCAGCATTTGAGCCACCAGCGAGGCGGCGGTGGCGGCGAAGGCCTCTTCGTCGGAATGCCATGCCCGGGGTCCGCCGACATGCTCGAAACACAGGATCCCGATCAGGTTGCCATCGACCTGGATGCCCGCATCCAGCATCGAAGTGATGCCCAATGGCAGCAGATAGCTGGCGGTGAATTCGCTGGTGCGCGGATCGGCATGCGCGTCGTTGGCGCGGATTTGGCGCTCGCTGCGGATGGCTTCGAAGTAGCGCGGGTAATCTTTGCTTTGCAGCAGGGTGCCTTCACTGTGGTGGCGGGTGCTGCTTTCAAACAAGGCCGCGCAGCGCAAGCTCTGCAGATCCTCGGACAACATCCACACGCTGGCACGTTCCACCTGCATCACGGCGGCAACGTCTTCGGTCAGCCGCCCGAGGGCCGCCGGCTCATTCCCGTTGACAAAGGCCTCGTCCACCGCCAAGCGGGCGATGGCGATCCGTTGTTGGTGGGCGCGCTGCTCGCTGAGCTGGATCACGTTTTGGTTTTCCCGGAGCTCATGGGTTCGTGCGATGACCAGGCGTTCGAGTTTCTCGCGCCGACGGATCAGCAGGTTAAAGACCATCACCAGCCCCGCCGTGAATCCCAGTCCCGAGAGAGCGACCAGCCAGCTTGCGTGGAGCGGGTGGACGCGCCCGAAATCCGGTCCCGCCTGGGCGGTGATGGCAATGACTTGGCCAAAGGCAAACACGGGGCGAGTCAAGGATAGGTCGATGCCTGGGAGGTTGGCGGAGTCCCGGTCAGTGGCCAGAGCTTCGGGCGGCGCATTCCCGTGGAGCAACGCGAGGTTCACGATCGTCGTGCTATTGGGGACGGTGTCGCGCAGCAGGGATTCCATCCGCAATACGGCCAACGCAAAACCGATCAGGCGGTGTCGATCGTCATGGGCAAAGACAGGCCGGCAAACCACCATGTTTTTTGGACCGTTGCCGGTTGCGCTCAAGGTCGCGGGTGCAGAGGCCGTGACCAGGCCGGTGAGGGCCGCTTGCTCCATGGCGGCGCGGCGCAATGGCTCGGCACCGAGATCATAACCGAGCAGGGATTCATTGTCGGCCAGCGGGGCCACCCGCAGGACGGGATAGTAAACGTCCCGTCCGGTGGCGGGCACTCTCATTCCCCGGGCGTCATTTTGCCAGATCTCAAAGCCCTGCAATCCTGCCGCGCGGGCCTGTGCTTCAAAGCGCGACTTGTCGGCCGCAGCCACGGCGGGAATCCATTGCCAGGCATGAACCGCCGGATTCTCGGTGAGGTAGTCGGCGAAGTTCTGGAATTCGGTGGGCGTGACGTCGACGTTGTGCTCGTAGAAGCTCGCCAGGGCCTCCAGTTCGGAGCGCTGCAGGGCGTGCAGCTTGGTGGCAACCATTTCGGTGCGGTTATCCGCCAATTGCTCAAAGGTTTCTTTGCGCTCATGCAGTTGGCGATCCCAGGTCAGCCAGGTGGCGAAGAGAGTCAGCACCAGTCCGACCGCCATCGCCAGCGCGGGTTCCAGGTGGCGCATCCAGCGCGCCAGAACCCCGCGGTGACGGGCGCGCCACCGCAACAGCAGTGTGCCAAGCCACAGAATCGCCGCCAGTGCCAGGGTGAGCAGGGCGGGTGGCAAGGCGGCGCGGATCTGCTGCTGATGCCAGTGGCGGGCATCCACATCCATGCCCAGCACGGCCAGCACGGTCCCCGGTTCCGGGTGGCGATCGGCGTGGGTGGGTTGGCCACCATTCGCGGCGGCGCGCGGGGTGGTCTTGGACAGCGGTGCCAGAATCGGCACGTGGCCTGTGATCCAGGTGCCCCAGCGGTCGGTGCTGGGTCCTTCCACTTCCGCCACTCGGGTGGCGAAGACGCGGAGGCAGGCGGTGGGGGCGTCCGTATACGCCTGCCCCGGCGGAGAATAGTCCTTGGAGTCGGGGTCCTCGTTGTCCACCAGAAAAAACAGCGCGCCTCCATCCGGCAGGGCCGCGGGATCGGGCTTGCGGCCCATCAGATAGATGAAACGGCACAGCGGGTTGGCCGAACGGGCGGCGGCAAGTTGCTCCTTGAGCCGCTGATACTGCGGGTTTGTTAGGTCGGCGGCGGTGCCGGTGAGCGATTGGACGCGGGCCGGATTCACGGTCTGGGCGATGAGACGGGTTTGCAGCAACAGCTCGGCGCGCATCTCGCGGTCCGCACGGACTGCCGTCTGCCAGACCAGCAAGGATCCGGCACCGAGGATGGCGACGAGCATCACTGCCGGGACGATTTTCGTGTCGCTGGAAATAGTATTCATATCGATGTTATTGTTTCGCCAGATCTTGCTGCCGGGCGGTGAAGGAATTTGGCCAGCAGGTCGCGGACCCGGGTGAGGTTGATCGGTTTGGCGAGGTAATCGTCCATGCCGGCGGCGCGGGCGCCGTCGCGATCTTCCTGGAACGCGTTGGCGGTGAGGGCAACGATGAATGGGCGGCGGTCGAGGTTCAGCGCCCGGATCTGCCGGCTGGCTTGATGGCCGTCCATGACGGGCATTTGGAGGTCCAGCAGGATGAGGTCGTAGGCGGTCCTGCGCGCGGCGGCGACGGCCTGCAGGCCATCGGGCACCAGGTCCGCCTCGATGCCGAGGTGGCGCAACAGCAAGCAAATGACCTTTTGGTTATTCGGGTTGTCTTCCGCGACGAGCACTTTGAGCCGGGAGAATTGGGCGGCATGGCATTCCGGGGCGGGCAGCACGGGGGCGAGGGGTGCGGCCAGTTCGGTGGAATGGAGTGCCAGCGAAACCAGGATGGTCGAGCCTTGATCCAACACGCTCTGGACGGCGATCGAGCCGCCCATGACTTCGGCGAGGCGTTGGCTGATGGCGAGGCCCAGGCCCGAGCCGCCGAAGCGGCGGGTGGTCGAGGAGTCCGCCTGAACAAAGGGGATGAACAAGCGTGCGAGGGCCTCGGGTGCGATGCCAATGCCCGAATCCTTGACCTCAAAGGTCAGATGCCACTGGCCGTCGGCGGCCGCTTGGCCATCCACGATCAAGCTGACGAAGCCCGCTGGGGTGAACTTGACGGCATTGCTCAGGAGATTGACCAGGATCTGCCGGATGCGGGCCCGATCGCCCAGGAAATGGTCCGGCAGGTGGGGGGCGAGGTGGTCGATCAAGTCGATATGCTTGTCCATTGCCCCGAGTCGGACGACGTCGAAGGCGTCGCGGCAGAGGTCGGCAAGGCTGAAGGGAGTCAAGTCGAGATCGAGTTGGCCACTTTCAATGCGCGAATAGTCGAGGATGTCATTGATGAGTTCGAGGAGGAAATTGCTGGCGGTAAGGATGGTTTGGGCGAAGTCCTGTTGCTGGACGCTGAGAGGAGTGCTTTCCAGCAGCGAGGCCATGCCGATGACCGCGTTGAGCGGGGTCCGGATCTCATGGCTCATGGTGGCCAGGAAGGTGCTCTTGGCGCGGTTGGCTGCCTCGGCGGCCAGGGCGGCGTTGTGGGCCGCGTCGCGGGCGAGCACCAGCGCATCGGCTTCGTCTTGCGCGACCTGGCGCAGGCCGATGTTGGCGGCGGCGGATCGCAGGATGGAGATTTCCCAGTTGAGCCAGACGCGATCCTCCTGGCAGGCATCGAAGCCCATGAACCCGGAGAGTTGTTGGCCGGTGAAAATCGGCACCACGACCAGCGAGCGGATTTCCTGGGCCACCAGCATCGGCTGCTCCTCGGCCGGGAAATCCGCCAGGGTGCCGCAGATCTCGTGGCCGGCGAGCAACTCGCGATACCAGCGGCCGTAGCCGTTCTCCTGAAACGAGAAATTCTGGAGCTGGGGGTTTTGGAGTTGCGGGGTGGCGGCCCCGGAATTCCATTCGGCGGACTGGCTCATGGCCGGGGTGTCTAACACCGGATGCGGATGGATGCGGAAGATATAGCAGCGGTCGGCATTGGCGGCACTGCCGATGGCGGCGAGGATTTCCCCCCAGACCGCGGGCTCGATCCGCTTGGCCAGCAGGGTGGTGCTGATCGAAGCGACCGCCTCCAGCAGGTTGCTGGAACGGCGGGCCTGGGTGACGTCGCGCTCGATGGCCATGAACCCGGTGAGCGTGCCGTGCCTGTCCATCAGCGGCTGGCACTCGATGTGGACGATATAGGCGCGGCCGTTCTTGGCGTAGTTGATGATTTCGGTTTCGAAGCCCTTGCTGTCGCGAATCGACTGGCGCATCAGGCGGCGCGAGTTCGCACTGGATTCCGGGCGTTGCAGCATGCTGCCCGGGGTCTGGCCGATGACCTCCTCCTTGCTGTAGCCGCTGATTTTGGAGAACCCTTCGTTGACCCACTCGATCCGGCCCCGGGCATCGGTGATGACCACCGCATTGTCGGTTCGTTTGGCCACCAGCGCGAGGCGCTTGGCCTCGGCCCGGCTGCGGATGAGGTTTTGTTCGGCCTCCTTCGCGGCGGTTAGATCGACCACCACCAGGATTGAATCGGTGTTTTGGGAGGACTCGGACAAGGCGGCACGGAAGACCTGGACCGGAATCCACGAGCCATCCAGGCAGGCGAGGGTCGCCTCAAACCCTTCGTTGCCCGCCGGGTCGCTCGGCAGCGGCGCGATGAGCGAGTCGAGCGTTTTGCCCACCAGCGACAGCGCCCCGCTGCGGGCCAGCCGGATGAAGGCCGGATTGACATAGCTGAGGACGCCCGCGGCGCTGATCACGGCGAGTCCGTTAGGGACCGCCTCCATGACGTGCTGGGCGAACTGGCGTTGCTTGTCGCGTTCCAGGCGCGAGCGTTGGCGCTCGTCGATGTTGAGAATGGTCCCCACCAGCCGGGTGGCGTGGTCGGAGTCGGGACGGGATTGGACGACGCTGCCGCGCAGCATGAACCACAGCCAGCGGCCGGAGGCATCTTTGAGGCGGAACTCGTGGGACGAGGAATTCTCGCGGCCGCTTTCCGGGATGCGGATGTTGCGGAACAGCTGGCGCCGATCCTCCGGATGAATTTGCCGCAGCACCTTGTGCAGGGAGGCGCGGGAGTTGGTGCCGGTCCACCCCAGAGTGGCGGCGATGTGTTCGCCCAGGTTGAGCTTGAAGGGCCGCAGGAAGCATTCCCAGGTGTCCAACTCAGCCGCGGTCATTGCATCCGACAGGTGATGCGACAGGCTTTCGACGCGGCGGGCGGTTTCAATCGAGATCAAGTGGAAACCGAACAGGGCGATGAGCAGCAGCGCGACCGACAGGGTCACCACCATCGCCGCAAGGCGCCGCGCGGCGCACGGTTGCAACCACAGCGCCGCTGGATAGTCCACGCTCAGCAGCGCGCTCACCGCCTGCTGCGGGTTCTTGATCGGAACCACCGCCGAAAACCACACGCCCCATTGATCGTGGTAAGGGCCGAGAAAGGTGGCGTTGCCCGCCAGCGCCGGCTGCCATTTCGCCGGGTAGTCGTTGACCGGGTCGCCGGGGGCGGAGAAGGTGGCCTTGTGGGTGGGATCTTCCGCGTCCACCAGAAACACCAGCCGCTGGCTGCGGGTGCCCAGCAGATAGGTGAACCGATTGTGCGGCAGCGCGTCGCGCACCTCCAGCAGCTTGGCGCGCAGCGCGGTGTAGGCCGGCTGGCCAACCTCGGCCGGCAGGCCGCGGATCAGCTCGATCTGGGCGGGGTCGAAGTTGTTAGCCCCGAGGTGCAGGGCGCTGAGCAGGTTGGCGGTTTGTTTCTGTTGGGCTTGGTTGCCCAACCAATAGGCGAGCCAGGCACCGTTGCCGCACAGCACCACCGCCACCGCCAGAATCACCGAGGTGCCGATATATCGGCGGCGAATCAGGTTGTGGGACAGCCGGTTGCGGTTTTTCTGATAGAGCGCGGACCACAGGATCAGGCAGAACGCGACGCTGCAGGCCGCCCCGGTGGCGAGGGCCGCGAGGAACGCGAGGCGCGCCGGGGCGTTGCCGGTGCCGTTGACGTCATAACAGATTTGCACGGTCTCGGGAACCAGGCCGACCGCGGTGATGGTGGTGAGCAGCAGCGCGGTGGCGAGCGGGTGGGTGGTTTGGCGCGCGCCAAAGAGCGTGTTGTGAAAGCCGGCGAATTGCCAGCCGGCGACCCAGCTCACGGCGAGGATCGGGGCGACGAAGCCCGGCGAGTGGAGGTTGGCGAGGCCGGAGCTGAGCACCAGGGAGAACATGGCGAGGATCACCGTCCATTTCAGCGCCAACAGCGACCGCCCGCCGTGGCTGAGGGGTGACAGGCAGAATGCCAGCAGGGCCATGGTGAACAGCGCTCCTAACAACGCGGGGATGGCCGCCGGCGCGTGATCCATGCCGAGGGCGAAGACCACGATGCCAACCCAGATATGAGCGCCCAGCGCCGCGAGCGCGACCGCCAGCGACCGCCAGCGGGAGAACTGGCGCCCCTCGCGGCGCAGGAAAACGCACCCCACTCCCGCCGCCAGCAGGAACAGTCCGGTGAGAAAGGCGAGGTAATCCATCAGGGCGGGGTTGGGTTGGCGCTCCCGCCTCGGTTAGCGGAAGCCGAGGGCCGGCAACAGGATCTGGCGCACCCGGTCCCAATTGACCGTCTCGTCAGGCAGGCTCTTGAGGGTGACCAGGACCGGCTCGACGCCGCTGTGGCCCAGCGTGGCGCGGCGCATGCTGGTGGCCAGCCAGTATTCAAAGGGCGAGGTGAACTGGTGGTTGCCGTCATCAAAGAACCACAGCGCTTCGGATTTTTGCCCGTCTTTGGCGAGGGCCATCCAGGTGGCGTCGCCGGTGGGCACTTTGACCGAGCGTTTGGACTGGACGTTCCAGCCTGCGCCGGCGAAGCAGTAGCTCGGGTCATGCACGGCATGGCGGTTATGGGTGCCATCAATGGCGGTGAGCACCACCCGGCCGCCGCCGCGCAGCGAGATCAGGTATTGGACGGCTTGGGCTTTGCCGAGGAAGGCCTGATCGTGAGCCGACAGGTCGAGCGGGCAGGCTTGGAAATCCAGGCTGGGGGTGGTGATGGCCGCGAAACGGTTAGGCGGGGCGGGCAGCGGGAGCAGCGGCCACACCAGGGTGACGAGGGCGGCAAGGATCAGGGCGCACCAAAGGACACGTCGTTTCATGAGTGTGAGGGGTTGGCGTGAAGCGCGTTGGCGGAGCGACGCGTGAAGACCAGCAGGAACAGGGCGGCAAGCGCCGCATAGGCCGGGCGCTCCCACCCGGCCAGACCGCCGGCTTTCAAGTGACTGACAAACCAGCCGGTGGCGGGCAGCCAGGCCGGCGCGGCGGCGAGCACCAACAAGCCGGCGGCGCGCAAGCCGAGCACGCCGGGCACTGCGGCGGCAAAGGCGAGGTGGTGAAGCACCCGCAAGCCGCTCATGGAGCCGACGACGCCCAGGATCAGGGAAACGACCATCCACGCCAAGCCTGGCCGCAACGGTGAGTGGCGGCCGTTGCCAACCAGCCAGGCTTGCGGTGCAAGCCAAATGGCGAAGGCCAGCGGGGCACCGCGAGCGTATAAATCGCATTGCCAGGCCTCGACGAGAGTGGCCAGCGCGTTCCAGGTGGCGAGGCCGAGCACGGCCAGT
>Ga0194037_1001931_pt1 | contig 14357 bp, 14 predicted proteins | sample JunL306m_MetaG_FD_148653 | JGI IMG/M metagenome (GOLD analysis project Ga0194037, IMG submission 148653) | Anoxic zone freshwater microbial communities from boreal shield lake in IISD Experimental Lakes Area, Ontario, Canada - Jun2016-L304-6m | ecosystem: Environmental > Aquatic > Freshwater >...
GAATTGGTGAATGGTAGGATTTCACACACAGTTGCGATTACGTAGGGGGAAAAATGGGCGAGTTAAGACCTTGGCACATCATTGTTGTAGCACTAGTTTTTGTTGTTCTATTTGGAGCTAAGCGACTACCTGACTCAGCTAAATCTGTTGCTCGATCACTCAAGATCTTCAAGTCTGAACTCAAGGACGATACTGACTCTACTGACGGTAAGCCAGGGAAAGATTCAAAGAACTAGAACCTAACGCCTTGAATATCGTGACCAAACAATGACGGATGAGATGTCCGGGTCAGAACGTGGCAGCATGCCTCTTCTTGAACATTTCCGTGAATTGCGTAAACGACTTTTCCGTGCTGCCCTTGGAATTATTTTGGGTGGATCCGTTGGCTGGATCTTTTATGACCAGATAGTTGAGAAGCTCTCACATCCCATTTGTGAGCTCAAATTGAAATCCTCTGCATTGAACGAAGGATGTGGAACTCTGTACATCAACGGAGTACTAGGACCCCTCAACTTAAAAATTAGCGTAGCAATTTTTGTCGGAATTATTTTGTCCTCTCCAATTTGGCTGTATCAACTTTGGGCTTTCATTTCACCGGCGCTTAAGAAGAAGGAGAAGCGATACTCTCTCTCGTTCTTATTTCTGGCGACGCCCTTCTTCATGGCCGGCGTGTATTTTGCATATTGGCTACTGCCAATTGCGATTGAACAGATAATGGGTCTGACTCCGACAAACCTCTCAAATCTCATTAGGTTTGATGAGTACTTGGTATTTGTTTTGAAGCTTTTCTTGGTTTTTGGCATAGCTTTTGAACTTCCAGTGTTTCTGCTCGCGTTGAACCTCATGAACATTGTTAGCGGACGAAGCATGCTCAAGCCTTGGCGTTATGTCGTCTTTGCAATCACGGTTTTTTCGGCAGTGTTTGTGCCGACGGGTGATCCTTTCACGATGTTGCTCTTGGCAGTGCCTATGTGGTTTTTCTATTTCGCGGCCGCGTTCTTTGGAATTTTTCACGATAATGGTTGGAAAGTGAGGCGCAGGTGAATATTGCCCTTGTTGTTAATTCCAAGTCCGGTGGCGGAAAAGGGAAGCGCTTCGGCGAAAAAATCGCTCGAACGCTCACTCAAACGGGTTTGCATTTCACGTTAATACGCGAAAGAAGTCTTTCTGAAACCCTCATTACTTTTGAACGCATTCACCAGAAAGACCCATTCTCCACAATCATCAGCGTTGGCGGCGATGGTTTAGCACACGCAATGTTTCCAAGTGCAATCAAGTATCGAATTCCGTTGCTTGTAGCGCCGGCAGGAACAGGCAACGACTTTTCTCGCTCTGTAGGCACATTCGGTTTGAAGGCCGAACAATTGGTTCAACTCATTCGTGAAAAGTCACCTGCAAATATTGATATGGGACTCATAAAACATGGGGATACCGAGATCTGGTTTGGACAAGTGTTGAGCACTGGATTTGATTCACTTGTGAACGAGCGAGCCAATTCATATAGATTCATTCGAGGAAAACTTAAATACGTAATCGCCACAGCCCGGGAGCTGCCATTCTTTGTCCCACGTACGTACAAGATCACCATCGACGGCAAGGAAGAGGAGTCGGGATCGATGTTGGTTGCTATTGCAAATGGCAAGAGCTATGGGGGAGGGATGCAAGTATGTCCAGATGCAAATGCGCAAGATGGTCTTTTTGACGTTCTCTTGCTCAAACCCATTCCGGTGCGAGAGTTCATCCGCGTTTTCCCACGTGTTTTCTCGGGAAATCACATTGGACACCGTGCGGTCCAAATCCGCAGATGTTCCTCAATTACTTTGCAAAGTAATGCAATCGCCTATGCAGATGGCGAACGGATTGGATCTCTTCCAATCTCGGCGACGGTTGTCCCACTCGCGATGTTAACGTGGATCGCGTGATTGAACTTTCGCCAGCTGAAAAATTGGCTGCTGCGAAACAGAGAATGCGCTATGTAAAGCTACGTTCTTTTGCTGAAAAATATGCATTCCCATTCGATGATTTTCAAACTGAGGCATGTGAATTCCTGGAAGAAGGACACGGTGTCTTGGTTGCCGCTCCCACCGGAGCTGGCAAGACAATTGTCGGCGAATTCGCAGCATTCCTAGCTCTTGAAACGGGCCGGCGATGTTTCTATACCGCGCCTATAAAGGCTCTTTCTAATCAGAAATATCAAGATTTGAAAGCGATGTTCGGTGAAGAAAAGGTTGGCCTCCTGACAGGTGACACAAATATAAATTCTGATGCGGCAGTTGTGGTCATGACTACAGAGGTTTTGAGAAATATGTTGTATGCCTCTCCGCAAGCCCTACGAGACCTCGGATTTGTGGTCATGGATGAAGTCCATTATCTGGCCGATCGGTTTAGAGGCGCTGTTTGGGAAGAAGTTCTCATTCACCTGGCTGATAGTGTCCAAGTTGTTTCTCTTTCGGCAACCGTCTCCAACGCAGAAGAGTTTGGCGATTGGTTGCAGGCAGTGCGAGGCAGTACTGAAGTAATCCTTTCGGAGACGAGGCCCGTGCCTCTTTACCAACACGTAATGTTTGGAAACCGGTTGTTGGACCTTTTCGCTGAGAACGGAAAAGTGAATCCTGAAATTTTGACCTTAGAAAAGGAATCGCATCGTCGAATTCGAGTAAGTGAGCAGGGAAGCGGTAAGGGGCACAAGAGCAGTCGAAACTGGAGAAATCCCGAGTCATTCCAAGGTGGGTCTAAGCCTTTGGGAAGAGCAGAAGTTATCGAGAAACTTAATAGGCAAGGAATGTTGCCAGCAATTACCTTTATTTTTTCGCGGGCAGCTTGTGCCGCAGCAGTTAAGCAATGTGTTGATTCGGGCTTGAAGTTGACGAATGCAGATGAGAGAAGTGCCATCCGTGAGGTCGCTTTTGCGAAAACGAATCATATTCCCGAAGAAGATCTCAGCATCCTAGGTTTTCACGAGTGGTTAGATGCATTAGAAAAGGGAATAGCTGCGCATCACGCCGGAATGCTCCCAACCTTTAAAGAGGTCGTCGAAGAACTCTTTCAAAGAGGTCTAGTCAAAGCAATTTTTGCAACAGAAACCCTTGCATTGGGAATAAATATGCCTGCCAGAACGGTGGTATTGGAGAAACTAAGCAAGTGGAACGGTGAAGCGCACGTAACAATCACTCCCGGAGAATTTACTCAGTTAACCGGAAGAGCCGGTCGCAGAGGAATTGATATTGAAGGAAATGCCGTCGTGATTTGGAATCGCGATACGGATTCGGCATCACTCGCAGGGCTTGCATCTACGCGTACATATCCATTGCGCAGCAGTTTTAAACCTACATACAACATGACAATCAATCTCATTTCACAACTTGGGGCGACTCGAGCCCGCACTTCATTAGAATCTTCATTTGCTCAATACCAGGCCGATAAAGCCGTAGTCGGATTATCTCGACAGATGCGCAAGAATGAAGAAGCGATCAATCAACTTCGTGAAAGTGTTGCATGTCATTTAGGTGATTTTCTTTCTTACACCGAGATAAAGGAAGAGCTTCGAGATATAGAAAAATCTCTCTCTAAGAACTCAAAGAAGAAGCGTTTACTGGCCGAAGAGCGAATAATTGAACTTCGACGTAGCCTGCGAAGCCATCCTTGTCACGGTTGCGCAGACAGAGAGCAACACGCAAGGCTTGCTGATAGGGCTTCGCGATTGATTCGCGAAAATCGCGGACTACAGGAGCGTGTGAGTAATCGCACGGATGTTATTGCACGACGTTTTGATTTGGTTCAGATTATGTTAAAGGAACTTGGCTATTTGGAGGCAAATACAATCACACCACCTGGCCGCTTACTTGCAAAGATTTATGGCGAGACTGACTTGCTTATTTCAGAGCTAGTACGCAAAGACATACTCGTTGGATTGAACGCGTCGGAACTGGTCTCCGTTCTTTCTAGTCTTGTTTATGAAGCTAGGCGCGAAGAGAGCCCAAAGATTCCTCACGGAAAAGTTCAAGATACTTTGGGGCAAGTCGTGAATATCTGGCACGAATTGCACGAACGTGAACTCGACCTCGGTTTGGAGCCTATGAGAGAACCTGACATTGGATTTTGTTGGGGTTCTTATCGATGGGCCAGCGGTCATTCACTCTCCTCAATTTTACGCGGAACCGAAACGACTGTTGGAGATTTCGTGCGTTCAATGAAGCAGATTATTGATTTACTCAGACAGTTAGGGAATGCATCACAAGAATTAGCTCCAGTTATTGAAGAAGCCCTTAAACGTGTCGACAGGGGAGTGGTTACATATGCAGGAGTAGTCGGATGACCCTGATGCTTCTAGACAGTGCCTCTTTGTGGTACCGCGCGTACTACGGCATGCCCGATACTTTAGTTAATTCACAAGGTGAGCCGGTGCATGCAATAAGAGGATTTCTAGATATGAGCGCAAGGTTAATTGCGCAATACAAACCCAATCGAATTGTGGCTTGTTTAGATGGTGATTGGCGACCTTCGTGGAGAGTGGAATTATTTCCTGAATATAAGGCAAACAGGGTTGATGATGGTGGCGGGGAAGAGGCCGAACCAGAAACGTTGACACCGCAGATTCCTATTCTCTTAGACGTTCTTGATGCATTGGGCATCCCACTAATCGGAGCCGATGACTACGAAGCAGACGATGTGATTGCAACATATAGCGTGAAGGAGCCTGGCCCAACCCTTATAGTTACTGGGGACCGCGATCTTTTTCAACTTGTGGACGACAAACGAAAAGTTAAAGTTGTTTATCTTGCGCGTGGAATCGCAAACCACGACCTAGTAGATAAGAAGTGGATTGCGGGCAAATACGAGATACCAGGGGATCGATACGCACTCTTTGCAATGATTAGAGGAGATGCATCAGATGGCCTACCTGGCATACGCGGTATCGGTGAAAAGGGCGCTGCCGTCATAGCAAATAATTTTTTCTCCATGCAAGAAGTTCTCCAAGCTGCCCACGCAGATGATGAACGTCTAACTCCCGCTCTGCGAAAAAAATTGCTCGCTGATATCGATTATGCGAATATTGCGGAGAGATTGGTGCACTGCGCACTAGACGTTCCAATTCCGCAGATTGATTTGAAAATACCAAAGACACAACCGGATCTAAGCAAGGTGTATCAATTGAAGGAAGAGCATAATTTGGGCGCGAGTGTCGATAGATTTATCTCGGCAATTGGTTGGTGAGAAAACGTTATGTTAACCACGTTACCAAGCGTTTTGATCTGTATACCTACTTATAACGAGTCAGAGAACATCATTGAGATTCTGCAACGTCTGGAAAAGGCTATGACAGCGCTCAGTGACTCCTATCGTTGGCAAATATTGGTCATCGATGACAACTCACCAGATGGAACTGCCGAATTGGTTGCAAAATCCAACTTTAGTAACGTCCAGATTCTTCGTCGCGAGAAAAAAGCTGGTCTTGGTCCGGCATATCTGGCTGGCTTTTCCTGGGGAGTTGAACGAAATTTCGATCTTTTTGTTGAATGTGATGCAGATGGAAGCCATCAACCAGAGGAACTAGTACACCTTCTCAGGGCAGCCTCAGGATCTGATTTGGTCATTGGTACAAGATGGATGCCAGGTGGTGAGGTCGTTAATTGGCCGCTGAGTCGTAGATTGATATCAAAAATCGGCACGAAATACGCCCAAATTGTTCTTCGTTTGCCATACAAAGACTTAACTGGCGGATATCGTGTTTTAACCAATAATTGCTTGAAGAAAGTTGATTACTTAAAAGTTGAAAGTCTCGGATATGGATTTCAGATAGAAATGGCTATGAGAGCCCACGATGCCGGGTTATCTATCGCTCAAGTTCCCATAACCTTTATTGAGCGTACTCAGGGACAATCCAAGATGAGTAAGAAGATTGTCTTGGAAGCTCTTCTGCAGACCACAAAATGGGGGCTCCAGCGACTTTCCGGTTCATAGTAATAGCCCGATAATCTACATTATGTTAATTAAGAATTTAGGCGTTCAAATCCGCGGCTAGCTCTTCGATTGGCAAGCAGGCACAGACAAGATTCCTATCCCCGTAAACGCCGTCTATGCGCCCTGTGGTTGGCCAATATTTACCGCTTTGGCCTATGCCGACAACAGCGCCGTTAGGGAAAGCCCCAACAGAGCGTGAATATTTACGATTCCATTCTTTCTGTAATAAATCGACATCAGTGTGAGGTGCATGGCGGAGAGGTGACTCCTCAACTGCTAACTCCCCTTTTTCAATATCTGCAATTTCCGCGCGAATCGAAATCATGGCTTGTATAAACCTATCAAGTTCAGAGACATCCTCAGATTCGGTTGGTTCAACCATAAAGGTTCCAGCTACTGGGAAACTCATGGTCGGGGCATGAAATCCGTGATCCATCAAACGCTTTGCAACATCATCGACGGTGACCCCGGTGCGCTTGGTAATTTCGCGCATATCCAAAATACATTCATGGGCTACAAAGCCATTCTCACCTTTGTACAGAACCGGAAAATGCTGGTCCAACTTGGCGGCGATGTAGTTGGCAGACAAAATCGCAACCTGGGTTGCTTTTGTTAGACCTGATCCACCCATCATTCGGATATACATCCACGAAATAGGCAAAATACTGGCAGATCCAAATGGCGCCGAACTAACAGCGCCCGGCCCGGTGATTGGTCCGGCCAATTCATCCAATGGGTGGTTTGGCAAGAAAGGAGCTAGGTGGGCGCGAGAAATTACCGGCCCAACTCCTGGCCCTCCTCCGCCGTGAGGAATACAGAAAGTTTTGTGCAGATTAAGGTGGGAAACATCAGCGCCAAATTTCCCAGGCTGCGCGAGTCCTACAAGAGCATTCAGGTTGGCGCCATCTACATAAACCTGCCCACCAGCATCATGTACCAGTGCGCAAATTTCGGTGATTGCAGTTTCAAATACACCGTGAGTTGAAGGATATGTGACCATCAGGCAAGCCAAAGCGCTGGAATGCGTGGCAATCTTCTCCTTCAGATCCTCTACCGATACGTTTCCGGAATCATCACAAGATACGACAACTACTTTCATCCCCGCCATTACGGCTGAGGCAGCATTTGTTCCGTGAGCACTTGATGGAATTAAACAAATATTACGATCTACTTCCCCGCGTGCATCGAGATAGTTCCGAATGGCTAGAAGGCCCGCAAACTCTCCTTGAGATCCGGCATTTGGTTGCAATGACACTGCATCGTATCCAGTGATGTCTATCAGCCATCGGCTTAACTGCGAAATCATTTCCCGGATGCCACCGGTCTGATTTACAGGAGCAAATGGATGAAGCGAAGAAAATTCTGGCCAAGTCACAGGAATCATTTCCGAAGTCGCGTTAAGTTTCATTGTGCAAGAACCCAACGGAATCATTGACCGATCTAGAGCCAAATCTCTATCTGAAAGAGCGCGGATGTAGCGCAACATTCCTGTCTCTGAATGATAATCATTAAAGATTCTATGGTTCAGGAAGGTTGAATTTCGCTTCAGATCTGCAGGAAGTGCCACTTCCCCACTCTCAATCTTTGCTCCAAAGAAACTAGCTATTTCAATTAGTTCCTTTTTTGTTACTGTTTCGTCAAGTGAAATTCCAATGTGGTTACCGTCAATATTGCGAAAGTTATAGCCAGGAGTTGCGATAGGAACAGAATCCACAATGAATGTGTCAAAAACTTCTCCCTCAGAGACAACGAATCCCGCACCCTTGATCGCAGCTCGAAGTGCGTGCGTATTTGAGCGGATACGTGTTGCTATGTTGGTTAGGCCTGCTGGTCCATGCCACATCGCATAGAAAGCGCTCATGACGGCGAGTAGAACTTGTGCCGTGCAAATATTCGACGTCGCTTTATCTCTGCGAATATGTTGCTCGCGAGTTTGAAGTGCGAGTCGAAATCCTGGATTCCCGTGCACATCAACACTTTGACCAACTAACCGGCCTGGAATTCCGCGTTCTAAACCTTGGCGTACTGACATAAAGCCAGCGTGTGGCCCACCAAATCCCATTGGTACTCCAAAACGCTGCGCCGAACCAACCGCAACATCCGCGCCCCACTCCCCCGGAGTTTTATACAAAGTCAGTGCTAACAAATCACAATCCACAATTGCGAGTGCATTATGCTCATGCGCAAAACGAACAAGAGGGGCGAGATCCTGCGCAGCTCCATAAGTCGAATGAGCGGCGCCAATAACTCCAAAAACTTGCTCTTCCACTTTGGAAAGCGCTTCTTTCGTTATCGCACTTTCCTTCACAACAATCTTGAGTGGATTTGCTCTCGTATGTATAACTGCCTTCACGTGTGGATGCAACGCTTCATCAATGATGAATACTGCAGAATCCTCACCACTCCATTGTCTGCGAGCTAGCGTCATAGCTTCTGCCGCAGCAGTTGCTTCATCAAGCATTGAAGCATTGGCAATTGGAAGTCCTGTTAAATCAGAGACCGCAGTTTGAAAGGCAAAGATTGCCTCTAATCGACCTTGACTAATTTCAGGTTGGTATGGTGTATACGCGGTGTACCAAGCTGGATTCTCCAAAATATTTCGGAGAACAACTGGTGGAGTAATCGTTCCGTAATAACCAATTCCTATGAGAGAGCGCGTAACTTCATTCTGATTGGCCAATAACCGCAGCTCTTCAATCGCCGCTTCTTCTGAGATTGCAGATGGCAAATGCTTATCCAACGATTCTGAAATAGTGATTGAATTGGGTACAACCTTCGAAATAAATTCTGTGAGTGATGTAGCCCCGATTTCACGAAGCATGGATTCAATTTGCTCATCGTTTGGACCAATATGACGGTCCACAAACTCACTTCTAAAAGCGCCCAAGGAAATCCCCCAATAGATTTGGCATCTGACATCAAAGCCTAGGGGGTCAGATTATTAGGCTTTACGCCCCTTTGCCCTTCCTACGCTCCGATAACTCATCAGTAGTGAGATTTGCAACAATCGAACCATCCGACGGGTTTTCACCCTGAAGTGTCGCTAGAGATCCCTCAACTTCTGTCCAGACTTTGCTAATGGCAATTCCAAAGACGCCTTGACCGCCTTGCAGCAAATCAATGATGTCATCGGCGCTAGCGCACTCATAAATTGATGCTCCGTCACTCATCAGCGTCATGCTTTCAAGCTCAGTAATTCCTCGACCGCGTAAGTGTTCAACTGCTGTACGAATGTTTTGCAACGAAACTCCAGTATCCAGAAGACGCTTTACGATCTTGAGAACAAGAATGTCTCTAAAGCCGTACAGGCGTTGAGAGCCTGACCCAGCAGCGTTCTTGATAGTTGGTTCAACAAGCCCAGTACGAGCCCAGTAATCCAGTTGTCGGTATGTTATGCCAGCGGCAACGCATGCGGTCGCGCCTCGATAGCCAATCTCTTGATTCATGGGAAGCTCACTTCTATGGGGAATGTCTGAAGTGTAGGTTGAGAGTTTGCAGAGAACAATAACCGACACGCCGAACCCTCAACCAATGCTTCAGGGTTCATTTTCATGGATTTCTATCCGCCCAACCGATTACCCGGCAAAGTCCTCGGGGTTAATGTGGTCCAAGAACTCCTTAAATTTCTCAACCTCATCTTCAGCCTGGTCTGGAATCTCTATTCCGGCCGCGTTGAAGAGTTCTTCGGTAGCGAGTATAGATGTTCCAGTTCGTAGTCCGAGAGCCAACGCATCACTTGGTCTTGCTGAAATTACTTTCCCACCCGTGAAATGAAGTTCGGCATAAAAGATGCCGTCCTTAAGCGAGGTTAGGTGGATTGCCTCCAGCGGCAGAGCGACTTCCTCAATCAAAGTTTTCATCAAATCATGGGTAAGCGGTCTCGCCGGCAAGACACCTTGTTGGGCAAAAGCTATCGCGGTCGCCTCAACGGCCCCGACCCAGATGGGGAGATAACGCACTCCATCAACTTCTCGCACAAGAATTATTGGCTGATTTGAAGGCATCTCAACTCGAACTCCAACAACTTCTACCGGGCGAAGATCACTCATAGTTGTTGGTTTTACTTAGCGCGGTGTAGACCAGCGCGAACGAGCGAGGCATGCAATCTGATCGAGAGTGAAGCAAGTTCGTTTTGCACTTCTTCGGCACGCGCTTTCGCGTCGGAACCTTTTTGACGAAGCAGCGGAGTTATTACTTGCTCCACTAAACCTATCTCTCTGTCTGCTGATGTCTTAAATGAGCGAAGGTGCCGAGGTTCAATTCCAAAAGCAGCAATCTCCGCCACTGCGCGCGCAACTGCTAGAGCATCAGCGTCAAAATGTCTGCCCTTGATTTCGACGAGCCCATACGCCTCAAGCTCAACGAGAACTGCCTCATCCAAATTCGAGGATTCCAGTAGTTCTTCACGACTAAGTCGAAGTTCACTCTCTTGAGCGAAATGCGCCGGCGCGAAGTCGCCATCGACGGTTGCAAGACGAGGTCCTGCCACTCCCCCTGGCGCGGCAGCTGGTACAAGTCCGCGATCCATCGCATCCAAATTTTCTTTGATAACACGTAATGGCAGATACTGATCACGCTGTGCTTGAAGAACATAGCGAAGACGTTCTAAATCTGATGCTGTAAATTTACGATATCCAGAGGGAGTCCGCTGTGGATCGATCAATCCTTCAGATTCTAAAAATCGTATCTTCGAGATTGTGATGTCAGAGAACTCGGGACGAAGCTTTGCTAAAACTTCTCCGATGCTTAAATAAGCACGGGCTGGAACACTCATGAATTTACCTTTCCTGTAAAGAAATAAAATCTAAATTTTCCTATTTGAATCTCATCACCCTGCGATAAGACTTGCGAAGAGATTGAAATAGCATTTACATAAGTACCATTTAAACTTTTGGAGTCCTCAATTGTGTGCATTCCCTCTCGTGAAGAGATCCGGGCGTGCTTTCTGGAAACCGTGACATCATCTAGAGGAATGCTTGCTCCAAATTCGCGACCGATAGTTGATTCCGAACTATCTAGCAAGAATCTAAAGCCTTTAGCGGGACCAGATACTCCAATAAGCATCGCCTTTTCTGGGGAAAGTTCAGAGACGATTCCACGATCTTCTTCTGAAATCTTCTCCAGAATTGAATCGATATTTTGCTCGTTAGGTACGGGACGCAATTTTGAGAGATGAATAGTGGAGGTGAGATCTTTGTAGGAATCGCTTGACTGATTCACTTTCTCCCCTTTTCTACTCGTAAACGCCTTCAGGTGTACTAGAGGCTGACACTATTCATGCCGCCGCCCGAGGTCAAGCCGTGAGAGCTCCGTACTCCCCTGCTGAAAGTAGAGGTTCAGACCGGTCAACATTTGAAATCTCGGCAATCCAACCCTCTCCGTACGGATCGGAGTTAATAAGTTCAGGATTGCTCTCCAACTTCTCGTTTACGCGCACAACTGTTCCGCCAACAGGTGCATAAATTTCAGAAACGCTCTTCGTTGACTCGACTTCTCCGCATACCGCTCCACCTTTTACAACTTGATTAACTTTCGGAAGTTGTATATAGACGATGTCACCTAATGCACCTTGTGCGTAGTCCGTAATTCCTATGCGAACTGAACCATCTGGATTATCCAAAACCCACTCATGCTCTTTTGTATAGTGAACGTTCTCGGGGGTGTTAGACATCATTAACCTTTCAGTTAGTTATACGAGGTGGTCGTATCAGTTTTTCAAAGCATCGGAACTGTATTGCAGCGCAGTGAATAGGTAAAGACCAACTCCCCAAAACACGAACGCCCAGCCCGCTATGTAAAAGAATCGCGCAATCCCACTCTCCCCACCCAGCAGTAGAAAAGGGAAAGCATAGAGAAGATTAAATGTTGCAGCTTTTCCAAGGTAGGTGACGGCAAAGACCGAACCAGTTCTTGACTTCTTGATTGCAAGCGCGAGGGCCATCCATAAATCTCTGGCGACAAGAATTCCCACCAACCACCAAGGTATAACCTCTCGAAGAGCCAGCGCGATAACTGTCGCGGCAATGTAGGCGCGGTCAATGGCTGGATCCATCATCGCTCCAAGATTGCTCTCTTGCTTGAGCGCTCTTGCTAGTTTGCCATCAAAATAATCTGTCGCGGCTCCAACGACGAGGACTACAAAAGCCCAACCCTTGAGATGCTCGGAGAGATAAAGCCATAAAAATATCGGGATTCCAAAAGCGCGTAGGAGCGTCAAACCATTCGGGATGGTCAGAATGCGATTGCTTGCTTGAGGGCTGCCTTCCATGACATTAGTCCTTCTCTCGGACCTTAATTGCTACTTCAATCGGACTTCCGCTGAAGCCAAACTCCTCGCGCAAGCGTCGTTCAATGAAACGACGGTATGCAACTTCTACCCATTCGCTCGAGAATAAGACAAATTTAGGCGGAGAAATTTGTACTTGGGTTGCGAATCGAATTTTTGGTTGTTTGCCGCTTCGAACCGGAGGCGGCGTTGCAGAAATAAGCGCTCCCAGGAAGGAGTTGAGTTTGGATGTTGGGACACGAGTTTCCCAACCCTTTATTGCCGTGCGAAGTGCAGGAGCCAGGCGGTCACGGTGCCATCCAGTCTTTGCTGAAAGATTGACGCGTTGTACCCACGGATATCTTTCAAGGTTACGATCGAGTTCCTTCTCTAATTGAATCTGACGCTCTTCATCAACCATGTCCCACTTATTCATAACCAGAACCATTGCTCGACCAGCTTCTTCGGCCATAGTGATTACTCGTAGATCTTGCTCAGTTAATGGAATCGAAGCATCAAGAATAATTACTGCCACTTCTGCTCTATCCAAGGCGGCCGCAGTTCGCAAACTTGCGTAGTAGTCGGTGCCGCTATCGTAAATCGCGCGCTTTCGAATACCAGCTGTATCGATAAAGCGCCATGTGGTTCCACCAAACTCAATCAACTCATCAACTGGATCACGAGTTGTACCGGCTACATCATCGACTAGAACTCTTGACTCTCCTGCCAAAATATTTAGAAGACTCGACTTTCCAACATTTGGGCGTCCAACCAATGCAATGCGACGATATCCATCGTCAGCTAATTCACTTCCAACTTCCGGAAGCTTCTCCATAACGATGTCCAACAAATCACCTGCGCCTCGACCGTGCAGCGCCGAAACAAAATATGGTTGGTCAAGTCCCAAATTCCACAGTGCATGAGCATCTGCTTCATCAACATCGCTGTCCACTTTGTTTGCCACAAGAATCGTCTCTTTGCCACTTCGGCGAAGCAGATCAATCAGGGAATCGTCCTCATCTAAAGCACCAATTTGTACATCGACAACGAAAAGAATCAAATCTGCTTCTGCAATAGCCATCTCAGCTCCTGCAGTAATTTTCTGCGAAATTCCTTCCGGCTTTACTTCCCAGCCACCGGTGTCAATAAGAATGAATCGTCGACCATTCCATTCGGCTTCGTATTTCACGCGATCGCGAGTAACTCCAGGCGTATCCTCAACAATTGCTTCCCGACGTCCAATAATTCTGTTGACCAAGGTGGATTTTCCAACATTTGGCCTACCTATTATCGCAACCTTAGGTAAACCAAGGAGGCTTCGCTCGCCAAGCCATCCCCAAATGACATCGACAACTTCGTCCAAATCAAGGTTACTGGAGTCAATTTCCAGTGCATCCTCTGCAGGGCGCAAAGGGGAAATAGCTCGACTCATATCAATTGAATCGCGGGACTCAAGTGATTGCGCAACTCGTTCGGTTGATACCTTCTCATCCATTTCATTTTCACGCCTATCCGTGCGTGACTTCAAGTCGGCATAGAGAAAAATCTTTAGTTGTGCTTCGGGTGCAACGACAGTTCCAATATCTCTTCCCTCCACAACAATTCCAGCATGTGCAGATTCGATGATTGCTTGTTGAAGGCCCACTAAATATTCTCTTACTCGCGGCATGCGTGCAAATTGCGAAACTTTATCTGTAATTCTTAGAGTTCGGATCGCATCAGTGATATCTGCGCCATCCACAAATATGCGTGGAGCGTTCGGATCCGTACTAATTGAAATCTCATTTTTGGTGGCTAAATCGACAAGTAGATCTTCATCTTCACAATTATTTTCAAGGCCTAACCAGGTTATGGCTCTGTAAAGCGCGCCTGTATCTAAATAGCTCCAATTGGCCCGACGAGCTATCGCCTTCGCTGTCGAGGACTTACCAGATCCACTCGGACCATCAATCGCTACAACAACATTATTCATAAGTTAACTGTACTTTCTCTATTGATTAGCGATTTGCACGAATACCGTGCACTCGCCAATTCTTCTCGACAAGATGTGGACGCAAGATGTTTGCGTCACCTTGAGAAAGTGCCAACGTAATTAATCCAGTTTCCTGACCGGGGCTGTGCTCTATAAATA
>Ga0194037_1001932_pt1 | contig 14347 bp, 14 predicted proteins | sample JunL306m_MetaG_FD_148653 | JGI IMG/M metagenome (GOLD analysis project Ga0194037, IMG submission 148653) | Anoxic zone freshwater microbial communities from boreal shield lake in IISD Experimental Lakes Area, Ontario, Canada - Jun2016-L304-6m | ecosystem: Environmental > Aquatic > Freshwater >...
TCGTATGAATGCCGGAAACGCTTTACTCGCTTACGCTCGTAAAGCCTTATTCCGGCCTACAAGGCTGATCAATTGTAGCTTGGGGTGAAGCAACGCGAACGCCAACAAATCGCGTATTGCGTTGGGGTTCGTTATCACTCACCCCAACATACGAGCTCCGCGCTAAAGAGGGAAAATAAAAGGAATACTTTCACAGTCTCGTTAGCGTATTGCACCTTATTCATCGCTATACCCCACTACAATTCACATAGACCCATTCATCTAATTTCCCTAATTCAGTATTACTACGTATATTTTTAAAAATTTTATTATGCAATACTCTTAAAAACACTAGTTGATTGACTAGCTGTTATCAGTCCTTTTAAAGATCATACCCCTTAGTTTTTTATATGATTCTTATGTTAGCTCTAAACAAGAAATCGTCGGATTAAATAATCTGTAAGACCTACTAAAGCTACTTAAGGCTCTATAGTAATTACAGTTCGACCTGCTAAACATATAGCAGGCTTTAAAGTAGCTACAGCAAGACCTGTTAAACCTATAGCAAGCACTAAAGTAGCTACAGCAAGATCTGTTAAACATATAGCAAGCACTAAAGTAGCTACTGCGGGACGTGTTAAACATATAACAGACCCGATAGTAGCTAAAGTACGACCTGCTAAACATATCACAGGTCCTATAGTAGCTACTGTAAGGCGTGCTCAATATATAACAGGCTCTAAAGTAGCAACAGTAGGGTGTGCTAAACATTTAGCAGACACGACAGTAGTTACAGTAAGACCGGCTAAACATATCACCGGCCTGATCGTCGCTTTAACACAAAATAATTCCTATTTTCCAAGCTCCAAAGTACACATAGTAAGACTAGTACAAGCCATCTTTATCCTGTCCCATAAAAAACTGAATTTCTTAAACTTAACCTAAAATCGGAGATCAATATTATGAAAATCATCCAAACCAAACTAGATTTTATGCAGTTTTCACCCACGGTAAAAGTGGTCTTTTATCGCAATGTCGTTGTTAAAATCACCGACAATCCGCGCTTTCCAACACCTGATGTATCAATGCTTGAGGCCAGCGCAGCCGTTGATGCTTTAGAAAAAGCCATCATAGCGGCCAGTGATGGCGGACGCACCAGCATTTCAGTCATGCACGACCAAGAAAAATTGACCGATACCGTATTTCGTAACTTGACTGCCTATGTAGACAGAATGGCCGCTGGCGATGAATCTACAATCTTAAGTAGCGGCTTTCATTGCTCAAAACAACCCATTTATTCGCCCAAAGCTATTTTAACTATGATTGATGGTGCTCATTCTGGCTCAGTCAAATTCATAGGCAAAGCAATTCCAAATGCCGGCGCTTATCATTATCAAATGTGTAAAGGTAGTATCCCTCTAACAGAAGACGGCTGGATATTATGCGGCGTGAGCACGAGTGCTAGTTTTGAACTAAGCGGTCTTGAAGTTATGTGCCTATATTATTTTCGAATAGCGGCAATTACACCGGACGGTTTAACTGACTATAGTGAGCCTGTTTCTAAAGTGATCGTTTAAATATCTGGGAACGCTAAGCCCCAGCTTGGCATAGAATGTAGCCATATCGCCGAGCTGGGGCTCGGCGTTACTAGGGTCCTTTAAGCGTAATCAGGACTATCAATATATTTTTCAGCGCTAAAGAAATTCTTAAAATAAGGCATAAAACTGGCAGTGATTGGAATGGAATAAAAACAATAAATCGCAGCTGCTTCACCGGTTGATACATTGAATAACCACTGAGGCATAAACAAAGTCATTAAAGCCATAAATAAATGGTAACTCGAAATTCTCCAATTGTTTTTCCAAACAAAGCCACTCAAGGCCAAGCCGAATAATGATCCATGAGTCACAAAAGCACCGAAGGCGCTCGATATGTGATAACCGATATGATAAGTCCCCATAAATAAACAAGAGATCATATTACCGATGAAGTTGGGCGAACCATCAAATAGTTGTAATTCTTTGGGTAATGCGGTGCAAATCAAAAACAATGTACTTAAGCTAGCACCAAAGATAGTCGCTTGTTTAAGCGCGGTTTTATCAGTCGAATAAGTCGCCAGTGCGGGCATAATTGCAAAGGCTTGAAGGGCAATATGATAAGTGGATAACTCACTTAAAAAATAGTTAGTACCATAGCCACATTGATCAGCAACGGGATAAGCAAAATATTGAATTAATTCCATAAGTGAAAAATGGAAGATGGCATAAGATCGTGCTGCACGCACCCAAAATGTTTCCGTTTTATCAAGATAAGTAATGCTGGCAGCGGTTAAACCGATAACACCTAGACCCAGTGACATATTGGCACTAAAACACATAAATTCCCCTATAACTTTGTAATATAAAAATTAAATACGCCCAAACTGCTTGAATAAGAAGTTAAGCTTAGAATACCGCACACATTATACTGGAAATTAAAACTGATTTTATATCACTGGCTTTTATAAAAACAGAGTGTAGCTTGTTTTGATTTTAATAAGGGCTAACTTAAAGATTAAAAAATCTAAATAAGATATGACTTGTTTAAGCCACATTCTCTATAGTTACAACGTTAATCAATATCGACAGCTAATCTCGTTTGCCGCACCGAGCACCGCTGGTTTTGTTGGGTTTGCCACAACAGGGACGCGGCATGGATACCGCTCGTCGGTAGGAGAGCAGGAAGCCCTACCTACCGACCCATAGGTATCTACTCAATTAAAAAGCAACATCATTCCGGCAGTTCATGTGGCATGAATCGTCATAAACTGCGAAAATCATACTGTAATTCGCCACGTTTAAATAAACGAATGTACTGGGCGAATCTGTCGCCCCTACAAGTATAGTATCTTCACAAGTTTCTTATCGGCGTGGAAACGATAAAAATCACCGTAGGGGCGTATTGCATACGCCCAACATTGAAAATCTAATGTTATAGAGCTTATTTTTATAAGGGCGTATGCAATACGCCCCTACGATCTTCACCACAATGTTATCGTTCTCGCGTGGGAATGCTAACCATTATTTGTGTAGATACCTATGCTACCGACCCGAGGCAAAACCGAGGAGCGCAGGTTGAGCGGTAATCGAACCGCCTTTTCTTTGGGTATTTTCTTTTGACGAAGCAAAAGAAAGTACCTCGCCCTAGGGTGCGATTACCCGATTAAAACAAACGTCGCGATAGCGACCTCATTATTAGTTTTAGAATACTGCATGGACTTATAAGAATAATCTTACTTTAAATTTTCAGTCACATGCGGCTCTATCAATTGATACATTAACTGATGCATTCTAGGACTGCCTGCAATTAAATTGCCGGATTGTAGATAATTATCATTAAAAGATAAATCGGTCACAACACCGCCCGCTTCTTTTATTAACAAAATACCAGCGGCCATATCCCATTCCATCAAGCCTATCTCCCAAAAACCATCTAAGCGACCTGCGGCTACATAAGCTAAATCCAATGCGGCAGCGCCCGCTCGTCGTAATCCTGCACATTCCGTTGTTAATGACTTAAACATGCCTACATAAGCATCTAAGTGTTTATCGGTCTTAAAAGGAAAGCCAGTGCCAATCAACGCGTTTTTTAAGCTAGTTTGTTGGGTGACTCTAAGGCGACGATTATTTAACATAGCGCCACCGCCACGTTTTGCGGTAAATAATTCATCACGTAAAGGATCATAGATGACCCCTACTTCAAGTTTGTCCTTATATTTTAGGGCAATAGAAACAGCGTACTGAGGAAACCCATGTAAAAAATTAGTGGTACCATCAAGAGGATCAATTACCCAGACATAATCATTACCTAGATGCTCACCACTTTCTTCTGCGAGTATGCTATGTTCAGGAAAAGCAGCCTTGATGATACTAATGATTTCTCGCTCAACCATGCGATCGACTTCACTAACATAATCATTTTTACCTTTTTGATCAATATGTAGGCGGCCAACATTGTCGACTGAACGAAGAATTAAGTCGCCAGCGCTTCTAGCAGCACGGACGGCAATATTTAACATGGGTTGCATAGGCAGATTCTTAATGAGCGTATAAAACGCACAATGATAGCAAAACTTTTGGTAAACTTTGTTTATTTTTATCTAAGGACGACACTGTTGCTTTCACATATTAAGATTGTTTTAGTCGAAACATCACATCCAGGAAATATTGGTGCGGTAGCTAGAGCCATGAAAAACATGAGTATGACCGAGCTTTGCTTAGTGACTCCTAAAATTTTTCCTTGTGCTGAAGCAACCTCAAGAGCAGCGGGTGCCGATGATATTTTAGCTCGCGCTCAAGTTTGTGACACTTTACAAGCAGCCGTCGCTGACTGCCAATTAGTGATTGGTGCTAGCGCAAGATCTCGCACGATAAGTTGGCCAGAAATCAGTCCGCGCGAATGTGCTGAACTGACCACTGCAAAAGAATCTGATCAAAAAGTCGCTATTATTTTTGGCAGAGAAAACTCAGGTTTAAAAAATCATGAACTGGATTTATGTCACTTTTTATTAAGAATTCCCTGCAATACTGAATACAGCTCACTCAATATAGCGGCGGCCGTACAAGTCGTCTGTTATGAGTTATTTGTAGCGACTCACACACAAACACCGGTAAGCATTGGTGATGTCGATAAAAACATCAAAGCTACTGCCCAGCAAATGGAGTCTTTTTATACACATTTAGCAGAAGCTTTGACTGATATAGGCTTTATGCACCCCGACAAATCTAAGTCTATTATGCGCCGCTTAAAACGACTCTATAATCGTACCCAGCTAGACACTAAAGAGCTAGATATACTCAGAGGCATTTTAAGGATGTCCCAAGATAATCAAAAAAAACAATAATTGTTGATCGATGTTTTTAGACCTTGCCAAACATAAACCTCTATATAAGGTAAGTTCGCATTTTCGGTACATTTCTAACCTTAGAGACAGGTCGCGACCCGTTCCTACATTACGATCGACATGTACTTATCCACACGCACCACCTGCATCGACTCATCTATCGAACAGGAAGAGTTAACTTTGGGCACGTAACAACGATAAAAAACAACGTAGGGGCGTATTGCCTGCGCCCAACATCGAAAGTTCGTTATTAAAGTGCTCATTTTATTGGTCGTATGCAATATGCCCCTACGATCAGGTTATTGATTAAAGGATTAATTTACATAACCAAACTAAAATCCTTTATTTTAAAGTTGACTATTTTGCTAGGTTAAGTATAGTGACAGCTATTACTTACTTTATTCAAGGGATTTAAAAAGTGCGCCTAACTACAAAAGGCCGTTATGCAGTAACGGCAATGCTCGACCTAGCCTTTCACAGCGATATAAAACCTGTAACTTTGACTGATATAGCTGCAAGACAAACTATTTCTTTGTCTTATCTAGAACAATTATTTTCTCGGTTACGACGCGCCAATATGGTAAAAGGTATTCGCGGCCCAGGTGGTGGCTATACCCTTGCTGATGCACCGAACAAAATCAATATTGCTGACATTATCGCTGCTGTAGATGAGCCTATCGATGCAACTAAATGTGGCGGCGAAGCAAATTGTCAAAAAGAACAAGCCTGCTTAACCCATGATTTATGGATGGGACTCAGCGATCAAATCAGAGATTATCTGAAAGGTATTACTCTGGCTCAACTTTTAGAAAAACACCACGTACAAACGGTTGCTAAAAGACAGGTTAATGAGACTGAGCAAGTTATTGGAATTCATCGACATACCGATTTAGTTGCCAACTTGAGTGAATGATCTATTTTGATCACAATGCCACAACACCCCTAGATGAGAGGGTGTTGGAGGCGATGCTTCCATTTTTAAGTACATTTCACGGCAATCCTTCAAGCCTATACCGCCAAGGAAGATTAGCCCGCAGCGCAATTGACAATGCTCGCGAACAACTTGCAGCCCTGACTGATGCACCAGCCTCTCAAATCATTTTTACTAGCGGGGGCACTGAAGCAAATAATCTGGCATTGGCAACCCTTGATGTCACTGACAAACTGGCCATTTCAACGACTGAACATCCCTCTATTACTGAAAGTGCAGCTAGCTTACAAAAAAAAGGCATTAAACTAAGCCATATTAATGTCGACAGCCATGGATTAATTAGCCAATCGACACTCGATCAATTAATTATTGACCGACCTAATTTAGTGTCAATTATGTTAGCTAATAACGAAACGGGCGTTATTCAAGATTTATCAGCAATTACTCAACAATTAAAAGTTAATGGCATTAAAGTACATACCGATGCTGTGCAGGCCTTAGGAAAAATACCTTTATCATTTAAGCAATTAGCAGTCAGTTTGATGACCGTGTCCAGCCATAAGATATACGGACCCAAGGGCTGCGGGGCTTTAATTTATGACAAAGACCTAAAAATAAACCCTATACTTATTGGCGGTGGACAAGAGCGTGAACACAGAGCGGGCACAGAAAATGTTGCAGCAATCGTCGGATTTGGCAAAGCGGCAGAACTTGCAAAAACAGAACTCAAGGAACGTAGCACGAAACTTCTAGCATTAAGATCACAACTGGAAATTGAACTCAAAACCATTCCTAATCTGAAAATTTTTGCAGATAAGGCAGAACGCATACCCAACACTGTATTGATTGGCCTGCCAGAAGTAGACGGTGAAATGCTACTAATGAAACTTGATCAAAAAGGCTATGCAGTCTCAAGCGGCTCAGCTTGCGCTAGTGGTGACAAAGAGCCTAGCCCTGTACTTATTGCCATGGGAATAGAACCCACACTTGCTAAAAGTGCAATCCGCATCAGCCTTGGTTTAAGCAATACGCCAAAAGAAATTTTTAACTTTATTCATTTATTAAAAACCTTGGCTTGCCAAGCATAAAGAGAGTCTTATGTCTGTTACAGTTACTGAAAGCGCAGCTAAACAAATCAAAAAGCAATTAGAAAAACGAGGAAAAGGTCTGGGGTTAAAACTAGCCGTCAAAAAATCAGGTTGCTCAGGCTATGCCTACGTTCTCGATTATGCAGATACACTGAATGAAAATGACCAAGTATTTGAAAAATTTGGTGTGAGCGTCATAGTCTCAGCTAATGATTTGGAATTCGTTGATGGGATAGAGCTAGATTATCGTAGAGAAGGCATCAATGAAGCCTTTAAATTCAACAATCCTAATGTTAAGGGAACTTGTGGTTGCGGAGAAAGCTTCTCTGTAAGCTAAATAAATACCGAAGGGTGGATGCCGCCGCCGCTAATCCACCCTAAAAACCTTATGTAGGTTGGGTTAGCGATAGCGTAACCCGACAATTGACCGACTAAATGTCGGGGTACGCTATCGAGACTGTGAAAGTATTCTTTTTATTTCCCCTCTTTAGCAAAGAGGGGTTAGGGGAGATTTGGTCTATTAAAAATAATCATAAAATATCAGTAACTTATGACACCCACTCAGCCCCCCTTTTTATAAAGCATAAGTATCTACACAATTAAACAAACGAATGTACTGGGCGAATTTGTCGCCCCTACAAGTATAGGTATCTACACAAGTTTTTTATCGGCGTGGAAACGATAAAAATCACCGTAGGGGCGTATTGCATACGCCCAACATCGAAAGCCCAATGTTATAGAGCTTATTTTATAAGGGCGTATGCAATACGCCCCTACGATCTTCACCACAATGTTATCGTTCGCGCGTGGGAATGCTAACCATTATTTGTGTAGATACCTATTTTTATAAAGGGGGAAGCTAAAATCATAATACTTTCACAGTCTCTATCGCTAACCCAAACTACCTAATCAAAAATTAACTAGCCTGTAGTTGCAAAGCATGTCGTCTTAATGTCGAATCTTCTGGCAATACTGACTTAGCGACCTCTAATTCTGCAGTTATTTTCTGCGCAGCAATCTCTTTAACAGGCGCTACTTCTGTAGTATCTAGTATTTCAAGTTGATTTTCATAATAAGTCACTAGGCACAAAACTTCATCAACATCATTGGTATAAGAGCCTACCTTAACTTCCACCAAACTATCATGATGACGACTCAGTGCAGAGTCAGTTGGACGACTTTCTTTATGAGAATCTAATAACGCATGTAATTGACTTAGTGTATGTCTTCTCAAAGATGAGTCTTGAGGAATTTGAATATTTTTTTGCGATGGTGTTAGCGTAGTAGCTACTGTTTTTTTAGGTGCTACAGCAACCGCGACTTCTTCATTTTTTACAACTAATTCAGTTTCAGCAACGGGGCTATTATTTTGAACCGGCTTAACGATAGGCTTAGCGACTGTTTCAGAGGCTTTTTTAGGAGTTGTTTCGATTTTAGGCTCATCTGAATTTTTTCGTACTTTAGAAATAACCATGAATACAACTGCTATGACTATTATTGCGGTTATAAATTCGCTCATAAAAAATGCTCCTGTAATTGAAAAAAAAGTTGCTTTGCCATTGAGCGCCAATATTAGCACCCAAAATTTGCGGTGAACTATAACACTTGTAGATTGTGTTGGCGACAACCTAAAACCTCTAATAAGCTTTTTTAACATCTAAAATTTAGTATTCTCAAAATATCAGTAAAAATAAACTTCTGAAACTTACTATTCACAATCCAACTCACCTTATAAAACATTTAAATCTTGCGAAACTAATTTCTATTGCTATAATAGCCAACTCTTGAAGTAACGCGTTACTTTAGGCGCGTAGCTCAGTTGGTTAGAGCACCACCTTGACATGGTGGGGGTCGTTGGTTCGAATCCAATCGCGCCTACCAGACATTAAAGCACTGCAACAGCGGTGCTTTTTTTATTGTAGCAACCAAAGTATATAAACATGCCTGTAATTACCCTTCCTGATGGTTCTATTCGTGAGTTTGATCACGCTGTTTCAGTACTCGATATCGCTACATCGATTGGTTCAGGCTTAGCAAAAGCAACTTTAGCAGGCCGTGTTAACAATATTCTAGTCGATGCCAGCACCCTGATTAGTGAAGATGCTAGCCTACAAATCATTACCGCTAAAGATATAGAGGGTGTTGATATCATCAGACATTCAACAGCCCACCTACTAGCACAAGCTGTTAAGCAATTATTTCCTGATGCGCAAGTCACTATCGGCCCTGTCATCGAAAATGGCTTTTATTATGACTTTGCTTACAAAAGACCTTTTACAACTGAAGATTTAACGGTTATCGAAGCAAAAATGCAGCAATTAGTTGCTGAAGACATTGGCATTAGTCGTTCGATTTTAAGTCGAGATGACGCTGTATCATTTTTCAGAGACCAAGGCGAAGCCTATAAAGCTGAAATTATCGAATCTATTCCTGCCGACCAAGACCTATCACTTTATCAACAAGGGGGCTTTACCGACCTATGTAGAGGTCCTCACGTTCCTAGCACAGGCAAATTAAACGCCTTCAAATTAATGAAGATTGCTGGTGCTTATTGGCGCGGCAACTCAGAAAATGAAATGCTACAACGCATTTACGGTACAGCTTGGGGCGATAAAAAAGAATTACAAGCTTATCTACATAGATTGGAAGAAGCTGAAAAACGCGATCACCGCAAATTAGCTAAGACCCTTGACTTATTTCACAGCCAAGAAGAAGCTCCTGGCATGGTGTTTTGGCATGAAAAAGGTTGGATTATTTATCAACAAGTCGAACAATATATTCGTGAGAAATTACGTGTCAATGGTTATGGCGAAGTTAAAACACCCCAATTAGTAGATCGTAGTTTGTGGGAAAAATCAGGCCATTGGGATAAGTTTGGCGCAATGATCTTCACTACTCACTCAGAAAATCGTGATTACGCAATTAAGCCCATGAATTGCCCATGCCACGTACAAATTTACAATCAAGGTATTAAAAGCTATCGTGACTTACCGATACGCTTAGCTGAATTTGGCTCTTGTCATCGCAACGAACCCTCTGGCACATTACATGGTTTAATGCGAGTCAGAAACTTTGTTCAAGATGATGCTCATATTTTTTGCACAGAAGAACAAATTCAAGGCGAAGTATCCACATTCATTGATATGCTGTTTGCTGTTTATAAAGACTTTGGTTTTGAAGAAGTCATTATCAAACTTTCAACACGCCCTGAAAATAGAGTCGGCGATGATTCTGTATGGGATAAAGCAGAAAACGCTTTAGAATTAGCGCTTAACAATAAAAACCTAAAATGGGATTTACAACCGGGTGAAGGTGCATTTTACGGCCCTAAAATTGAGTTCTCATTAAAAGATTGTATTGGTCGAGTTTGGCAGTGCGGTACTATCCAAGTCGATTTCTCGATGCCAGGTCGCTTAGGTGCAACATTTATTGCCGAAGATGGTTCAAAACAAGCCCCTGTTATGTTGCATAGAGCAATACTGGGTTCACTTGAACGCTTTATCGGTATATTAATAGAACAACACGCAGGAACGTTCCCTGTTTGGCTATCACCTGTGCAAGTTATGGTGCTCGACATAGCCGATCGCCATGCTGAATATGCCTCTGAAATATTCAACGAACTTGAAAAACAAGGCATCAGAGTGAAAATTGACTTGAGAAATGAGAAAATCGGGTTTAAAATCCGCGAGCATTCTATGCAGCGTGTGCCGTATTTAGTCATTATTGGCGATAAAGAATTAGAAGAAAAACGCATTACGGTACGCACGCAAAAAGGTGATGATCTAGGTAGCTTATCAGTTACTGAATTTACCGAACGGTTAAAGCAAGAGATTGCAGATAGAATATAATTATTTTTTGGAGGATTAGGGTATCGCTGCTAAAAAAGATGAAACACGCTTGAATGACTTTATCACCGCAAGACGAGTGAGAGTAACAGGCGCTGAAGGTGAAGCATTAGGAATAATTTCGTTAGATGAGGCAAAACAGATTGCCTATGCTGCAGACTTGGATTTAGTAGAAATATCACCAAACGCGGATCCTCCCGTTTGCAAGATAATGAACTACGGCAAATACCAGTTTGAACTCAACAAAAAACTTCAAATTGCCAAAAAGAAACAAAAACAGATTCAGGTTAAAGAAATTAAGTTTAGACCTGGGACTGATGAAGGCGATTATCAAGTTAAACTACGTAGCTTAATTAAATTCCTTAACGAAGGCGATAAAACAAAGATCACCGTTCGTTACCGTGGCCGAGAAATGGCTCATAGAGAAATCGGCATGGATTTATTAAAACGTATTGAAACAGACCTAGAAGAACTAGCTATAGTCGAACAATTTCCAAAAATGGAAGGTCGTCAAATGATTATGGTTATGTCACCTAAGAAGAAAAAATAAAGGGGACTAACCCTTTCAATTGCTGCCCTAAGTTACAAACATAACTATGGGTAGCTATATCATTCTAAAGAGTTTCTGTATTACAGATGCTCTTAAGTAAGCAGTAAAGGATAAACTGCTAAAGCGTAGCATTCCGCTACAAGTAATTTTTCAGGGCCATGCATTTTGCCTTGTTGGGTTATTTCTCAGGGACTTTTATTTTTATATACTGGAGCAAACAAATGCCAAAGATAAAAACTAACCGTGGAGCCGCTAAGCGTTTTAGACGCACAGGCAATGGCGGTTTTAAATGTGGACAATCACATCGCCGTCATATTTTGACTAAGAAATCCACTAAAAGAAAAAGACAGTTACGTTCACCCGCAACTATTCATCCTTCAGACGTGCGCATGGCTGTACGTATGATGCCATATAGTTAATAACGGAGAACACTAATGCCTAGAGTTAAACGCGGCGTAACAGCCAGAGCAAGACATAAAAAAGTTTTAAAACAAGCCAAAGGTTACTATGGTGCACGCAGTCGAGTTTATCGCGTAGCCAAACAAGCGGTCATCAAAGCAGGTCAATATGCGTACCGCGACCGCAAACAAAGAAAACGTCAATTCCGTGCCTTGTGGATAGTCCGTATCAATGCTGCAGCACGAATATATGGTATATCTTACAGCCGCTTGATCAACGGCTTAACAAAAGCTAATGTTGCAATCGATCGTAAAGTTTTAGCAGATATCGCGGTACGTGATATCGAGTCCTTTGGAAAAATAGCAGAAATTGCTATCGCTAATCAAAGCAAGCCTTAAGCAAGACCTAGTCTTACTTAACTAAAGGATCTTAATCCACCCGTTACTTATAAAGTAACGGGTGGTTCAGGAATAACTACCTGAACTCCCCTTTTTAAATTATTCTTCCCCAACTAAAGCGAGCAGAACATTGTCGGCTATCCTTGAAGAGATTCTCGCGCAGGCATTAAAAGAGCTTGCAACAGTCAGTGATCTAAATGAACTTGATAAAGTTCGTGTTCACTACCTAGGTAAAAAAGGCTTATTTACCTTACAGCTTAAAGAATTAGGCAACCTTGATCCCGAGCAACGACGCTCCGTCGGACAAATAATCAATCAAGCCAAAGAACAACTACAGCAGCAACTAGAAGCGTGTAAAGAGCAACTAGAAAATGCTGCATTAGCCGCTAGACTGGCTAGCGAAAGCATTGATGTAACTTTACCTGGACGCGGCCAATCAGTCGCTGGGTTGCATCCAGTCACTACGACCCTTAGAAGAATTTCAAAAATCTTTGCCAGTGTCGGCTTTAAAGTCGTTGAAGGACCTGAAATCGAAGACGATTATCATAACTTTGAAGCACTTAATATTCCTGCGCATCACCCTGCTCGTGCGATGCATGACACATTTTATTTTGATGCCCATACGGTCTTAAGAACTCATACCTCACCGGTGCAAATCAGAACCATGGAATCTGAACAACCACCATTAAAGGTGATTGCCCCTGGCCGAGTTTATCGTTGTGATTCTGATATTACCCACACACCCATGTTTCATCAAGTTGAGGGTTTTCTAGTTGACACTGATGTGAGCTTTGCCGATCTAAAAGGTGTTATTTACGAATTCCTTAGAGCCTTTTTTGAAAAGGACATACAAGTTCGCTTTAGACCGTCTTATTTCCCTTTTACAGAACCCTCTGCAGAAGTCGATATTGAATGTGTGATGTGCAGCGGAAAAGGCTGTCGCGTTTGTAGCCAAACAGGGTGGCTAGAAGTGATGGGCTGCGGCATGATTCATCCTGCAGTTTTTAAATCAGTTGATATTGATAGTGAACAATACAGCGGCTTTGCCTTCGGTATGGGCGTAGAACGCCTTGCAATGCTGCGCTATGGAATTAACGACTTACGATTATTTTTTGAAAATGATCTTAAATTTTTAGAACAATTTAATTAAGTTTTCGTTACACAGGAACATGTAAATCATGCAAATTAGTTTAGCTTGGTTAAGATCGTATGTTGATCCAGCAATCGATACAGAGGAACTGGTAGAACAATTAACAATGGCCGGCTTAGAAGTCGATTCTGTTGTACCGGCTGCCGCTCAATTTAATGGCGTAGTCATCGGTGAAGTCATTGCTATGGAGCAACATCCTGATGCTGATCGCCTTCGTGTTTGCCAAGTCAATGTGGGCACAGAAGAACCTTTGCAAATCGTCTGTGGCGCTAGCAATGTTCGTATTGGCCTAAAAATACCTGCGGCGCTTTGCGGCGCTGTATTACCTGGCGATTTCAAAATAAAGAAATCCAAACTACGGGGCGTAGAATCATTCGGCATGCTTTGCTCAGAAAAAGAGTTAGGTTTGGCAACGGATGCACATGGCTTAATGGAATTAGCGACTGATGCACCGGTTGGTGTTGATATTCGTGACTATTTGTCTCTGAACGATGTCATTATAGAAGTTGATTTAACTCCAAATAGAGCTGATTGTTTATGCGCAGAAGGTTTAGCGCGTGAAATTGCAGTGCTCAACAAACTGGAATGGACTACCACTGCATTTACCAATATCCCAGTTACTCATCAAAACACACTCACTGTATCGATAGCCGATACCACAGCTTGTCCTCGTTATTTAGGTCGTTTAATAACAGGTATTAATGCTAGCGCTATTACACCTTTATGGATGCAAGAACGATTACGTCGCTCTGGTATTAGAAGCTTAGGTCCATTAGTTGATGTAACTAATTATGTCCTATTAGAGTTGGGTCAACCTTTACATGTATTTGATGCCGACAAATTAAACGGCAATATTAACGTACGCTGGGCGAAGGCAGACGAAAGCTTAAGTTTATTAAATAATCAAGTCATTAGCTTGAATACTGGGTCATTAGTCATCGCCGATGACTCAAAAGCCTTAGCGCTCGCAGGTATTATGGGCGGTAGTGAAACAGCGGTCAGCGATCAAACTCAATCAGTTTTCCTTGAGTGCGCATTTTTCGCACCTCTGGCTATAGCCGGTAAAGCACGTGAATTTGGCTTACATACAGATTCATCACATCGCTTTGAACGCGGTGTCGATGC
>Ga0194037_1001933_pt1 | contig 14341 bp, 15 predicted proteins | sample JunL306m_MetaG_FD_148653 | JGI IMG/M metagenome (GOLD analysis project Ga0194037, IMG submission 148653) | Anoxic zone freshwater microbial communities from boreal shield lake in IISD Experimental Lakes Area, Ontario, Canada - Jun2016-L304-6m | ecosystem: Environmental > Aquatic > Freshwater >...
CCCTTTCAAGATCCTTTCAGGATACCGTTCACCCGAAACCAACAGCTGGCTCCGCGGTTATCATTCCGGCGTTGCAGAGCACAGCATGCACATTGAAGGCAAGGCCGTCGATATCCGAATGGACGAAATCAGCACCCGAGAGCTTCGCTCCGTGGGACTGGCCTTAGCCATGGGCGGCGTGGGTTACTACCCCCGATCAAACTTTGTCCATCTCGATACCGGCAGCATCCGTTACTGGTAAGTCTGATCAGGAGCTCAACCCCTCATGCGGATTGATGAAGAAGGGAACATGGAGTTATCAGCCGAGGAAAACCAACGGCTGATGGACCAACTGGAGATCGCCCCCCAAGATTACGAGGACCCTCCCGTCGAAATTGAATGCATCCTGATGGACGATCAGGCGGCGACGTTCACCGCCCTCAACACCGACACCGGAAAAACCATCGAACTCGTGTTTGACCTCATGGCCGACTAGGCACCGACGCCACCGGCAGATAAGGCGGGCCTTTGGCCAACAGCACCTGAAGGGTTCTATCATGGCCATAGATATCCTCAAAGAAACTGATCCGCCCAGCCTGATCAGCCATCACCGTGGAATAAAGAATAAAAACCGGAATGGGCCTCTTGAGAGGAATCGTCTTCGTTTGATCCCCGTGAGCAAAGGCCTCAATGCGATCTTGCGGCCAGTCCCCATTCTCTTCAAGGACCCATTCGGCGAGCCTTAAGGGGTCCTGAACACGAATACAGCCGTGACTGAAATCCCGCCGATCCCGACTGAAAAGATTCTTTGAAGGCGTACTATGAAGATAGACGTTGTTGGTGTTCGGGAATGAAAACTTAAAAAGACCTAAGGCATTCTCCTCTGAAGGCCTTTGCCGGAGCTTCAGCTGCCCTGCCAGGACCTTCTTAAGGTTGGCCTCATTCGACTCCAAGGCCACGGATTTCAGTGAAAAATCTGGAACGATCTCCATCGAACGCGCCTCCATCCGTTCTGGGTGAAGCAAAAACTCCGGGACCAACTCCTTGACCGCAATGGCTTCGGGGACATTCCAATAGGGCCTAAAGGTCACCATGGTCATATCAGATCGAAAGACCGGGGTCGCGCGCCCATCCATCGCTTCACCAACGACCACGTTCATCATAAGGTCATGCTGCCCTAACCCCTCACCGGCCCGAGCCCCATAAAGCTTAAAGGCGGGGATGTTAACGATCAGGTAATACCCCTTGATGTCGGCAGGAAGCCATCTCAAACGCTCAAGCCCAAGCTCAATCTGCTTCAAGCGATCAGCAATGGGGGTCGAAAGCCGCTTGAGGGTCGCTTGCCCTATAACCCCATCATCTAAGATCCCATGACGCATCTGAAAGGCCTTAACCGCTCCCGCCAACACTGGATCATAAAGTTCAGCACGTTGATCCTTTACCGTGAAGGAAGGAAGGTCACCGAGCGCGGTCAACAGTTTCCTGAGCGCAGGGACATCTTGGTGCTGCATCCCGGGGCGAAAGAGGAGCGGAAAGCCAAAGCGCGGACGGGGTAACTCCCTCGCCAAGAGCCGATAGCGCTTCAGCGCCTCCTTCAATGGTTTATAAATAGGAAAATTGGGCTCAAGCTCCATCACCACCTTCCGGGGACTCTCCCCCAAAAAAATGCGCCGGAGCTCGAAGGCCCCATCGATCCGTCGTGGCTCAATATTGAAACCCACGGCCCGCGGCTGGACATGACCCACCGAGACATGCCGAAGAAATCGAAGACTTGAAACCGTGAGAACAAGATCAAAACGGGAGGCCTCCTGGACGGCTAATGGGCCTTGAGAGAACATCCGCAGGCGATCCTGAAGGAAGGGCAGATCATAATCCTCCCGCCGAAGTCCGAGATCTTCCGATCTTCCCAGCATCTCCACCATCGACGTTGCTTGAGCTGAGGGCCGTCCGTCACGAAGCCACACCGGCTGAGGTGAAGCGGCGCTATAGATCGACGCCAAAGGCTTGGCCACGTCCAGCAGGGACTCATAGCGGAGTCCGGGGATCCGGCCCAACGTCAGCCACTTCGAGAACTCCGCCTGAAACCCCGTCTCAGCCGCCAGCAACGAGCCGTTGACCCACACGCACAAAAACAATAAAAAAAACGATCGGCCAACCATAGAACGATGCCACCACCTTGACGAACACGGGGCCTTTCAGCCATAAAATCCAGCACAAGCCCAGTATAGCCACCCAAAGCGCCGGCATTAACCAAGGACTTTACTAGGGATTTAAATAGGACTAAAATGGTCCCCAATAAACGAGGCCATCATGCTCCGGATCAGTAAACTCAGCGACTACGCCATTATTATTCTTGGCCACATGGCCAAAGCACCGGCCGAAACCTTTGCCGCTAATGACCTTTCAGCGTCCGCCGGGATCGCGAGTCCGACGGTCAGCAAGGTGCTTAAGGCGCTGGTCCGGGCTCAGGTGGTTCGATCAACTCGAGGCGCCAAAGGGGGCTACCAACTCGCCAAGACACCCGAAAAGACCTCCATCGCGAACATCATTGCAGCGCTTGAGGGACCGATCGCCCTCACCGAATGCAGCATTGACCTTAACCACTGTGAGCAGGCGTCCTCCTGCAATGTCCGCGGCAATTGGTCCGTCATCAATCGCGCCATTCATACCGCCCTCGAGGCCGTTACCCTGGCCGATATGGCGTTCACTCCCCCCACGGGATCCGATGGACTGCATATTCCCGTCAAAGACATCACCTTTCAGCCAAGACGTAACCCGGAGCCATGACGATGTCCGCATCCCAAGAACAAATCGACAACCTGATCCACAAGGAATACAAACCCGGGTTTGTCACCGACCTTGAAGCGGACACCTTGCCTCCGGGGTTAAATGAGGAGGTCATCCGCGCCATCTCTCAGCGTAAGAACGAACCACCCTTTATGCTGGCCTGGCGCCTCAAGGCCTATGAGCAATGGCTGACGATGAGCGAACCCGATTGGGCCTATCTGGATTATCAGGCTATCGATTACAACAGCATCAGTTACTATTCAGCACCCAAGGTCAAAGAGGCCCCCAAAAGCCTCGACGAGGTCGACCCCAAGCTGATCGAAACCTATAAAAAACTAGGGATCCCTCTCCATGAACAGGAACGATTGGCTGGGGTCGCCGTCGATGCCGTCTTTGACAGCGTCTCGGTCGCAACCACCTTCAAGCACAAGCTGAAAGAGGCTGGGGTCATTTTTTGTTCATTCTCAGAAGCCGTCCATACCCACCCTGAGTTGATCCAACAGTACCTTGGATCCGTGGTCCCGCCGTCTGACAATTTCTTTGCAGCCCTCAATGCCGCTGTTTTTTCCGATGGATCCTTTGTTTTCATTCCAAAGGGCGTTCGCTGCCCCATGGAGCTATCCACCTACTTTAGAATCAATGCCGCCAACACCGGGCAGTTCGAGCGAACCCTCATCATCGCCGAAGACTATAGCCACGTCAGCTACCTCGAGGGCTGCACGGCCCCCATGCGGGATGAAAACCAATTGCATGCCGCCGTGGTCGAACTGATCGCCCTCGATCATGCCGAGATCAAATACTCCACCGTTCAGAATTGGTATCCCGGTGACGAGGAAGGTCGCGGCGGTATCTTCAATTTTGTGACCAAGCGGGGTGACTGCAGAGGCCGCCACGCCAAAATTTCATGGACCCAGGTGGAAACCGGCTCCGCGATCACCTGGAAATACCCAAGCTGTATCCTCCGAGGCGATCACTCGATAGGCGAGTTCTATTCAGTGGCCGTCTCCAATCATCGTCAGCAGGCGGATACTGGGACCAAGATGATTCATATCGGAAAAAACACCAAGAGCACCATCATCTCCAAGGGCATTTCGGCGGGCCGCGCTGAAAACACCTACCGAGGACAGGTCAAGATCCTTCCTGGCGCTCTGAATGCGCGCAACTACACCCAGTGTGACTCGCTCCTCATCGGCCCAAAATGCGGTGCCCACACCTTTCCCTACATTGAGATCAAGGAACCCACGGCACGGCTTGAACATGAAGCCACCACCGCGAAGATCAGTGAGGATCAACTGTTTTTTTGCCAGCAACGCGGCCTTTCAGCCGAAGATGCGGTCTCCATGATCGTCAACGGCTTCTGTAAGCAAGTCTTCAAGGAGCTCCCTATGGAATTTGCCGTTGAAGCCCAGGCCCTATTGGGTATCAGCCTCGAAGGCAGCGTAGGCTAATCCCAACAATCAAACCACTCCATCGAATGAATACCATGCTAAGCATTCAACACCTTGAAGCCAGAGCCGGCGAGCAGGCCATCCTTAACGGCATCAGCCTTGAGATTAAACCCGGCGAGGTCCACGCCATCATGGGCCCAAACGGATCCGGCAAGAGCACCCTCTCCAACATTCTGGCAGGACGCGAAGGCTATGAAGTCACCCATGGCTCGGTGACTTACGAGGGCAAAGATCTTTTGGCCATGAAACCTGAAGAAAGGGCTCGCGAAGGGATTTTCCTCGCCTTTCAGTACCCGGTTGAAATTCCGGGGGTCAGCAATATTTACTTGCTCAAAGCTGCGCTTAACGCCATTCGCAAGCACCATGGCCAAACCGAGGTTGACGCCATGGATTTCCTCCAACTCGTGAAATCGAAGATTAAAAGCCTAAACCTCGATGAACAGTTCCTTTACAGAGGCGTTAACGAGGGGTTTTCAGGGGGCGAAAAAAAGCGTAACGAAATCCTTCAAATGGCCATTCTTGAACCCAGGCTGTGCATTCTGGATGAAACCGACTCCGGCCTTGATATCGATGCGCTGAAGATTGTTGCAGACGGCGTCAATGCCCTTCGCTCGCCCACGCGCTCGTTTATTATGGTGACGCATTATCAGCGACTGCTCAGCTACATCAAGCCCGATGTCGTCCACGTTCTGGCTCAGGGCCGCATCGTAAAGTCCGGGGGCCCTGAACTCGCGCTGGAACTGGAAGCGCGGGGCTACGGCTGGATCGACGCCAGCCTGAACCACTGAGGACTAGGACACATGGACTCCGTGGAACACTACCAGGCTTTTTTTAAGACGGTCGAAGGAACGCCATTGCCTTGGCTTGAGACGCTGAGGGCCCCTTCGCGCGAACGGTTTATCGCGCACGGATTTCCCGACACCCGGGAGGAGGCATGGCGCTACACACCCCTTCGATCCCTCGAAAGAGCCCGCTTCACACCCTCAAAAGAGGTCCACGCGATTCCATCAGAACCGTTGGACCTCGACCTCATGAGGGACGCCTACCAGGTCGTCTTCGTCGATGGTCATTTTTCTGAAGCAGCCTCTTGCCTTGAGGGTCTCCCAAAGGAGGTCTACCTCAAGCCACTGAGCCTTGCCCTTAAGGCGCCTGGGGAACACCTCGCGGGTCTGTTTGAAAACACCGAGACGGCCTCTTGCCACCGGCTTGAAGATTTCAACAGGGCCCTCTTTAGTGAGGGTCTGTGTCTCGACATTCAGCCAAACTATCACCTTGAAAAACCCATTGTCGTTCTCCACCTCGCCCAGCAGGCCCATGGGCTCAACACCCTCCAGCACCGCCTCCGAATCGCCCCGGGTGCACACGCCCATTTGATCGAAGTGTTCATAGGTCACGACGATAGCCCCTCACTAACCACCAGCATGACCTATGCAGAGGTTGCTGAAAACAGCTCCCTAAGGCATGTCAAACTCCAGCGGGAGGGCAAAGCCAGCCATCATTACAGCGGCCTTCGACTTCAGCTTAAACGGTCGGGACGCTACCGAGGGCATCTCTCAAGCCTCGGCGCCCTTTGGTCTAGAACTGAAATTCACGCCCGACTTGGGTCCTCAGCCGAGTGCGAGCTTGAGGGGCTTTTACTGGCCTCGGGACGCCAACACCAAGACGTCGAGACCCGCCTCGATCATTGCGGCACGGAGGCCTTAAGCCGGCAGACCTTTAGAGGGATTGCGCACGAACGCGGCAGAGGGGTCTTCACTGGACGTATCGTGGTCGCCCCGGGCGCTGACAAGACCGATGCCGGGATGAGCCTTCGAAATCTTCTCCTATCCAGTGAGGCAGAGATCGATGCCAGACCGCAACTTGAGATCCATGCTGACGATGTTAAATGTTCCCACGGAGTCACTGTAGGCCAACTCGATGAGGAAGCGGTTTTCACCCTCCAGTCGCGCGGTATCAGCGAAGCTGAAGCCCGCCATATGTTGACCTTTGCTTTTGCCAATGAACTGATCGAACGGATCGATCCCGCTTCGGCGAGAGCGTCGATCCGTGACGCCTTGAAGGCCAGCTTGCCCGGCTCAGACTTTGGAAGTGAACCCTGATGCATCCTCACCCCACGACGCTTGATCTTGAAGCGATTCGCCAGCAGTTCCCCATCCTCGCTGAGCGCATTAACGGCCATCCTCTGGTCTATCTTGATAATGCCGCCTCGACCCAGAAACCCCTCTGCGTCATTGACCGCCTGAGTGAGGTCTACCGCGTGGATTATGCGAACGTCCATCGCGGCGTTCACACGCTCAGCCAGCGCTGCACCGATCTTTTCGAGGAGGCTCGAGAGAAAGTCAGGCGATTCATCAATGCCCGCCACACCCATGAGGTGATTTTTGTGCGCGGCACCACGGAGGCCATCAATCTCGTGGCCCAAAGCTATGGCCGCTCAAAACTCATGCCGGGCGATGAAATCCTCATCTCTGCCATGGAGCACCACTCCAACATCGTCCCCTGGCAAATGCTGGCGCTTCAGACCGGCGCCGTGCTTAAAGTGGCCCCCATCTCCCTCGAGGGCACGTTACTGATGGCGGAGTTTGAGGGCCTCCTCTCAGAAAAGACACGCCTCGTCTCCATCACTCACATGTCGAACGCGCTCGGGACCATTAATCCTGTCAAGGACATCATCCGCCTTGCCCATGCGCGCGACATTCCGGTCATGCTCGATGGCGCGCAATCGGCCCCCCATTTGCCGATGGATGTGAGAGATCTTGACTGTGATTTCTTTGCCTTTTCGGGCCACAAACTCTACGGGCCATCAGGGATTGGGGTTCTTTACGGCAAGGAAAGCCTCCTTGAAGCCATGCCGCCTTACCAGGGTGGCGGCGACATGATTCGTCGAGTGACCTTCGAAGAAACCGAATTCAACGAGCTCCCCTACAAATTCGAGGCAGGAACGCCTAATATCGCCGATACCATCGCGCTTGGGGCCGCCATTGATTTTGTCGAGGCGATCGGTATGGCAGCCATTGCCGATCACGAAGAACAACTCCTCACCTACGCGACCTCAAAGGCGCTTGAAATCGAGGGACTCCGCCTCATCGGCAGCGCGCCCCAAAAGGGCGCTATTTTGTCGTTCACGCTCGAGGACATTCATCCCCATGACATCGGCACCCTGTTAGACCAACTCGGCATTGCCATTCGGGCTGGTCATCACTGCGCGATGCCGGTGATGGACTTCTTCGGGCTCCCGGCCACCGCGCGGGCGTCCTTCGCCCTGTACAATACCTTCGACGAAGTCGACACCCTGATGGACGGCATCCGTCAGGTCATCAAACTCTTCAAATAACTCAACTCATCACATGCTGGACCAGATCAGAGACCTCTATCAGGAAGTGGTCTTCGACCATAACCGAAACCCCCGTAACTTTAGGGTCATGACCGATGCCAATCGGACCATCCAAGGCTTCAATCCGCTGTGCGGAGATCGCATCACCCTTTACGCCAAGGTCAAAGATGGCCTGATCGAAGACATCAGCTTTCAAGGGGCAGGCTGCGCTATTTCGACCGCCTCCGCGTCGTTAATGACCGAAATGGTCAAAGGCCAAAGCGAAGCTGAAGCAGAAAAACTCTTTGAAACCTTTCACCGAATGACGACGGGAAAGAGCGGGGACGACATCAACCTTGAAGACATCGGCAAATTAGCCGTTCTTTCGGGCGTCAGGGCCTATCCGGCCCGCGTCAAATGCGCCACCCTGGCCTGGCATTCTTTGCAGGCAGCCCTCAAGGATGAGGGTCATTCCATCAGCACCGAATAAACGCTTCGAAGGAGTAGGGTCATGTCTGATTGGCTATTAGTTGGTCCTGAATCACTGCTCGCTGAAGGCGAACATATGACCCTCGAGGTGGCGGGCGATGAGGTCGCTCTTTTTAGGACCGATGGCACCGTCTATGCCATTGCCGATGTCTGCTCCCACGACGGCGCCGAGATTGCCAGCGGCCGCATCGAAGCCGGAGCCATCGTCTGCCCCCGCCACGGCGCGAAATTTTGCCTTGCAACGGGCAAAGCGCTCTGCGCTCCGGCTTATACCGACATCGCCGCCTATGAGGTTCGGATCGTCGATGGCCATATTGAAGTCGCAACCACCCCCAAGCCTTAGGGATCAAGCCTCTCAGCGATCTTAGATCAAGGCTTAGAGGACAGGGGGCCGGGATCGGAGGTATAATTCGCTGTTTTCCGGGCAGGATCCCTCATGCGCGAACTCAACCCCCTTTACAACCAGATCAAAGACCTCAAGGGCCGACAAGAGTCCCTTAGGGGGTATCTTTGACTTCGAGGACAAACAGGAACGACTGACCGAAGTCCTTCGGGAACTTGAGGATCCCAAAATCTGGAATGATCCTGAACGGGCCCAAACCCTCGGCAAGGAGCGAACCCAACTCGAAGCGGTGGTCAATAACCTGATCAAGATGGATCGGGGTATTAAGGAGGCTGCAGAACTTCTGGAATTGGCCGTCGCGGAGGAGGACGAAGACAGCGTTGATCTGGTCGCTCTTGACCTTGAAGGTTTTGAAAAAATTATCGCAGAACTTGAATTTCGCCGGATGTTTTCGGGTGAGATGGACCACTGCAACGCTTTCCTCGACGTTCAAGCAGGATCCGGGGGCACTGAAGCTCAAGACTGGGCAGCCATGATAGAGCGGATGTACCTCCGATGGGGCGAACGCCGCGGCTTCAAAACTGAACTCGTCGAAGAGTCCACTGGCGATGTTGCCGGCATCAAAAGCGCTACCATTCGCTTTGAAGGCGAATACGCCTATGGCTGGCTCAGAACAGAAACCGGCGTCCATCGACTGGTTAGGAAATCCCCGTTTGATTCCGGCAACCGGCGACATACTTCGTTTTCATCCGTGTTCGTTTCGCCCGAAGTCGATGACAACATCGACATCGATATCAACCCCGCCGATCTGAGGACCGATGTCTACCGCGCCAGCGGTGCCGGGGGGCAGCACGTTAACCGCACCGAATCGGCTGTGCGCATCACCCATCTTCCCTCAGGTGTGGTGGTTCAATGCCAAAGCCAGCGCTCACAGCATGCCAACCGCGACACGTGTATGAAGCAGCTGCGCGCCAAACTCTATGAGCTTGAGATTCAAAAACGTAATACCGAAAAACAGAAGTTGGAAGACTCCAAGTCGGATATCGGCTGGGGCAGTCAGATCCGCTCCTACGTCCTTGATCAATCGCGCATCAAGGATCTTAGAACCCAAGTGGAGACCAGTAACCCGCAGCCCGTCCTTGATGGCGATCTGGATCTCTTTATCGAAGCCAGCCTGAAGAGCGGTTTATAAACCATGAACGACCAGCAAGACGAAAATAAGCTGATTAGCCAGCGCCGGGAAAAACTGAACGCCCTAAGACAGAGTGGCGCCACCGCCTTCCCAAATGACTTTCGCCGACATCATCTGGCGGAGCCTTTACTGTCTGAATTTCAAGACCTTGCCGCAGAGGACCTCGAATCCAGAGCCATCAAGGTCTCGTTGGCCGGACGCATGATGACCCGCCGGGTGATGGGGAAAGCCGCCTTTGCTCATCTCCAAGACATGTCAGGGCAGATCCAGCTGTTCCTGCAGCGAGACCATCTGCCCGAGGGCGTCTACGACGCCTTCAAGGGCTTGGACATCGGCGATATTATCGGCGTTGAGGGCACCCTCTTTATGACCAAAACCGGCGAGCTCTCGGTCAAAGCCAGCAGCCTTCGCCTGTTAACCAAATCCCTAAGACCTCTCCCTGAAAAGTTTCATGGTCTAACAGATGCCGAAACCTGCTATCGGCAACGCTATCTCGATCTCATCATGAATCAGGATTCTCGTCGCGTCTTTCTGCTTCGAAGCGCCATCGTGCGCCATATTCGTGAATTCCTGACCCAGCGTGATTTCCTCGAAGTCGAAACGCCGATGATGCAAGTGATCCCAGGAGGCGCCCGCGCGAAGCCTTTCATCACCCACCATAATGCGCTCGATATGGATCTCTACCTGCGCATTGCGCCTGAGCTCTATCTGAAACGTCTTGTGGTCGGTGGGTTTGAGCGCGTTTTTGAAATCAATCGAAGCTTTAGGAACGAAGGCCTCTCAACGCGCCATAACCCAGAATTCACGATGATCGAGTTCTACCAAGCCTATGCCGATTATCGCGACCTGATGGACCTGACCGAGGCCTTGATGCGAAGTCTCGCAGAAACATTGCTAGGAACGACCCAGATCCACTATCAGGGCTCCGACTTTGATCTTCAACAACCCTTCAGACGAATGACCTTGCTTGAATCGATCACCCATTACAACCCGGAGATCACCGCCGATCTCCTCGCAGCACGCGACAGTGCGTCGGACATCGCCCATCGACTGGGACTCAAGGTGGCAGCGAGCGATGGACTTGGAAAAATTCAGACAGACATCTTTGAGAAGACAGTCGAGGACCAACTGATCGAACCGACGTTCATCACCGCCTATCCCGCCGAGGTATCCCCTTTGGCACGACGAAACGATGAAAATCCCTTCATTACTGACCGCTTTGAATTCTTTATCGGCGGCCGCGAGTTGGCCAATGGATTCTCAGAGCTGAACGATCCTGAAGATCAAGCCGAACGTTTCCGCCAGCAGGTTCTCGACAAAGATCAAGGGGACGAGGAAGCGATGCATTACGATGGCGATTATATTCGCGCGCTGGAGCATGGGATGGCACCCACCGCAGGGGAAGGCATCGGCATTGATCGTCTGGTGATGTTCTTCACCGACGCCCCCTCCATCCGCGATGTGATCTTATTTCCGCAGATGCGGCGTGAAGCCTGAAGACCTATGGACCGCGCTACCCGAAGGCACGGTCCATAGGCTTTGTATGAGCCCATCCATCAATGAGGCTTTGTAGCGGCACTCTCTAAGGGAAGCAAGGGGACACCGTAGTCTTTCAAAATCGCCTCGATCTCAGCGCCCTTCTTCTCAATCAGATCGTCAAGGACCTTCTTACGCTCCTTATCGGGGATTCGAACCCCCATAGACATCGCAAAATCAAAACGAAGCCCAGGCTCTGAGATCATCGGAATCACCTCGAACATCCCGGGTTTCTCCTTGGAAAGGTAGGCGGCCATGGGCCCCCAAAGAATCACCATATCCAATTTCTTATCGGTGAAATCTCGAAGCAGAACCTGAGCCGCATTCTCGCTGGTATCACCCGTCATGGTCTGATAAGGAATGCCTTGAGTCATCAGTCCATGATTCAATAGCCACGTGGTCCCAGGAGCCCCGTCGAACATCGCAATCCGAAGTTTGCTGCGGACATCTTGCGGCAATCGATCAAGATCATTGGGTGCCTTCACGGCATCCAATGCCCCCCCCTTCACGAGAACCAGAACATAGGTGGAACGATAATAAGGACGGGTCGTTGCGGCTATTTCAAAGCCATCAGGAACCCCCATCACCACATCACACTTATAGCTCTCAGAATCTGGGAGTTTGGCTTTCAGGGTGTTTCGAATAAAACCAAGGCGCTGAGGAAACCAGGTGTATTCCAATTTCTGCCCTAGCGCATCGGCGATAAGGTTGGCGATCTTGTTTTCATATCCCTTGCCATTCTCGAGCGACAGCGGCGGATTGTTGGGATCCGCACAGACCTTGAACACCCCGCCATCGGCATGGACAAGCCCTGTCATCAATAAAAAAAATCCGGCCATCACCGTGAAGCGTAAGACGTGCATCATTGTCCCCATCGTTCATTCATTAAAAACCATCAAGATCCAGGCGCCCATTTGGAGACTCACCTAGCGCTCATAGTTCCTTTGAGGCGCGGAACCGATGGCAATAAAAAACCCTGGCCGCCTAAACCGCCAGGGTTTTTTTAAGGGTGATGACGCGGGTTTTAAAAAAACCCGCCGGTCTACTCTTAGTTAGGCAGAGCAAACACCGTAAACACGCCACCCAGCTTGGTGTGTGCGCCGAGGCTCTTGTAAGCGCCTACAGCACCCAGACCTTCACTGTCGCCCTCAAGGCCAGCCGCCATGCCAACGCCTGCCCAGCCACCGATGCCAGAGAGGACACCGAGGTACTGCTTGCCGTTATACATCCAAGTGCTGACGTTGCCGATGATCCCTGAAGGGGTCTTGAACCTATAAAGTTCAGCACCGGTATTGGCATCACGCACCTTGAGGTAACCCTCAAGCGTCCCATACACCACCAAATCGCTGGCAGTGGAGAGCATGCCGCTCCAAAGCGAGAAAGGCTCGTCAATTTGCCATGCGATCTTACCGGTGGTCGGATCCCACGCAGTGAAAGAACCCATGTGAAGCTTTTCTTCCTTGTCACCGGTCTTGACGTTGGTTTTCGCTGGATAAATATTCAGCGTTGCACCGACATAAGGCTGGCCCGCGGTGTACTCAACCTGGAAGGGCTCATAGTCCATACAGGTATGGTTACCTGGGATGTAGATGAGCTTGGTCTTTGGTGAAAAGGTCACCGGTGGCTCATTCTTAGCACCCATCGCTGAAGGACAGATGCCCTTCTGGTTATGGTCTTCACCACCTGATTGCGTCGAGTACTGACTGACGACCTGAGGCCGACCCGTCTTGGGATCAACGTGAGTGGCCCAATTCACCATCTTGTCGAACTTTTCAGCCACCAACAGCTCGCCGGTCAGACGATCGAGGGTGTAGCCGAATCCGTTACGATCGAAGTGGGTCAGAAGCTTTGCGTGCTCCTTGCCATCCTTGTCCTTCATCGGAAGGTCGATCAACGTCATTTCGTTGATACCGTCATAATCCCATTCATCGTGCGGTGTCATCTGGTAAACCCACTTCGCAGCACCGGTATCCGCATCACGAGCCCATATGGTCATCGACCACTTGTTATCGCCTGGACGCTGGACGGGGTTCCACGTTGAAGGATTGCCTGAACCGTAGTAAATCAGGTTGGTCTCCTTGTCGTAGCTGGTCCATCCCCACGTGGTGCCACCACCGATCTTCCACTGGTCACCCTGCCAGGACTTCAAAGAAGAATCCTTACCGACCGCGGCCATCTTGCCGTCAGTCCAGGTCATGGTCTTGTCTGGATCGATCTTCATGTCGGCATCAGGACCCAAGCTGTAAGCCTTCCAAGCGAGGCTACCGTCCTTGACGTTGTAAGCGGCCATAAAGCCACGAACACCGAACTCACCGCCTGAAATACCGATCATCACCTTGTCCTTGACGATGACGGGTGCGCTGGTGTTGGTCATACCCGCCTTTGGATCACCATTCTTGACTTTCCAGACGAGCTTGCCGGTCTTCGCATCAAGTGCGATCAGCGTGGCATCACCCTGGGCCAAGAAGATTTTGCCATCGCCGTAACCAAGACCCCGGTTAACCACGTCACAACACATCACACCAATGACCTGGGTTGGATCCGTTCCCTTGTCAGGGGCGTAGTTGTATTCCCAAACAACACTGTGGGTGTCCTGGCTCAGCGCATAAATCTTGTGCGGGAAGCCGGTATGGATGTAGATCAGTCCGTTGACGACCAAGGGACCCCCCTCATGACCGCGCAGAGCGCCGGTTGAGAACGTCCAGATCGGCTGGATGGTCTTGGCATTGTCCTTGTTGATCTGAGTGAGCGTGCTGAAACGGCTACCAAAATAATCCCCACCCCACGTCGCCCAGTTGGCTGGATCATGAGACAGCTTTTCTACCTCGGCATTCGCAGAAACTACAGCTGGAGCCAATATGGCACACGCTACAGTCGTCGACAGCAGCAAACTCTTCAAAGAGTTCTTCATCGTTTGTCCTCCTCAATATAAGGCAAAATACGTTTGCAAACGCTTATTTACACCTAAGCTTAACGTGCCGCGGTTTTTTTCGGTACTCAATTTCTTTATAAAAACCGGGATAAATCCCGAGGCGACCGTCTGGGTGCGTAACTTGAAGGATTTCAGGGCAAAAGTCAACGGCCACAGTCCAAGCCAGAAACTTTATCTCCAAAGCCCATGTTGCGATCGATCCCTAAGAGATCTCTCTCTCACGACCCATGGATGGTCCTTTTTGGATTGCTTTAATCTCTCCTGGAACAGAAAATGCGTCCTCTACCCCCTTGAGCATCTTTGACACACCCACCCCGATGTC
>Ga0194037_1001934_pt1 | contig 14341 bp, 11 predicted proteins | sample JunL306m_MetaG_FD_148653 | JGI IMG/M metagenome (GOLD analysis project Ga0194037, IMG submission 148653) | Anoxic zone freshwater microbial communities from boreal shield lake in IISD Experimental Lakes Area, Ontario, Canada - Jun2016-L304-6m | ecosystem: Environmental > Aquatic > Freshwater >...
TCATCGTTCTGGTCAATGACGGCGCCCGGTTCCTGCTGGTCCGCAAAATGGAGTGGAGCAGCGGTCGCTTCAGCCTTGTTGCCGGTTCCTCGATTTCGGAGAATCGCTGGAGGAGTGCGTGCGGCGAGAGGTACGGGAAGAGGCGGGGGTCGAGGTGACCGACATCCGGTACGTGGGGAGCCAGAACTGGCCCTTTCCGAGCCAACAGATGATCGGCTTCGTGGCCGACTACGCCGGCGGCGAGGCCAGGGGGGACGGAGTGGAGATCGCCGAGGCCCGGTGGTTCACCGCCGAGACCCTGCCCCGCTATCCCGGGAGCATCCGGAGCATTTCCCGCTGGATATTTAGCAACCATGCAACACGGAGATGAAATGTATCGATACCTTGAACAACTGGCAGGCAAGATTCTTTCGGCCTCTATGATCGCCTGTTCCAGTTTGCTCTCGCCTCCGCTGATGACGTCGGTCTCGTTGAGGGCAGTGGAGAGCCAGGTCCCGTCCTTCACCTCTCCCCACCGGACATTGCCGCCGAAGCGGACATTGGCGTTATGGGAATGAGTGCAGGTACCGCAACCGATGGCGCTGTGCATAAGAACCACGTTGTCGGGCAAGGTGTTGAGCATGGCCAAGGCCGGCAGGAGCAGGCAGATGGAACCCTGGGTGAAGGAGCGCTCGCCGTCATCCTTCAGGCACGATTTCTTTCCTGAGCCTCCCAGTTCGCGGACACTCCCACCATGGGCGATGCACGCCTTGAGACGGTCCTCCCGCCGGGGGGCCACTTTCAGATCGATGTAGCTCATATTCGTATAGTACCTCCGTATTCTTGATGACTCAGTTTCGCCACCGCAGCAACCGTTGTTCCACCCGTTCAGTGCCCCAGGTAATCGCTGTCACCACAATGCCGATGAAAATAATACCAACGATAACCCGCTGATAGTCGGCGAAGTCTGCAAAGTTCTTAACGTACCAGCCGATGCCGGAATTGGCGCCGATGAGTTCCGCCGCGGCCAACAGGACAAAGGAGAAGACCAGCGCCAGGGTTGATCCGGTACAGATGGAGGGCATGGCCCCCGGCAGGACCACCCGCCAGAGCAGAGTTCGTTCTTTCAGATTGAGCACCCGGGCCGAATCCAGTAACCCCTTGAGGATATTGAAGACCCCCTGGACGGTGTTGATGAAGATCGGCCAGAAGGCCAGGCGGACCGCCCCGATGGTGGCCCCTTTGTAGTTCTTCAGTTCCTTGAAGCGCTCGACCTTTTCAGGCTTGGCGATGAGACCGTGACCTTCACCCATCTGACCGCCGAAGATGGTGAAGTCCGCCCCCTTGGCGATGAAGGCCAGCGGCGCCGAGGTGCCGAAAGAGCCCACATCGAGTTTGCCGGCCTTGACGGCGCTGAGCCCCTCACCGGAATTGGTGAAGCGGGCCAGTTCCACATCCAGCCCTTCCTGTTGAAAAAATCCTTTCTCCTTGGCCACGAAATAGAGCAGGTGCCCGGATGTGGGGAGGTAGCCGGCCTTGAGTTTCTTCAGTTCGGCGGAGTGGCCGATAGCGGCGGTAAACAGTGTCGTCAGAAGCAGAAAGATGGACAGTCGTTGCATGGTGTGTTCTCCTCTCGGTTGTTGTTCCGGCAAATAAAAAAGAGGCCATGAAGTACACCGGCAAATCGGTGCGCCTCATAGCCTCCAGTGTTTCTGGTCAGCTACAAATGGTGTTGGCTACTCTTCTTCCTGGACAAGGCCATCCGGAAGTTTCTGCATGCTACCAGTTAGCCTTCAACGTCCGGGCCATCTCGACAGTGCGTCGTGCAGCAAGCGCACCTTTCAAGCCCTTTTTCCAAGCCCTGTTCAATTCCTTGCTCTTTCATGATGTCAAGCTCCTCGGCCGCGGAACTCCCGGCGGATATAGACCCATTCATCCAGCGTGTCATGGGCGTGGTCGTCTAATTCATTCACCTTAAGGATGTAAATTTCCCCGCCGCAAGCGGCGGGGAATTGTACCCTCAGAGATTAAGTAAAAATGTCGGCTACTTATTACTGACTTTTATCGTCGCGGATGTAGTCGCTTTATTTACGGTCTGGGTCAGATTAACCGTGGGCGTCGTGGCTTGGCCATAGGTGTTATCCCCCCAGGCCACCGCCGTGCCGTCTTCCTTCAACGCCATCGTGTGAAAGCCTCCAGCGGCGATAGCCGTCACCCCGGTCAGTCCCGCCGGAGTCGTGGCTTGGCCATAATCATTCCTTCCCCATGCCACCACCGTGCCGTCACCCTTCAACGCCACGGTGTGATACGACCCGGAGGCGATGCCCTTGATGCCGGATAGCAGGGATGAGGTGGAGCCATTGTAATTCCCATCTCTGGAGTAGACCGCGGTAATGGTATGAGCGCCGACATCGAGGGTCGAGGTTGTGTAGATCGCGACACCGCCGGAGGTGGTGACGGTCTTTAATTCTGTTGTTTCGTCCTTGAAGATGACTGTGCCGGTGGCTGTATTTGACGATACCGACGCGGTAAAGGTGACCGAAGCGCCATGTGTTGAGGGATTACTACTGGATTTTATCGTTGTAGTCGTGGTCGCTTTGTTCACCGTCTGAGTCAGAGGGGATGACGTGGAGCTGTTGTAGTTGCCGTCACCGGAGTAAACCGCCGAAATGGTGTGACTGACAGCGCTGAGGGCCGAAGTGGTGTAAGTCGCGGCCCCACCGGAAAGACTGATCGTCGCTAGTGCAATTGTTCCATCCTTGAAGGTGACTTTGCCGGTGGCCGTTTGCGGTAACACGTTGGCCGTGAAGGTCACGGGCGATCCAAAAGTCGAGGGATTGGGGCTGGAGCTTAACGCCGTGCTCGTGACACCCACGGTTTCTGTCCCGGCGGGAGAAAGGAAGATAAAGGTTTCAGCGTTCCGGGGCGCGATGAAGTTCGCGGTAAAGATTCCATCACCGACAGCTTGATCGGGTGCCACACCGTCGTCGCTGAGCATGATGACTTCGCCCCCTGACAGTTTTACGGTCACCGGTCCAGGGATTGCCGCAATTGATGCTCAGCGCCGACAGGGTGTACTGAGTCCCAGCGGTGATGGCCATGGGATACCGGATGGCAGCCAAAACTCTGCTGTCGGTGCAGGTCAGTGCATGGTAGGCGTTGATCCGCTTACCGATGAGGGTCTTGGCGGTCAGGGAAGGGACGTTGTCGCCGGTGGATAGAAGCAAATTTCTGATGTTTCGCCAGTCGGCGGATGGTGTCTGAGCCTTGATGAGGCCGGCCAAGCCGGTAACGTGGGGTGTAGCCATGGAGGTACCCTGGAGACTTGCATATCTTCCATTCATGTAAGTGCTATAGATATTGACACCTGGAGCGCCGATATCGACAGACCTCCGACCATAATTGGAAAAGTATGCCAAGAGGTCGTTGGAGTCCGTTGCCGCCACGGCCACGATGTTGGGAAGATCGTAGCCGGAAGGGTAGGAAGCAGAGGTGTCGTTGCTGGCGCCATTGTTCCCCGCCGCGGCGATAAACAGAATATCTCTCTGAGCGTTGATAGCGTCGTAGAGTCCCTGGGAATAACTTCCTCCCCCCCAACTATTATTAGTGGCGACCAGGTTTACTCCGGATTCCTTTACCTTCCTGAAGTAATCCAGACAGGTTATGGCATCTGAGGTATAACCGGATCCATTATTGTTAATAAATTTGCAGGCAATTAATTGGACGTTCCAGTTTACTCCCGTCATGCCGATGCCGTTGTTCCCCACCCCCCCCGATAGTGCCGGCCACATGGCTGCCGTGACCATTATCGTCTTTCGGATCATAGGTACCGGTGATGGCGTTATACCCATTGGCCGGATATATCCCGTTTCCCGGCCACATGTTGTCCTTCAAGTCGGGATGCGTATAGTCAATGCCGGTATCGATGATACCGATGGCAACGCTCCGATTGCCGATGTTATTGTCCCATGCCGCCGGGGCGCTGATCTTGTCCATGCCCCAGAGATTTCCAATGGAAGGATCGTTGGGGACTACCATGGTATGTAAGATATAGTTAGGCTCGGCATACAACACAGTAGGATCAGCCTCGAATGACTCGATTGCTTGCTGAACGGTCTGCCCTGACGCAATTTTGACATGTTCGAGTCCATATGCTTTGAATTCCTTCACTTGACGCGAACCATGCCGTTGGTGGAAGTTTGCGTTGACCGACGCGGTTATTCCCTCTTTGTACTTGACGATCAACTCACCTTGTTTGTAGACAGCTCCCGGAGTCGGTTGCGCCGCTCCCCCTATCCCCGCTGTCATCAGCAGCAGTTGCAACATGCCTGCAATGATTAACCAAATATGTTTCATCTTCCTACCCCCCCGCTGTGTAGTCGACCTTGCTTTAGTGCGTATCATGGCATCTCTCCTCCCGTTGTGATTGGCGCCGCATACTTCTTTAGACGGACAGAATTTTGAGCACAAAAAAAAATTTGAGCAGCATGTGCTCAAATTTTTCGATTACTACCCAACTCAGGTTATTTTTTCGGCTACAGCACACCACGAAGTTATCAGGCTATCATACCCCTACACCACTCACAGCACCTTCTATACAATGAACAACCCCGCGGCAAGCCTCGGGGAATTGCACTCGGAGAGATTCAATATGATAGATGCCAATATCACATAATTTCGTGATGCGGCAAGTCAGGCGTTCGCCACAATCACAGCCAGTTGCCAATCAGCAGAAACGGCGCCCAGTAGTAGGGATGCCGATGTTCTTCCATGATCTTCACCTGCGCATCCTGGAGCGCCATCGCCTTGCTATAGCCGCTTTTTTTCAGATTCCCATAAAACGTCCCGATAATCTCCGCGGTAACCTTGTCGTCAATCTCCCACATCGTGGCTATGGTACTCTTCGCCCCAGCCTTGACCGCAATCCCGGCGAGACCCAACGCCGCCTGATCGTCACCGACCGCGGTTTTGCAGGCGCTCAGGGTAAGAAGTTCAAGGGGCTCGTTCCGGTACCGCGTCACCTGAATCAGGCTATTGAGATCATCAAAGGTAATCAAGCCGTCCCATGCCAGGATAAACATGTTGTGTTTGCCTCCCGCGAACTCACCATGAGTTGCAAGGTGAACGTAGGAATACGGTTTTGCTTCCAGGGCGCTCTTGAATGCTCCCTTGAGAAATTGAGCGTCCAGCAATGCCTTGCCGTTGAAATGAGAGCTAATGCCGGCCAGTTCGTCGCGAACGCTCGGTAACGCGGAAAAGCCGCTGACGGGTTCACTGATCCCCGCCATCAGCACCTCCTGATTCTTGACCGGTAAGGGGGGAGAAGCATTGACCAATCGCATTCCCTGGGTTGTGGAAAGGGTGTATTTCTCTATCAGAAATTGATCCCCGTCATGGAGAGCCGCCATGGGTACTGTTCTCAGGACGCCGTCAGGGAGTATCACGAGATGCCTGATGTTGTCTTTTGCCAATGCCTCTTCGATGGGACGGATCATCATGTCGTAGAGCCTGGATGAACCGTCAAAATAGTCAAGATATCTGTCCGGACGCGTCGCCAGGGATTCAACAAACTTATGCGCGACTTTAGCTATGGTCTTGGCGTCAACCTTGGTGGTAAATCGTCGTGTTCCGGAGGGGAGATTCACTATCAACTCAAGACGGTCACTCAAGGTAATCAGGTACACTACGGCGGTTTGAAGCCGGATAACGACGCTGGAAGCAGTAGCTTGGGATGACTCGCCAAGGCAACTGTCCCTTAAGTAATCCTGGAGTTCCGCGGTTCTCAGACTTTCCAGGGTTTCCTGGACTTCAACCAGGAATCGCGCCTTGTCTTCAGGGAGCGCCGACCGGTCGCCTTCCTCCAGTAACATCTCAACCAAGCCATGATAGACCGGTTCCACCTTCACTTTGAAGGAAAGTGAGGAAGTAGTCGCATCCGGTCTGATACTCCGGCGCAGGGTCTGCAGACTACGAACCGCCATCCGGTAGGCGGATATAGCGCCGGTACGATCCCCTTGAGCCTTGTGAATATTTCCCAGTTGCCACTGCCATTGATAGAGGAGTTCGGGAGAATTGAGCGTTTGTCCGAGAAAGAGCGCCTGACGTGTTGCTGCAAGCGCATGGCCGATATCCCCCTGCTCCTTGGCAACGGCCCCGCCATACCCCATCGCATACGACACCAGTCGGTTGTCTCCAACGGACGTTGCCGTGCGTTCGGCGGCTTCCAGTATGGTTGCCGCTTTCGTCAGATGGTCACTACGGTTTACATCCGCGGCAAGTCGGCGGTAGCATTGCCCGATGCCGAGCAGGGCCTCGGCCTTGTCCCGTGAATCGGGTTGAGCGGTCCAAAGTCCGTATGCCTCTCGCAGGCTGGCGTCGGCGTCGGGATTACCCGTGCTCACGTAACACCGCCCCAGATTGGCCAAGGCGGTTCTGAGAGTCTGAACATCGTTACTCCGCCGAGCCAGTTGCACGCTCTCCAGGTAATGCGTCGTCGCCGGTTCGTAGTCCAGGCGAGTCCAATAGAGATTGCCAAGGTTGTTGAGCGCCGAGGCGCCGGCGCCGACGTCGTTTTCTTTCCGGGCGAGTGTAAGCGCTTCGGTCAGATACTCCTTGGCCATATCGGGCCGCATGACCTTGAAAGAGCGCACCGCCTTGTTGGTCGCCATGCTCCCCTCGTCAACAGGGTAAGGATCGGCGCTGTGCAGAGCGCCCAGCATGTTCAAGGCCGACAGCAACTGCCTGGCGCTCCCCTTCTCCCTGATGAGCGGCAACACAGGCGTGAGTTCCTGAATTGCTTCCGCCTCGGCGCCTTCTTGCCGGAGAAGTGTGGCAATGTTCAGGTGTGTCTCAATTTGTTGCGCATAGTTCCTTTTCTGGGCAAGGGTTTGCGCGGATGCGCGCAATTCCGGTAACGAAAGGGGAGTGGTAACCGAGGCATGGACAATCGATGACATGGCCAAGGTAATCAGCAGCGCTGTCAGAACACGAAGTGATGGTGTCATGGGGGATCTCCTCATGTTCATGGGGTTGTCATGGGACGATCCGGGGGAACGAATACGCCCGAACATTCAAGTACGGTAAAGCTGCTGATACCTTCGCTGGTAGAGGCGCAGCGCTTCGGGGCAATCAAAGTCGTCAGATCAACAATTGATTGAGGCATATCCGCCAATTGTGCGCCGCTGATAACTATGTTTCCCGCGATGCCAAACTGTGACGAAGCGCTGATGATACTGAGGGGGGATTGAATCAACCCTCCGGTATTCAGGAATATATTGCCACCGTTGCCTCCCCAGGCATTGGCAATGACGCTGCTATTGTTCAGAACGAGTTGCTCTGCCGCAAAATAGATATTACCGCCGTTGCCCCTTCCACCTTTGACCGAAGTTGAAACAGTGGAGTTCCTGATATCCGCCACGGTAGTGTTGAGTCGTATATTCCCGCCATCGGAGTTGGTTGCGGCAGTCGTTATTGAGCTGTCTGTCATAATTAATTTGTTAGCTGTGATAGAGATCGTCCCCGCGTTACCGACACCAGATGCGCGACTGTCAAGACGCGAGTTACTTGATAAAGAGACATTGTCGGCTTTTATGGATATTGAGCCGGCATTTCCCGTGGAGGAGGAACCGGTCATAACTTGAGCGCCATTTGCTATGCTTATTTGGTTAACATGTATGTCAATACTGGCCCCATTTCCGGCATTTGTAGTAACAGTCCGAATTTGTCCAAAGTTATCCATGGAGAGGTTCGAGGAGTTTATACTCACAGTAGTGCCATTTCCACTGCCGGAGTTAATAGAGCTGTAACCGGTACTGCCATTACTCGTTAAATATCCGTCTATGGTTAGAGAATCCAGCGCTGTAATCAGAATATTGCCGGAACCGCCGGAGCCAAAGGTATCGTTACTGATAATTCCGGCGGTTAAGATGGACAGATCCTTCGTATCAATGGTTATGTCGCCTGATTTACCCGTACCCGTTGACTCGGATGTAATCCTACCAGTGTTGCTGACAGTAAGTTTTGAAGAGCCAATAGTGATATTACCCGCATTATTTTGTCCATAGGTGTCACTATTGATCCAACTATAATTATTGCTAGTTTTATTATTATTGCCATCAACCGTCACCGATCCGGTTGCCGTGATGTTGATATTACCGCCTAGACCACTACTACTCTTTTCGGCGGTCGTCGCAATTAAGCCGCCGGCTTGAAGCGTCAGATTTTGCGAGTCAATTGTGATACTACCCGCATTTCCGGAGCCGGAGGTAGCGGCGCTTATGTACCCGCCGTCACTAATGACGGTATCAGATGCTTTTATGGTTATGTCGCCACCCTTGCCGACCGAGTGCGTTGAGGCATCCACATATGATCCGGCGTCTTTGATGTTCAGCTTACCGGTCACTATGGAAATAGTTCCGGCGTCTCCGACTCCGGAAAAAGCGGTATTCCAGATGCCGCCACCACCCGTGATATTGACGGAATCCACAGCCTTGATGTCTATGGCGCCACCCTTACCGTCTGAATAGGTCGCGGCGTCAACCGATGCGCCGGCGCCTGTGATATTCAGTGTATCAACCACGAGGTGAATGCTTCCCGCATTGCCGCTACCAGACGTACTGGCGCTTATCGAACCTCCACCTCCACCACCTACAGTCAGCACGGGAGCCGATATCTCAATAGCGCCGGCCTTTCCTGAAGACTGAGTATCCGTGCGAATCCATGAACCATTCTTTATCTCCACGCTGTCACGGGCTGTGATGTAAATACCCTTGTTGTTATCAATGGTGAAAGGAGTGTATGAAAAAATATAACTATTGTCGGTAACAAATTTTCCGCCTGATAGGTAAATGCTTCCGCTTGCCATTACCGGATTGACAGTTGTAACGGTGAGGTCTCCGGCTGACGTTATATAATCGTGGCCTCCCGTGTTGGTTATGTTGATTGCGCCCATCTTATCGAACGCAGAGGCGTCTATACCAGACGGGCCGAGAGATATCTCTCCGGTTGAAGCGACAGAAGCCAGGTTTATCCTCCCGCCGGGCGCTTGCAGTACCGGCATGTCGGCGGCATTTGCAATAGTAATATTGCCTCCGATAAGACTCATGGTATTGCCTTCAGAAACAGCCAGCCGACTACTTTCGATGCTGATTGGCGCCGGCGTGTCCGTCACGAACCCGAAAGCGGAAGGTGACGCACTGGTTAGCAGGTTGTTCTCCGGGGCTGGGGAGCGGGCATCAAAACGCCCGCCGTCCGCAAGTTTGAGGTAATCGGCCGTGGTGGCGTGGAAGGAACCGGAAATGTCGATGCGGGCGTTGGGACCGAATGTAATCCCGGCCGGGTTGACAAAGTAGAGGTTAGCCCCCTGGATGGTAGAGCTGATGGCGCCGTCTATGGAAGATGCGCCCCCGGTTACCCGGCTGATGATATTGGTGACTGAAACCGGTCCGGAAAAGATGGCGCTTCCATTCGTTTCCAGGTTGAACCGGGAGAAGCTGTGAAACAGGTTGCCTCCAACCTGCTTGCCGAGATCGGCGGTTATGGCATAATTGGGGCCGGGAATCGAACTTGTGCTACCCAGAGAACCGTCCAGCACGACCTCGGCAATCGCCGGAGTTACCGCCACTGTCGAAAATAGCGCCGCGCCGAAGAAGGTCCATCCGGTAAATACGGCATTTAGTATCAATCTCATCTCAGAAGACCTCCGTAGTTACCTGAAAGTAGATCCCCCTGTCGGGGAGTGACTCGTTAAACACTTGCACCTTGTTGAGGGCATACCCGTAATAGGCTTCGACCAGAACCCGGTCCCACAGGTTCCAGCGAATGCCGCCGCCGACCCCCGCGATGGTGGTATTAGGCGTTGTCGTGTCACTGTTCCAGCCCCAGCCAAAGTCAAAAAATGGGACCAAGCTGGCCTCGCCCCATCCCGATTCCCGCCCGATCACCGGCACCCGAAACTCGAGTGTGCTGTTGAGACCGTTGTCGCGCACCAAGAGATTGGTTCGATAGCCGCGAACGCTGTTCATGCCGCCCAAGCCGAACCGTTCTATGGCGAGCAACCCGTCCGCCGCGACCTGAACATTGGTTTTCAGCATGAGTTGCGTCGCTGATTCGCCGATACGACTCAACAGCATTAATTGGCCGAGCCAAGAGAAAAAGCGGCTATCCGGGTCACGGTCATTGGTGGTGGCGCCCAGCACCGGCAAGCCGACATTAAAAGTGGAATGTATGGCCAGAATTGAACCGCTTCCCCGGTGTATAAATTCCTGGCCAAGCCGCAATACACTCACTCGCGCTACGCCGTCGTGCTCGCTAAGAGAAAAGGAATAGGGCTGATCAAAGAGATAGCATCTGCTTTCCCGATACTCTCCGGCAAGTGATAGGGCAAATTCTCTTGAACCGGTTCGGTAAAGCGGTTGACGAATCTTGACGCCAACCGTCTCGGTAGTGCTGTTGATATTCATGCCGGCAAACTGTTCTTCGATAATGGCGCTGTCATCTTTCCGGAAAAAGAGGCTCACGGACGTATCCCGCGACGTCACCGGAATGGTATACGCGGCGGCGATATTCAGTGCGCCTTCGGTAACTTTCAGGTCCACACCTAACGTGTCGCCAAATCCGAAAAGATTACGATGGGCCAGGGATGCCTTCCCCTGATACATGCCGGTGCTTGGCGTTGCGTTATTATTGAACCGGAGGATCATCTTGTATGGCGACTCCTCTTCTACCTTCACCTTGAGATAGGCTTCTCCAGGACGCTTTCCCGGCTGGAGGTCGGCATTAATTCGCTTGATTCTCCGGTCTTGTTGCAGGATTTCCAAGGATTCCTGGAGCGTGTTGAGATTCAGGATCTCCTGAGACCCCGGTTCGAGCCGGTTCTTGAAATATGATTCCCTATAATGGTTCAGACCAGTGATTTCAATGTTGGTCAGTTTCCCCTCAATCACCACCAGGTTGATGACGCCGTCCGCTACCTGTTGATCAGGGATAATAACGCCGGAGTTAATATAGCCCCGCTTGACGTAGAGCAAGTTGAGCGCCTGGCGCAACTCTTCAAGCTGTTCGATGGTCACTTCCCGGTTTGTATATGCCCGAGCAACCTGTAAAAGGTCTTCGCCGGCAATCGCGCTGTTTCCGGTAATAATGAATCGTTTTACGAAAACTTTCGGCAGCAGCGAAAGCTTTTCCCCGGGGACAGCGCTGTCATTACGTTCATTGGGGAGAACGCCGGTGAGCTCTTCGGCATGCAGCGGCGATGAGACAAGAACCAGTAACAGTATACCGACAACCAAATGTGGCATCACGAACCCTCCGGAATTATGAATTTTTTCAGCATGACACGCCTTCTGTTTTTTTGAATCCGGATCAGCGGAACTGATTCACCAGGGTCTTGCTGTCGCTCCCGCCGTTGGCGGCGCCGTATGTGACATTCACGGAGAAGCGGGCAGCGGGCTGGCACGCTGAGAAGTCGATGTTCACGTTACCGGTTGCCGATCCGCCGCCACTTAGCGTGCCGAGCGCAAGCGGGAACAGGGTCTTGACTGCCGGCGTACAGGGGTTCCCGAAGGTCTGGATCAGGGTCAAACCGTTAATACCGGCGGCCTCCGCCGCTTGCTTGCCGGAATTGGTAAGCGTCACCGGCCAGATCCGGTTGTTGGCGAGGCCGCTCTTGTCTTTGGCGACGATGGTGGCGGTTAAGAGCGAAATACCGGTCAGATTGGCGGACACGGCAATCGGGCCGTTCATGGTGACGGTGGTGACGGAGTTGGCGGCGTTCACCACCGGTCCGCTCCAGGTGGAGAAGGTATAATCCTTGTTGGGGGTTGCGGAGAGATTAACGACCGCGCCGGCGGGATACCACCCCCCGGAAGCAGGCGATACGATCCCGGTCTCAACGGGATTGATCGTGGTGGTCAATTGGTACTGGGTGGTAAACGTGGCGGTATAGGTAGCAGCCGTGGTCGGGACGGTGATCGTGTGGCTCTGTGCTCCACCATCTGACCAGTTCGCAAAGAGATAGCGCGTCCCAGCGGCGCCGTTTTGCGGCGAGACCGTGGCGATGTCGTGACTGCTCCCCGGAATCCAGTCGAAGGTACGGGCGCTCGTGTAGGTGGCGCCGTCCACGGTAAAGCTCCGGCCGACCGGATTTGCTTGAACAGTTATGGGTACTGTCGCCGGCACGATACCAAGCAACTCTGCGCTTAAGGGTGCACTCCGTCCTCCCGCGATGAGAACCGTACCGTTTTGGAGAAGTGTGGCTGTGTGGTCAGAACGTGGCGCAATCATATTCGGACCGCAGGAGAAAATCCCCGTCTCCGAGTCGTACAATACGGTACTGCTCAGTTCACCATCGTCGTTGCGACCGCCGGCAATAAGGACCTTACCATTAGGGAGGAGTGTCGCGGTCTGCCCATATCGATACGGCATAGGCGCGGTGGGGGTGAAGGTTCCGGCTACCGGGTCATACACCACGGCTAAGTTGGAAGAATTGGAAGTTTGCCCCGTGAGGAGAACCTTTCCGTTGGGAAGAGTGGTCGCGGTTTTCGCGTATATGCCAGGGTCCCCCAGAGAGGTGAAGGTCTCCGTGTCGGGATCGTACAGTTCCGCGCTGAAGCCATAATCAACTCCGGCGATGAAAACTTTACCATTGGAGAGCAAGGTCGCGACATGAACGTATCGAGCATAGTTCATGCTCCCGGTGAGACTGAAGGATTCGGTGTCAGGGTCATACAGTTCGGCGCTGCTTAAGATGGTACCACTGTTGTTGTTACCTCCAGCAATGAGAACCTTCCCATTCCTGAGCAGGGTTGCAGTACTGCCTTCTCTCGGAGTATTCATCTGCCCCGTCGGTCTGCACTGAAAAGTATAATTGAGGTAAGGTTCCAGGTAGCAGAGTTCAGAGTAGAAACCTGTGAGCAAAACCTTCCAATTCCATTGCCTATCGTAGAGTAGGGTTGGGGTATCTGCAAAAAGAATAATGTCGCATTGAGTAAAGAGCCCGCTGTCCGGGTCATAAAACTCAGCAGGTCCATGGTCATACGTTAAGAGAACTTTTCCGGTGGGGAAAAGCGTCGTCGCTGCATGATAAAAAGAGTGTAGCATGCTCATATTCCCGGTTGGGAGGACGATATAACGAGAGAAGTTCGCCGTATAGGTAGCGGCCACGGCTTGTATGGTAATGGTATGGCTCATGGCTCCGCCATCAGACCAGCCGTCAAAGCCGTATTGAGTCCCGGCTGTAGCGACTTGAGGTGACGTGGTGGCGATGGCGTGGCTGCTCCCCGGAACCCAGTCGAAGGTCTGGGCGTTCGTGTAGGTGGCGCCGTCCACGGTGAAACTTAGCCCCGCCGGTGAGGTTTGCACGGTTACGGCCTGGCCGAATGCCATGCCGAACAGGGACAAGATGACCAATATCACGGTCATGGCTGTCATCAGGCATGCGCTAACCCGGCGTCTCACGTCATGGTCTGCTACGTTATGTGTGGTTGTTTTCATGACTTTTATCCTCTTTTATCTTTTCCGGAATCCAGACACCTAATTGCTTACCGGTTGCCTCGCCGGTCATCCGGCTCGCCTCTTTCTCCAAAGCAAAAGCCCGCCCATGCCTGCGCCGAGAAGGAGCACGGTGGATGGTTCTGGTACCGCCGCACCGCCGGTCACGGTTATGGATGCTGGATTACTGGCAATGTTATCCAGCGAGACAATGTCGGTATCGGGATTGAAATTGGGATCATCAGGGCTTACGATAAACAGGCCGTAGGTGACATCAATGGTACCCGAGGCCACGGAACCGGGCAGGGCGCCGGGGTGGATGTTGAAGCTCCCCGCTCCGGTCTGGAAAGTTGCGTCAAAAGGGTGCGTCACCGGTGTTCCCGGCGCCACCACAAAGCTCCCCATATCCGAACTGAATCCGGTAAAATCCCCCCAACCCGCCAGGAAGTCGCCGGTGACATCAAAGACCATGAGATAGTTTATGTCGCTGGCGATGGTAAACCCCCACCCGACGGCGCTGCCGGGAGCGCCGAGCACCGTGGCGTTCACCGGCAATAACGAAATGCTTTCAGCAGCGTAGGCGTTGAGAGAGAAGATCAGGGTCAGAGTCGCGGCCAACAGGGGAATTTTTTTCAGCATGACATGCCTCCTGTTTTGTTATCAGTCCGGATCAGCGGAACTGGTTTACCAAGGTCTTGCTGTCGCTCCCGCCATTAGCGGCGCTGTACGTAACCACCACGGAGAAGCGGGCAGTGCGCGCGCATGTTGAGAAGTCGATGTTTACGTTACCGGTTAGCGATCCTTCGACATTGATCGTGCCGAGCACAAGCGGGAACGAGGTCTTGACTGTCGGCGTACAGGGGTTCCCGAAGGT